>ERZ832973.241-NODE-241-length-74774-cov-10.098957_pt1 | contig 74774 bp, 74 predicted proteins | sample MGYA00519950_ERZ832973 | MGnify/ENA primary metagenome ERZ832973 (study PRJEB31850, sample SAMEA3708734) | human gut metagenome | biome: human gut; feature: human-associated habitat; material: faeces | place: China | collected 2014 ... | reverse complement strand
GAGGGTGGAAACCGCAGGTGTCTACCCTCTTGTGCGCCCGCGCGGCGTCAGCGCACTCCCCGCTGAGGTGCAGCGAAAAACTCCCCGCCCGGAAAGGGCGAACACGCCTGCGGCAGTTCGCGTACCCCGCTCAGCCGGTGCTGAAAAAGGCTGCCGCCCGTTAGGGGCGAACCCGCTTACGCAGTTCGCGTGCCCCAACTATCCGGTGCAGAAATGGTCTATGCCCACCGTTAGAGCATAAAAAAAGGAACCCTTACGGGTTCCTTTTTGAAATCGCTCTTCCTTACCAGGATGCCTTGCGGACACCCGGGATCTGGCCCTTGTAAGCCAGCTCGCGGAAGCAGATACGGCAGATACCGAAATCACGCAGGTAAGCGTGCGGACGGCCGCAGATCTTGCAGCGGTTGTAAGCTCGGCTGGAGAACTTCGGCTTAGCCTGCTGCTTGAGAACCATCGACTTCTTAGCCATTTAACTTCTCCTCCTTACTTCTCAAACGGAGCGCCCATCAGAGTAAGCAGCTCCTTTGCTTCTTCATCGGTATTTGCAGTGGTGCAGATAACGATGTTCATGCCGCGGATCTTGTCGATCTGATCGTAGGAAATTTCCGGGAAGATCAGCTGCTCGTTCAGACCCAGAGCGTAGTTGCCACGGCCGTCAAATGCGTTGCCGTTGATGCCGCGGAAGTCGCGTACACGCGGCAGAGCTACGTTGAACAGACGATCCAGGAACTCCCACATGCGGTCACGGCGCAGGGTTACCTTAACGCCTACCGGCATGCCGTCACGCAGCTTGAAGTTTGCGATGGACTTCTTAGCGTGGGTGATGATCGGCTTCTGGCCGGAGATCAGGGTGATATCACGGACAATAGCCTCGATAACCTTGGAGTTACCGTTTGCTTCCTTACCGCAGCCGACGTTGATTACGATCTTGTCGAGCTTCGGGATCTGCATTGCGCTCTCGTACTGAAACTTCTTCATCAGAGCAGGCGCAACTTCCGCAGTATACTTTGCTTTCATATTCGGAACCATTTATTGCAACCTCCTCTTCTTAAAGCGTTTCGCCGCAGTGCTTGCACACCGTCAGCTTAGTGCCGTTCTCGGTGAACTTGTGCGCTACACGAGTCGGCTTGTCGCACTTCGGGCATACGCGCATTACCTTGCAGGCACGCAGCGCACCCTCGCGCTCGATGATGCCGCCGGTTTCACCCTGACGGCGGGGCTTGGTGTGGCACTTGATCATGTTCACACCTTCGATTACTACCATACCCTTCTTCGGGTTTACGGACAGGATCTTGCCGCGCTTGCCCTTTTCCTTGCCGGAAAGAACGACTGCGGTGTCGCCCGTCTTAACGTGCAAATTGTTCATTTGTTGGCGACCTCCTTACAGTACTTCCGGAGCAAGCGACAGGATCTTCATGTAATCCTTGTCACGCAGCTCACGAGCGACAGGCCCAAAGATACGGGTGCCGCGGGGGTTTTTGTCATCACGAATGATAACGCCAGCGTTCTCGTCAAAGCGGATATAGCTGCCGTCAGCGCGGCGCAGGCCCTTAACGGTGCGGACGATAACTGCCTTAACGACATCGCCCTTCTTTACGCCGCCGCCCGGGGTGCACTTGCGCACCGAGCAAACAACTACGTCACCGATGTTGCCGTACTTGCGTGCGGAGCCGCCGAGAACACGGATTACCTTCAGTTCCTTTGCGCCGCTGTTGTCAGCTGCACGCAGAAAGCTTTCCTGCTGAACCATGTGCTCTCCTCCTTACTTTGCCTTCTCGATGATCTCGACCAGGCGCCAACGCTTGTCCTTGGACAGCGGACGGGTCTCCATCACCTTAACCTTATCACCGATGCCACACTCGTTGTTCTCGTCGTGTGCCTTCAGCTTATAGGTGTGCGGAATAACCTTCTTGTACAGAGGATGTGCTACACGATCCTCAATTGCTACGACAATGGTCTTATCCATCTTATCGGAAACGACCTTGCCTACTCGCGTTTTGCGTAATGCTCTTTCGCTCATAATATTCGTTTCCCTCCCTTATGCCTTCTCCGCGATCTGCTTCTCGCGGATAACGGTATTGATACGAGCAATGTCGTGCTTGACTTCATTGATCTTGTTGGTGTTGTCGAGCTGATTGGTAGCGAGCTGCAGACGGAGGTTGAAGAGGTCCTTCTTCAGCTCACCGAGCTTTGCAGACAGCTCCTCAGCCGTCAGTTCTCTGATCTCAGATGCCTTCATCATGCTTCACCGCCATTCTTCTCACGGGCAACGAACTTGGTCTTGCAGGGCAGCTTGTGGCTTGCCAGACGCAGTGCCTCACGAGCAACTTCCTCGGAAACGCCTGCGATCTCAAACAGTACACGGCCCGGCTTAACTACTGCAACCCAGTACTCGGGTGCGCCCTTACCGGAACCCATTCGAGCACCAGCCGGATGCTTGGTAACCGGCTTGTCGGGGAAAATCTTGATCCATACCTGACCGCCACGCTTGGTGTAACGGGTCATAGCGATACGGGCTGCCTCGATCTGATTCGAGGTGATCCAGCACGGCTCGGTAGCCTGGATACCGAACTCACCGTTCGATACGAAGTTACCGCGGGTAGCCTTGCCGGTCATACGGCCGCGATGAACGCGACGATACTTAACTCTCTTAGGGAGCAGCATTAACGGTTGCCTCCTTCCTGACGGGGAGCACGACGCTCGCCACGGTTGAAGTCACGACGGCCGCGACGGTCACCGCGACGATCGCGGCGCTCGAATGCCGGCTTCGGAGCTTCAATGGAGCGACCCAGACGCGGACCGCCGTGGAGAACCTCACCCTTGTAGATCCATACCTTAACACCGATGCGGCCGTAGGTGGTCGCAGCTTCAGCAAAACCATAGTCGATGTCCGCACGCAGGGTCTGCAGCGGAATGGTGCCCTCGTGGTAATGCTCGGTGCGTGCGATTTCCGCGCCGCCCAGACGGCCGCCGCAGGAAACCTTGATGCCCTTGGCGCCCATGCGCATTGCACGGCCCATGGACTGCTTCATTGCACGGCGGAAACCGATGCGCTTCTCGAGCTGAGCTGCAATGTTCTCAGCAACCAGGGTAGCGTTGGTGTCCGGGTTCTTGATCTCGATGATGGAGCAGCGAACCTTCTTGCCGTACTTCTTGGTCAGCTCTTCTTCGAGCTTCTTGATGTCCTCGCCGCCGCGGCCGACAACCATGCCGGGACGTGCGCACTGGATCATGATCTTGATTTCGTCGTTCTTGCGCTCGATCTCGATCGCCGGAACGCCTGCGTCGTACAGACGCTTCTTCAGATCCTTACGGATCTCGTAGTCTTCCACGAGGAGGTCGCCGAACACATTGTCCTTAGCGAACCAACGGGAATCCCAATTCTTGATAACGCCGACACGGAGACCGTTCGGATTTACTTTCTGGCCCATTGATTACCCTCCCTTATTCTTTCTCGCCAAGAACCAGCGTGATGTGCGAGGTTCTCTTGAGGATTCTGAATGCACGGCCCTGTGCACGCGGCATAACGCGCTTCATGATCGGACCGGGACCGACGTGAACTTCCTTAACGTACAGCTTGTCGGTGTTCATGCCGTGATTGTTCTCGGCATTGGCAACTGCGCTCTTGAGGAGCTTCTCCATCGGCTCGCATGCTGCCTTGGGGGTATTCATGATGATGGCCATAGCTTCGCCCGCATCCTTGCCGCGGATCAGATCGCAGATCAGCTTGATCTTTCGCGGGGTCATGCGTACGTTGCGTACAATAGCTCTTGCTTCCATGTTACTTTAACTCCTCCTTACTTGCCGTTATTGGAGGTCTTGCTGCCCGCGTGACCCTTGTAGGTACGGGTGGGAGCAAACTCGCCCAGCTTGTGACCAACCATGTCCTCGGTAACGTATACCGGAACGTGCTTGCGGCCGTCGTGTACTGCGATAGTATGACCGACGAACTCAGGGAAGATCGTGGAAGCGCGGGACCAGGTCTTGAGGACCTTCTTCTCGCCCTTTTCGTTCATTTCAACGACTCTTTTGATAAGCTCAGGAGCCACAAAAGGGCCTTTCTTAACACTTCTGCCCATATTAAGATAACTCCTTTCTTACTTGCCGTTGCGACGACGAGCGATCTGCTTGTCGGTGCGGTGGTTCTTCTTGCGGGTCTTGTAACCCATAGCCGGCTTGCCCCACGGGGTAACCGGAGACGGACGACCGATCGGGCTCTTGCCTTCGCCGCCGCCGTGCGGGTGATCGCACGGGTTCATTACAGAACCACGAACGGTCGGGCGGATACCCAGATGACGGGTACGGCCAGCCTTACCCAGCTGTACGTTAGAATGATCAGAGTTACCAACAACGCCGATGGTAGCCTTGCAGTCCAGACGGACGTAACGCAGCTCACCGGAGGGCAGACGAACCATTGCCTTGCCGCCTTCCTTAGCCATCAGCTGAGCGCCGACGCCTGCGGAACGAACCAGCTGTGCGCCCTTGCCCGGGTACAGCTCGATGTTGTGGATCATGGTACCAACCGGAATGTTCTCAACCGGCAGGCAGTTGCCGGGCTTGATGTCGGCATCCTTGGAAGAAACGACCTTGTCGCCGATCTTCAGGCCCTCGGGAGCGAGGATATATGCCTTCTCGCCGTCCTCGTACTGAACGAGAGCGATGTTAGCGGAACGGTTCGGATCATACTCCAGGGTCTTAACCTCGGCGTAAACGTCGAGCTTCTGACGCTTGAAGTCAATGATACGGTACTTCTTCTTGTTGCCGCCGCCGATGTGGCGAACGGTGATGCGGCCGTAGCTGTTGCGGCCAGCGGTCTTCTTGACCTTTTCGAGAAGGCTCTTCTCGGGCTTCACCTTAGACAGACCCTTGTAGGAAAGCACAGTCATATTTCTGCGCGAGGGCGTCGTCGGGTTGAAAGTCTTGATAGCCATTTGGAATTTCAACTCCTTGATACGTTATTATCGGGGTGGCTTCCCCATACAATTACTTCGTTTGAAAACACGTTTTCAAACGAGAGAGGTTCCACCGCGCACAGCGCGGATGAAACCAAGGCTGCGAAAAGTTCCGACCAGCGAAACTTTTCTTCGCTCTTGTATAAAACCGTGATACATGCTCCCGGTTTTTATGAATCTGCAAGCAGATTCTATTGAAAACCCGCTTCGCGGGAACACTCAGGCTCGCCTTAGCAGCCGAAGTGGTTTTTACATCATGTTCTCGAAGATCTCGATCTTCTTGGAGTCAGCGGTCAGGGTTACGATCGCCTTCTTGATGTCGGAACGCTTGCCAACGTGAACGCCCATGCGCTTCCACTTGCCCGGCAGCTTGATGGTGTTAACCTTGGCAACCTTAACGCCGAAGATCTCCTCTACAGCCTTCTTGATCTCTACCTTGCCAGCATCGATCGCTACTTCGAAGGTGTACTTGTTGTCCTGTGCGCCCATCATGGAACGCTCGGTGATGATCGGCTTCTTGATAATGTCGTATGCGTACTTCATTATGCGTATACCTCCTGCAGCTTCTCAACTGCTGCCTTGTCGATGATGAACTTGTCAGCATTGAGGATGTCGTATACATTGAGGGTAGACGCGATCGTGGTGCGTACGCCCGGGATGTTTGCCGCAGACTTAACTACGTTTACGCGAACTTCCGGAGTAACTACCAGGCTCTTGCCGGTTGCCTCAACTGCGTTCAGGAAACCAACGAAGGACTTGGTCTTGATCTCGCCCATATCCAGGCCATCGATTACGATGATCTCGCCTGCTGCTGCCTTTGCAGACAGAGCGGACAGCATAGCCAGACGCTTGGTCTTCTTGGTCAGGCTGTAGTTGTAGGAACGGGGCTTCGGGCCGAGGGCAATACCACCATGGGTCCACTGCGGAGAGCGGATAGAACCCTGACGAGCACGGCCGGTGCCCTTCTGACGCCACGGCTTGATGCCGCCGCCACGAACCTCGGCGCGGGTCAGCGTGGACTGAGTGCCCTGACGCTGGTTAGCCAGATAATTCTTTACTGCAGCGTGTACAACGGTCATGTTCGGCTCGATACCGAAAACAGCCGCGTTCAGCTCCATCTCGCCGGTCTTCTTACCGGTCATATCAAAAACTGCTACTGTAGGCATGATTTGCTCCTCCTTCCCTTACTTTCTTGCGGAAGCCTTCTGCGGGTTCTTGCTGATGCCAGCCTCGCCCTTGGCAACCTTGTTGTTCTTAACGGTGTTCTTCAGCACTACGATGCCGCCCTTCGGGCCCGGAACTGCGCCGCAAACGGCGATCAGGTTAAGCTCAGCGTCAACCTTTACAACGTCCAGGTTCTGAACAGTAACCTGCTCAGCGCCCATGTGACCCGGCATCATCTTGCCCTTCATGATCTTGGACGGATCAGAGCAAGCGCCCATAGAACCCGCATGGCGGTGTACAGGGCCGGTACCGTGGGTTTCCTTCAGGCGGGATGCGTTGAAGCGCTTGATTACGCCAGCGTAGCCCTTGCCCTTGGAAGTGCCGGTAACGTCAACATAATCGCCGGTAACGAACATGTCAGCCTTAACAACATCGCCGAGCTGGAACGGAGTGCAGTCCTCAAAACGGAACTCCTTCAGGTACTTCTTCAGGGAGTCGCCAGCCTTCTTCAGGTGACCCTTCTGGGGCTTGTTCAGACGAGCTTCCTTAACATCCTCAAAACCGAACTGTACAGCATTGTAGCCGTCCTTCTCTTCGGTCTTGAGCTGAGTTACAACGCAAGGACCTGCTTCGATTACGGTGCAGGGAATAACCTTGCCGTCAGCATTGAAGATCTGGGTCATACCGACCTTCTTGCCGATGATTGCTTTGTTCAGCATTTGTTTTTCCTCCTTAAAGGTTATTGGTTGACGGCATTTGACCGCCAACATGACCTCGCCGCGCGTGTCGCGGCAGGGCTTCAAACCGCCGGTGGGTTAATCCGGTCAGCTTGTTAACTTAAATTAGAGCTTAACCTCGAACTCGACGCCAGCCGGCAGGTCGAGAGTGGTCAGAGCCTCGATGGTAGCCTGATTCGGGTTGATGATGTCGATCAGGCGCTTGTGGGTGCGGCGCTCGAACTGCTCACGAGAATCCTTGTACTTGTGAACAGCACGCAGGATGGTAACGATCTGCTTCTCGGTCGGCAGCGGGATCGGGCCGGAAACCTTAGCGCCGTTGCGCTTAGCGGTCTCGATGATCTTCTCTGCGGACTGGTCGATCAGCTCGTGATCATACGCCTTCAGGCGAATGCGAATCTTCTGTGCGTTTGCCATTGTGGAATTTCCTCCTCGTATGTGTGCCATACATTAAATAATGTTTTGACTCGCTACGGAGAGAAACTGCAACTCCGCCGTGCGTATCACGCAACGGGCATGAAAATAACCGGGCGCACTGACTCCGCAGCGCAACAATCCGGTCACGATAAGAAACGTAAGTGGTTCAAACCATCGGCTTGACGGCGCACGCGCCGCGAGTCCCGAATTTACGCATGAACATTGCGTTTTTGCTGAATATCTGAATTCAGCTGATAGCAGTTATCTCAACCGCCCGATTGTCGGACCTACTCCACCGAAGTTACCTGCTCACAGCAGCAATCTCCGGTATCATCGCGTTTTAACTTGCTCTCGCAAGTGCTTATACATAATACAATACTTTCATAGGAAAGTCAAGTGTTTGCACAAAATTTTCAGCGATTTTTTGTGTAAATCGGAATTTTTCGCGTTATGCACAAAAACAGACCTGAAAACCATCGTTTCAGGTCTGTTTTGCCCAATTTCAACCGGTAACAACCGCTAAGATCCACGAATCTGCATGGCTGTCGATCGTCAGATCGACCTTATCATAGGCAGTCACCGTGCAGCCTGCCTGTTCTACTGTCTGCAGAGTCTTTTCGAGCGTTTCCATACTGTTGTCCAGCCGGAACCACGAAACGCCGTTCTCCTGCGCGAGCAGCTCACCATCAATATCCGGCAGGCTGCTGCCGCCGACGGCCACATAGCAGTACGCGGTGTGTGCGCCGTGCAGGCTTTGCGGCAGCGTGAGCACCGGACGGGTCTGCACCTGTGTCTGTACCGACTCCTCAGCAATCGGCTCAGGAGCTGCGATCGACCGATCGCTGTCTGCATACTGCTCGGCATCGATGCCCGCATCGCTCTGCGTATTCGCCGCAGAGTCCTCGCCGGTGTCATTCTGTCCGCTGTATTCGCTGCCGTTCGTGCTCTGCGAAGCCGTGCCGCTCTGCTGCACGCTCGAATTCGATGCTCCGCCGCTCGACGTATCGGCGTTCTCCTGTACGGACTGCTCAATCTCATCCTGCATACCGCCGTCCGCCGTGCGGTCTCCTGCGTCCGCCGAAGCGGAATCCGCTGCCGCCGTGCTGCCGCTGCCCACCGTACTGAACGCGGGCATCAGTCCGCCGCCGAGCACAACCAGCACGACAACCGCCGCCGCAGCCACCATCGTAAACACTGGCAGACGGCGCATCGGCTTTTGCGGCGCGACCACCCGAACGGTTTCCTCCTGCCGCAGACGTTCCATAATGCTGTCATGCAGCCCGGCCGGCGGCTCGGTTTCGTCCACCGCCAGCATACTGTGCATCTGCTCCAGATCCTCTTTCAGCGCGGCGCACGATGGGCACTCTGCCAGATGCTCCTCCAGCTTTTGCTTTTCGGAATCGGTCAGGGTTCCGTCCACACTGTTCGAGCAAAGCTGTTCAAAATATTCCTCCTCATTCATGCTCCTCGCCTCCTTCCATATCTTTAGACGAAGGCAAATGAAAAAGGTTCCCTCGTTTGAGTAAAATTTTGCGTAAAGCAATGCGTGCGCGTGACAGCCGCGACTTTACCGTACCTTCGCTGACCTCGAGTATCTCAGCGATCTCGGTGTAGCTCATGCCGGAAACGTCCCGCAGCAGGACGATTCTGCGGTGCTCGTCGCTCACTTCATCGAGCGCGGCGGCAAGCTCGCGTCCCAGCTCGCTGTTCTCCAGGTGCTCCTCGGGAGATGGAGCCGTATCCGGAAGCGGCAGTTCGCGTTCCTCGTCATCCTCGCCCTGCACGAGCGGCTGCGTCGGCGGCTGGCTCTGCTTATGCCGCGCGTAATCGACGCACTGGTTCATCGTGATGCGGAACAGCCAGGTCGCAAAGCCGCTGTCCCCGCGGAAGTCCTTCATCGAGCGCCATGCCCGAAGGAAAACCTCCTGCGTGATATCTGCGGCATCCTCCGGCGAGCCGGACGAGCGCAGCGCGATCGCATACACGCGCTTTTCGTAGCGCGTTACCAGCTCCTCAAAGGCGGAAAGCTCGCCGCGCCGCGCCTGCGCCACAATATGCTTGTCGTCCACTGCGTCTCCCCTCTCTTTCTCTTACCTTATTTATTATATGTTCTCCTTCGCCGAAACGAAGGCTTTCAGTTCGTCTGCAATTTCATACAGGTCACTCAGCTTGGTGAGTGCGCAAATGCGGTTCTTGAACGTCTTGACACCGCTTTCCCGCTTGAGATAGCAGTTAACGTGTCGGCGTGCCTCGAGCATGGCGATATGCTCTCCCTTCTGCTCGGCGGCAAGCTCGATCTGCCGCACGGCCGTGTCAATGCGCTCCGCGAACGGCGGCAGCGCCGGACAGATGCCGGTCTCGAGCAGTGCATTCGCCCGCTCGAACAGCCACGGATCACCGAGCGAACCTCGCCCGATCATCACGCCGTCCGCGCCGGTGTGCGCGAGAATGCGGACCGCGTCCTCGGGCTCGGCCACATCTCCGTTGGCGAACACCGGAATGCAAACCGCCTGCTTGACTTCACGAATCGCATCCCAGTCGGCGGTGCCGCTGTACTGCTGCGAGCGCGTGCGTCCGTGCAGCGTGATCGCTGCCGCGCCGGACTGCTCAGCCATTTTTGCAAATTCCACGCAGTTGACGCTTTTTTCATCCCAACCCTTGCGAAACTTGACCGTTACCGGCACATCGACCGCGTTTACGACCGCTGCAATCACCTTGGACGCAAGCTCCGGGTCCTTCATCAGCGCGGAGCCGTCACCGTTGTTCACGATCTTCGGCGCCGGACAGCCCATGTTGATGTCGATGATATCACAGCCGGATTTCTCCAGCGCCAGTTTCGCGCCTTCGGCCATCGTGTCCGGCTCATGCCCGAAGATCTGGGCAGCCGCCGGATGCTCGTCCGCCCCCAGCTCGAGCAGACGAGGCGTTTTCTTATCCTTATAGCACAGCGCCTTTGCGGAGACCATTTCGGTCACGGTCAGCGCCGCGCCGTGCTCCCGGCAGATATGGCGGAATGCAAGATCGGTCACGCCTGCCATCGGTGCAAGCGCCAGTTTTCCGTTGATTGTTACGTTGCCGATCTGCATATCGTTCCTCCGTCTTATACATATTATATAACGGTGTATATTTTACCATAACGCGACTGCAAATGCAACTTACAGAATGGATGCACCCATTTTTCGACCGAAAAACGCAAAAACAGGGCAAATCCGAGGATTTACCCTGTCGATATATTTGGTTACATTACCATGCTGAGAATCTTCTCGCTGAAGAAATACCCGAACGAAATGAGCGCGGTATTCCACACCGTGATGCCCGCCGCAGACCAGCCGACGAACCACTTGACCGGCATCCGGAGCAGTCCGGCCGGGATGGAAACAATGGTGCGGATACACGGGATCACGCGGATGATCGCCAGTCCGCGCCCATGCTGTGCGTCGATAAATTCGTGGCATTTACGCACGAGCGACTTAAATTTCTTGCTCCTGCCGAACAGCTTCTCCATCACCGGTTCGCCGCCCCAGTAGCACACGGCGTAGATGACCAGACTGCCGAGCACACCGGCGATCACGCTCAGAAAAACCGTCAGCGGCAGCGACAGCTCGCTCCGGGCAATCAGCACACCGACGCACGGCATGATAACGCCTGCCGGAAATCCGGGCAGGTTCATATATTCGCAGAAAACCACGGCACAGACCAAGATCAGTCCGTACTGGTTGAACAGCTGAAAAAAGGTTTCGGCCGTCATAATAGCCGCCTCCGTTTGATCTATAGTAGGCGAAAACCGAAATTTCCGTCTGTATACTATAGTATACCAACCAAAACCGGAGGGTACAAGAGAACGGCCGCTCATTTTATAATCTGTTTACAAAACGAGCGCCGTCAGCGCCCAAATGGTGCCGATGAGCAGTGCACCAGCCCAAAATCCGGCAAGCAAAGAAAGACCGTCCGCCTTTCTTCTCGACCGCCGTCTGCGCGGCAGATAGCTGTTTGCGATGCGGCAGGCCTCGCGCACCATGTCGCCGCGCGGCGCATTGTAGTCCCGCACAAGGAAAATAGCCTGCTCGAACAATGCCGGCTGCTCCGGCTTGACGACAATGACGCGGCGGCTGACGCCTCGTACCATACAGATTCCTCCTCTCTTTGTTCCATCATTCCCCTCTTTCGTAATTTTATACCAGTCTCATTCCAGCTTTTCGATTTTCATGACCATTACCGTTCGGTCGTCATCATGTCCTCGGCCTTTCGCCTCGTTCACAAGCTGTGCCGCGATCTCCTTCGGGCTGTCGCCTGCATGCGCGATGAGCAGCTGCCGCACCCATTTATCGTCCGTGCCGTCGGTCACGCCGTCCGAGAGCAGAACCACGATATCGCCGTCGTTCATCTGCAGCGGCACGGCATCGCCAAGTTCGTCCTCCTCCGCCAGACCGATGGGCAGCGCCGTGCCCGGCAGAATGGTCCACCGGCCGTTCAGCCGCATGTAGGTCGGTGCGGCGCCGCACTTGAGGTTTTCCGCGCGTCCGCTGAACAGGTCGAGCGTGAATGCGTCCAGTGTGGTGAAGCGCATGCCGTCTGACCGCAGGCGCAGCGCCGGAGAGACCGCGTGCAGCGCGTCTCCGACCGAAATGCCTGCACGCAGGAACCGCTCGAGCGAGGTGATGAGCATGCGGCTGTCCCGCGACGCGGCGGCACCCGAGCCCATGCCGTCCGACAGGAGCAGACATGCCGTTCCGGTGTCGGTGAGAAAGTAGCACGCGTTGTCGCCCGAGACCGACGCGCCCTCCTTCTGCTGACGGCCAATGCCGACCACCGCACGGTACGGCGCCCGTTCATGCATCTCAACATGGATGCCCTGGCTGCCCTTTTTCTTCTCCGGTGCGGTCAGCGTCACGCCCAGCAGCGCCGACAGACCGGCTGAAAAGCCGTCCCCCTGCTTCATGATGTCGTCAATGCCCTCGCCGTACAGTTCAACGGTCAGCCTGCCCTGCGAATCCCGCACCGCGCACACGCGGTCGATCCATCCGAACGCTGCTGCGTACCGGCGCACCTGCCGCTCCATCAGCGGCTGCGCCGTTTCATCCTGCGTGACCTCCGCGCCAAGCTGCCGAAGAATATCCGTAATACCTGCGTATTGCCTGGCAAGCAGACTCTGGTTTTCCTCCTGCTGCCGCCGAAGGCTTTCGCGCTCGCGCAGCGCAAACAGCGCACTGTTGATGGCGCGCATCAGCTCGGGCAGACGCGCACACCGTGCCGCAAAATGATAGGGAAAATCGCTCATTTCCGCTCGCCCGCGCTGCAGCATCGGCTGGGTCACATCATTGAGCGCCGCCAGCGTGCTCACATAGTCCCGCTGCCAGCACTGCGTACACAGCATGCAGTTTTTGCAGACATGATCGCTCGCGTAGTCGAATACCGCCCGAATATTCCGGTCTCCGGCGGCTTTGCCCTCGCTGACGCCATGCAGCATAGCAAGGTACAGCTCGTAGAACGCCTGCGCCGCCTCGGTCGCACAGGTGCCCGCAAGTCTGCGCACTCGCTGACTGGCGGCTTCGCCCATCAGGGTATCCGGCAGCAGGCTGCGCCGGATGGCCTCCCACACGAAGGGCGGCAGCGCCGCGAACATGAGGACCGCGCAGAACAGCTCTGCGATCAGCGGAATGAACAGCGGATGCTCCACGCCGAGCATAGCCGCGCACAGTCCGCCGCCGAGCGCACAGACCGAAAACCAGCCGCGGCCGCTGTCATGAAACAGTCCGGCAACGAGCGCACACAGACCGTAGCAGCAGGTGAACAAGGCTCCGTAGCCGATGTTGAGATCCATTGCCGCGCCGAACGCGACACCGGCTGCCGCGCCCGCCGCCGGTCCGCCGAGATACGCCGCCGCCAGCACGAGCAGCAGCGCCCCCGCTCTCGCGGGAGCGAACACACCGAACAGATTGATACCCGAAAGCGATAAAAGCACGGTTGCGGTCAGCACCAAAAGCGTTACCGGTCTGCGCCAGTCGTTTTCGTCGCGCGGCGGTGCGAAGGCCGCGCCGTACATCCAGCACACGCCGAACGTGATGCCCTGTACGAGCAGGAATGTCAGCACCGCCGGTGCGGTCAGCTCTGCACCGAGCGGCAGGAACACGAATGTACACGCCGCGCTTGCAAACGTCGCCACACAGGGCGCAAACCACCGCTCGGACATCACCCGCAGACCGGCGCACACGCTCATCACGCACAGCACCAGCAACGCTGCCGCGGCGTAAATGCCGCCGTGGAATCCATCGCCGCGCAGCATAACGCCGCACACCAGACCGCCGAGCGCGGAAAGTCCCGCTCCCCGAGCCATCAAGGCCGCCGCCATCGCCAGTCCGAACGGCATGTACCCGCCGAGGATGGTTCCCTGTGCCAGCACCGCACACAGCACGAATCGCTGTGCGCCTGTGATGAGCGTCCGCAGATGCTCCTGTTTCCATAATCCGGCAGCCCACGCTGCCGCATGCCCGATTCGCACCGGTATCGACGCGGACCGCCTTGCCCTTTGTTTATCCATTTCGTTACGCCTCCCTTGCTGTTTTCCCAGTATATCCCAACGCAGGCGTGCCGCTTGGCGGGAAATAACAGCGGAAATTGCGTTTTGAAAAAAATTAAGCGCATATTCCAACTTTCGAGCGCGTAAAACGACGGCAAAGTGCGGCAAGCGGCTCTTTTGCCGCAGAAGCCCAACCGATAGACCGCCGCCGGCGGTTTTTCTGTTTCTGCGCACAAAAAAGAACCCGAAATCTTCGTTTCGGGTTCTGATTCTGCAGGTTTCGAGCAGAAAGCACTTATTCTAATTCAAACGCTCCGGTATAGAGCTGATAATATTTGCCGTGTTCCGCGATCAGCTGCTCATGATTGCCGCGCTCGATGATATGGCCGAGCTGCAGCACCATAATAACGTCTGCGTTTTGAATCGTGGACAGGCGGTGCGCGATAACGAACACCGTACGTCCGTACATGAGGCTGTCCATGCCGGCCTGCACGATGGACTCCGTGCGGGTATCAATCGAGCTGGTCGCCTCATCAAGGATCATAACCGGCGGATCGGCAACAGCCGCACGCGCGATGGAAAGCAGCTGACACTGGCCCTGCGACAGACTGCCGCCGTCACCGTCGATGACAGTATCATAGCCGTCCGGCAGTCGGCGGATGAAGTCGTCCGCATTGGCAAGCTGCGCCGCAGCCACGACTTCCTCGTCGGTCGCATCCAGACGACCGTAGCGGATATTATCGCGAATGGTGCCGGTAAACAGGTTGGTATCCTGCAGCACGATGCCGAGCGAGCGGCGGAGATCCGCCTTTTTGATCTTATTGATGTTGATGCCGTCGTAGCGGATCTTGCCGTCCGCAAGGTCGTAGAAACGGTTGATCAGATTGGTAATGGTCGTCTTGCCTGCACCGGTTGCGCCGACGAACGCGACCTTCTGACCGGGTTCGGCGTACAGTGTGATGTCGTGCAGGACGATCTTATCCGGGTTATAGCCGAAATCCACATCAAAGAAGCGGACATCGCCGCGGACCTGCGTATAGGTGGTGGTGCCGTCCTCGTGCGGATGCTTCCACGCCCAGATGTTGGTCTTTTCCGGGGTTTCAGCGAGTTCGCCGTTCTTGTCGTACTTGGCGTTAACGAGAGTAACATAGCCGTTGTCTACCTCAGGCTCCTCGTCCATCAGCTCAAAGATACGCTCGGCACCGGCAAGCGCCATAACGATGGAGTTAAACTGCTGCGAAATCTGCGTTACCGGCTGGGTGAACGACTTGGTCAGCTGCAGGAAGGACGCGATAACGCCGATGGTGATGCTGTTTCCGACCACGCCGGACAGCGCCAGTGCGCCGCCGACGACCGCGACCAGAACGTACAGCAGGTTGCCGATGTTCATCATGATCGGCATGAGGATGTTTGCGAAGGTATTCGCGCTCGCAGCGTTCTCGCGCAGCTCATCGTTGAGCGCATCGAACTGCTCCTTGCACTTTTTCTCGTGGCAGAACACCTTGATGACCTTCTGACCGTTGATCATCTCCTCGATATAGCCGTTGACCCTGCCGAGCGACTTCTGCTGCTCGAGGAAGTACTTCGCGGACTGACCGCCCAGCTTCTTTACCACCTTGAGCATGACGCACACGCCGAGCAGTACGAACAGCGTCAGCCATACATTCGTCACCAGCATGCCGATGAACACCGAGATAATGGTCATCGCTGAGGAAAACATCTGCGGCACGGACTGGCTGAGCATCTGCTGCAGCGTATCGGTATCGTTGGTGAAATGGCTCATCAGATCGCCGTGGGTATGCGTATCGAAGTAGCGAATCGGCAGCTTCTGCATATGCGCGAACATCTCGTCACGCACCTTTTTGAGCACGCCCTGCGAAATGCTGACCATCAGCCAGTTGTAGACAAACGTAGTCGCAATGCCGATGAGATAGATCACCGCCATGCTCATCAGCGCATGCAGCAGACCGGTAAACACCGGAGATGCCTGCAGCAGCAGCGGAGAAATATAGTCGTCGATCAGGCTTTTGAGGAACATGGAGCCGGCCACGTTTGCCACAGCCGACAGCAGAATGCAGATGAGTACAACCACAAACTGTACGCCGTAACCCCTCTGAATGTATTTCATAAGCCGTCCGAGCGTCTTTTTCGGATTTTTGCTGCGCTTGCCGCCCATCATGCCTCTGCGGCCGCCGGGTCCGCGCATCTGAGGTCTTGCCATTATTCCTCACCGCCCTTTCTGTTCTGCTGATTGTAGATTTCCTGATAGATCGTGTTGACGGCGAGCAGCTCATCATGCGTACCGACAGCCTGCACGGTGCCGCCGTCGAGAATGACGATCTGATCCGCATCCTGCACAGAGGAAACGCGCTGTGCAATGATAATCTTGGTCGTGTCCGGGATTTCCTCCGCGAATGCCTTGCGGATGAGCGCATCCGTCTTGGTATCTACCGCACTGGTCGAGTCATCAAGAATGAGGATCTTCGGCTTTTTCAGCAGCGCACGCGCAATGCACAGGCGCTGCTTCTGACCGCCGGAAACATTCGAGCCGCCCTGCTCAATGTGGGTGTCGTACTTATCCGGCATCTGCTGGATGAATTCATCCGCCTGTGCCAGACGGCATACGCGCTCGAGCTCCTCGTCCGAAGCGTTTTCGTCACCCCAGCGAAGGTTTTCCTTGATCGTGCCGGAGAACAGCACGTTCTTCTGGAGCACCATGGCAACCTGATCGCGCAGCGCCTCGATATCGTAATCGCGGACATCCACGCCGCCGACCTTGACCGTGCCGTGCGTGGTATCGTACAGGCGCGGAATCAGCTGCACAAGCGTAGACTTCGCGGAACCGGTGCCGCCGAGAATGCCGACGGTCTGACCGGCCTTGATATGCAGGTTGACGTTTTTGAGCGCCAGCTTGCGCTCATCGCCCTTGTAGCTGAAGGAAACGTCATCGAACTCGATCGCGCCGTCCTTGACCTCGTGAATCGGGTTTGCAGGATTGTGCAGGTCGGGCTGCTCATCGAGGATTTCGGCAACACGCTCTGCACTTGCCTTGGCCATGGTAATCATAACGAAAACCATCGCTACCATCATCAGACTCATCAGGATCTGCATCGCGTAGGAGAACATGCTGGTCAGCTCGCCGGTGGTCATCGAGCCGCCGACGATCAGACGCGCGCCGAACCACGAAATCAGCAGCATGCACGCGTACATGCAGAACTGCATCAGCGGCATAACGCCTGCCATGGTCTTCTGCGCCTTGGAGAACGTGCGGTACAGCATGCCGGAAACGCCCTCGAACTTTTCAGTCTCGTGGTCCTCACGCACATAGGTCTTAACAACGCGGATGCCGCGCACATTTTCCTGTACGACCGTGTTCATGCGGTCGTAGATCTTGAATGCGCGCTCAAAGACCGGACCGACAACCTTCATCAGGATGCCCATGCCGATTGCCAGAATCGGCAGCACCGCGAGGAATACGAGCGCCATCCTGCTGTTGATCTTCATCGCCATGAACAGCGCAAAGACCAGCATGACCGGGCAGCGCACCGCGATGCGCGTGCACATCTGAAAGGCGTTCTGTACGTTGGTAACATCGGTGGTCAGACGGGTGACGATAGAACCGGTGGAGAACTTATCAATGTTGGAAAACGAGAAATTCTGCACATTATAGTACATATCGTGACGCAGATTGCGGGCAAAGCCGGTTGAGGCTCTCGCCGCAAAGGTGCCGGCCGCCGCGCCGAACACCAGCGCGAGCATGGCGCACAGCACAAGGATGATGCCGTATTTCCAAATGGCGGCCATATCCTGCCCGTCAATGCCCTTGTCGATCAACAGCGCCATAACCAGCGGAATGATGACCTCCATCACGACCTCGAGCACAACGAAAAACGGCGTGAGCAGCGCGTCCCTTTTGAACTCACGCACACTTTCCAGCAGTCGTTTTATCATTATTTCTGTCCCTCCCTGCACATATTGCATTGGTACTGCTCCAGATTGGAGCGGATTTTCTCACAGACCGCAAACCAGCCCTTCAGCTCGTCCTCGGTGATGCCCTGCCGCAGAAGCTCCTCCATCTGCTTCATGCGCTCAGTAATGTATTCATCCATTGCACGCGCCTGCTCGGTCAGCACCAGACGTTTCAGGCGGCCGTCATGCTCCACCGGCTCACGGCGGATAATGCCGTGCTGCTCCATGAGCTGGAGAATGCCGGTCGCGGTCGAGCGGCGCATCTGGAACGCGTTTTCCAGATCCTTCTGGAATATATCGCCCTGTTTTTCGTGTATGATCAGGTGATGGACGATCATCGCCTGCATACCGGTCACATTCGCTGCATTCGCAGTCTTTTCGGTCATACACGCCATCTGCCGCCGAAGCAGATTATGCAGCATGCCGATTTCTGCACCGATGCGGTCGTTCGAGTGACCGCAGCATGCATTATGGTCACAACAATCCATTGTTAGCCTCCTTACTGTTAGCTTGCTAACATATTATACACTGTCATTCGGCAATGTCAACGGGTTTCACGAAATGTTCACATTTCGGGGGGCGCTTGCAAAGCGAACGGAACTTGCCTGCCCGGCGGGCGCACCGTACCCACGGCGAGGGGCAAGAGGGTAGACACCAATGGTTTCTACCCTCTTAACTCCCACTTCCTTTTGTTTCTTAACCTGACGCATACCAGAGACCGGCGACTGCTTCGAAAAATATGAGAACGGCAGTCGGGTTACTCTGCCGTAGTGGCGCACAGTGTGCGCCCATTTCTCGACATATTCGCAGTTCACAGATAACGTACTGCTACACATGCGGCCTGCTCTCCGCAGGCGCGACATACCTGTGTCGCGCAATTCGTTGGCCTGGTGGCTACAGACGGCACCTGCGAGTTTAATTTGATAATGAATGTTTACCGTAGGGTGCGCCGACCTCGGCGCACCGTGCTATCCGGCTGGCACTCAATAAAAATGAAAAAATGGAGAATGCCCTACCTCGGGGTTCATTCTCCATTCCGACTCGCTAAGAGCCGCCCTATGGGCGGTTGCTCGCTGGACGCCCACTGCGGTGGGTGTCTCCATTTTCAATTTTCCATTATTTCGCCTGATATGCCGGTTTGAGAAACATTTCTTCAAGATACTGCTTGCCGGCTTCGGTTCGGAACACGCGGTCTTTCGCGGTTTTACACTGTTCTGCCGTCATACCGTCCTCGTAGGCGTTGACAAGGAAATCCGCTTCAAGCAGAATACGGAAATCTTTTTCCTCTCCGGCGGTACAGGTATGGTGATGCGCGATGAGCCACTGCACGCGCTCGCTCTCCCGCTCATCTGCGCCGCACTGCTGCAGCATGGGAGCCGCGACCGCCGGACCTTCCATCTCCTGCCAGTGCCCGCCGCTCGAGCCGTGCTTCCGTTCGGCTTCGTGGATGCCGATATCGTGCAGAACGGCTGCAGCTTCGAGTACATTCTGCTTCTGCTCATCCAGACCTTCCCTGCGCCCGAGCAGGCGGCTGTACGCGTATACCTTTATAAAGTGCTGAATCCGTTTTGCGTCGCCTGCGTCATACGCGATGGCGAGCGCGGTCAGCTTTTCGATGTCGATCATGCGTGTCACTCCTTTGGCGCAAGCATAGCACCGCACGACCGGATTTGTCAAGTCAGGGTAATACCACATAATTGAACAAGAGCGATTTACGAGTAAATTTTGCGGTCTGACTAGGCGTGATTTTGCGGTAATACTTTGTGTATTACCGTGAAAGCACAACGACGTCAGAGCACAAAATTTCCGTAAAGCGCCGCAGTTTAATTGTGCGGTGTTACCCTAATCCTGTCCAGCCGTATTTTGCCATATCCACGCGGCCGTCCTCGGTGAACTCGATGCCGTCCGCTTCGAGCAGTGCGCGCTGGATATCCGCGCCGCCGAACGCAAACGCCGGTGACGTTCGTCCGTCTTTCGTCACCACGCGGTAGCATGGAATACCCTCCGGATCGGGATTGGCATGCAGCGCATAGCCGACGACGCGCGCCCATCTCGGGTTGCCCGCGAGCAGCGCGACCTGCCCGTAGCTGGCCACCGTTCCGCGCGGAATTTTCTTCACCACTGCATATATACGGTCAAAGCTGTTTGCCATGGCTGTTGCCTCCTTCTTTTACTTTATTATATCAAGTCAGATTGCCAATATCCATAGGTTTTTCAGCCCAAAAAACTGTATAATTTTATCACGCTAAAGTATTGCATATACAAAAAAATTGCTATATAATAAAACCGTCACCAAATATAAAAGCATTCCACTCGGATTACTTACGAAAGTTAAGCGAGTGGTATAGAATGTAAGGAGGACAATAAAAATGGCACTTACCAATTCTTATCTGCAGGGCGTGTACGAAACCGTACAGAAGCGCAACCCGAATGAGCCGGAGTTCCAGCAGGCAGTTTACGAGGTTCTCGAGAGCCTTGAGCCGGTTGTTGAAGCTCGTCCGGAGCTTGAGAAGAACGGCATCATGGAGCGCATCGTAGAGCCGGAGCGCATGTTCATGTTCCGTGTACCGTGGGTTGACGATCAGGGCAAGGTTCAGGTTAACCGCGGCTTCCGTGTACAGTTCAACTCCGCAATCGGCCCCTACAAGGGCGGTCTGCGTCTGCACCCCTCTGTTAACGCATCCGTTATCAAGTTCCTCGGCTTTGAGCAGTGCTTCAAGAACAGCCTGACCACTCTGCCGATGGGCGGCGGCAAGGGCGGCTCCGACTTCGACCCGAAGGGCAAGTCCGATGCTGAGATCATGCGTTTCTGCCAGTCCTTCATGACCGAGCTTTCCAAGCACATCGGTCAGTTCACCGACGTTCCGGCTGGCGATATCGGTGTTGGCGGCCGTGAGATCGGCTTTATGTTCGGCCAGTACAAGCGTCTGCGCAACGAGTACACCGGCGTGCTGACCGGCAAGGGTCTGTCCTACGGCGGTTCTCTGGCACGCACGCAGGCAACCGGCTACGGCCTGTGCTACTACATGAAGGAAATGCTCGCATACAAGGGCACTTCGTTCGAGGGCAAGACCGTTGCAATCTCCGGTTCCGGCAACGTAGCAATCTATGCCTGCGAGAAGGCTACCCAGCTGGGCGCTAAGGTTGTTACCATGTCCGACTCCAACGGCTTCATCTACGATCCGAACGGCATCAATCTGGATGTTGTTAAGGACATCAAGGAAGTTAAGCGCGGCCGCATCAAGGAGTATGCTGAGCGCGTTGCAGGCAGCACCTACACCGAGGGTCAGCGTCCGTGGGGCGTAAAGTGCGACATCGCTCTGCCGTGCGCAACCCAGAACGAGCTGAACGAGGAGAACGCAAAGGCTCTGATCGCCAATGGCTGCAAGTTTGTAGCTGAGGGCGCTAACATGCCGTCCACCCCGGAGGCTGTTGCAGCATTCCAGGCAGCCGGCGTATTCTTCGGCCCGGCAAAGGCTGCTAACGCAGGCGGCGTAGCTACCTCTGGTCTGGAAATGAGCCAGAACTCCCTGCGTCTGTCCTGGACCTTCGAGGAAGTTGACCAGCGTCTGCACGACATCATGGTTAACATCTTCCACACCTGCATCACTGCAGCTGAGAAGTACGGCCACAAGGACAATCTTGTTATGGGCGCTAACATCGGCGGCTTCGAGAAGATCGCTGACGCTATGCTGGCTCAGGGCGTATGCTGATTTTCGATTGAAAGGGCTACGCCCTTTCAATCGAGGGACGCCCTTGACAGGCGTTGCCTGTAAGGGCTACCGCAATAAAAGAGCACCGGAATTTCGATTCCGGTGCTCTTTTATTGTTTGCTAAAAATGACCCGGCAAAGCTGGGCCATTTTTGTCGCGCTGAAAGCGCTCCATTTGATGCGCTCTGCGGCGTGATAGGTTATCTGGGTGCTGAAATCCCCGTCGGGGATTTTATGGGTTGGCGTGAACGCTGTCGCCCGCGAAGGACTCACCGCCAACAGGCGGCTGTCCTATAGGTGCGGTTTGCGGGGCATACTGCGTATTTTATGCCGCGAACTGCGTTCGCGGGTGCGGGACCCGGCGGCACAGCCGCCTGTGTCCCTTATTGCACATCCGGCTGCTCTGTGCAAAAAAAGGCCGCCGTAAGGCGGTCTTTTCCTTGTTTTATGCGTTTTCCGAGAAATCCGCAAGACGCAGGTTCTCGTTATGGTCGGTTGCGTAGGTGATATTCCACGGCGAAGTGAACAGCAGCAGGCTGTTGCCCTTGAGGTCCTCGACGATCTTGGTATCGCTCGTGAGCTGGAGCTTCTTAATATCGAAGTCCTCCTCATCATTCTCAACCCAGCGAACGTGCTCATACGGCAGGTTTTCGCGGATGATCTCAACGTTATACTCGTTCTTCAGACGGTACTCGAGCACCTCAAACTGCAGCACGCCGACAACGCCGACGATAACCGATTCCATACCGGCATTCGGCTCGCGGAAGATCTGGATAGCGCCCTCCTGTGCAATCTGCTCGACGCCTTTGACGAACTGCTTGCGCTTGAGCGTATCCTTCTGGCGAACAACGGCAAACAGCTCGGGTGCAAACGTCGGAATGCCGGAGTACACGCACTTATGCTTGGGATCGCACACGGTATCACCGATGGAGAACACGCCCGGATCGAAAATACCGATAATATCGCCCGCATACGCCTCATCGACAATGGAGCGGTCCTGTGCCATCAGCTGCTGCGGTGCGGCAAGCACCATCTTCTTGCCGGACTGAACGTGCAGCACGTCCTGACCGCGCTCAAACTTGCCGGAGCAAATACGCATGAACGCAACACGGTCGCGGTGCGCCTTGTTCATGTTCGCCTGAATCTTGAATACAAACGCGGAGAAATGCGGATCGAACGGGTCGATCACACCGATGTCAGCGGTACGCGCGGTCGGCGGCGGCGTCATCTGCAGGAACCTCTTCAGGAACGGCTCAACACCGAAGTTAGTCAGCGCGGAACCGAAAAATACCGGCGACAGCTTGCCCTCGTGCACTGCCTTGAGATCAAACTCATCGCCTGCACCGGAGAGCAGCTCCACATCGTCGATCAGCGTCTGGTACTGATCCTCGGGCAGCAGACCCTCGAGAATCGGATCGTCGATCGACAGTCGCTGCGCCTTGACCTCGTGGCGGAAATCCGCGCCCTCAAACGCGATAACCTCATCGTCCATGCGGTCGTACACGCCCTTGAAGCGCTTGCCCGAGCCGATCGGCCAGTTTACCGCATAAGTGCCAATGCCCAACTCGTTCTCGATGTCCTCGAGCAGCTCGTACGGGTCGCGTGCCTCACGGTCCATCTTGTTGATAAAGGTAAAGATCGGCACGCCGCGCATCGCGCAGACCTTGAACAGCTTGCGGGTCTGTGCCTCGACGCCCTTGGAGGCGTCAATGACCATCACCGCAGAGTCAGCCGCCATCAGCGTGCGGTAGGTGTCCTCCGAGAAGTCCTGATGGCCCGGGGTATCCAGAATATTGATGCACTTGCCCTCATAGCGGAACTGCAGCACCGAGGACGTTACCGAAATACCGCGCTGCTTCTCGATCTCCATCCAGTCGGAAACCGCATGACGGCTGTTTTTCTTGCCCTTGACCATGCCGGCCTCCTGAATGGCTCCGCCGTAGAGCAAAAACTTCTCCGTAATGGTGGTTTTACCGGCGTCAGGGTGCGAAATGATTGCAAATGTGCGCCGATTTTCAATTTCTTTTTTCAGGTCTGCCACAGACTTTTTCCTCCCGATCTATCAAAAATCTAATATTGTTGTAGAATGTACACAGAATGTTCACAATTCACCAGTATGATAAATGACGTGGAAAGCGTAAGATCCCCCCACATGTTCTTGCTTTCTACTCTCTATCCTACCTTTTATTGCGGGAGCAGCCGGACGAAAGTTCGGCTGCTCCTGTTTTTTTACCTTTTTTAAAGGTAGAACGAAAGCTGCGGCACCCGCCGCATCGGGGCAAGAGGGTAGACACCTACGGTTTCTACCCTCTTAACTCCCGTTTCCCTTAACTTGTTAGTCCAGCGCAGCTTTCCTATCTGTGACCGCTCCGAAAAAGGGGGAACGGCAGTCGGTCTACCGCAGCGTGTCTTTCTCCGCCTATTCGCAGTTCACAGACAACTTACTGCTACACATATCGGAAAGTCTACGCAGAGGGCGGCACAGCTATGCCGCCCACTTAACCATTGCGTGCGGCACGCGCTGTCAGACGCAGAAGAGACCCTCGTCAACGTGTAAGGGTCGACTGCCGTTCCCCTTTTCGAAGCGGTCGCCGGTCTCTGGTTTGCGTCAGGCTATCTCAGGAAAGGGGTGAAAATCAGAGGGTGGAAACCTTGGTGTCTACCCTTTTGTGCGCCTGCCGCGAAAGCAAGAACCGCCGCATACTGCGGCACCAATTTCCGTCAAACGCAAACCTTACAAGGATGCAAAGAAGCCATCACAGCTCCTTTCGACCCTCCAGTGCACGGGTCAGCGTCACCTCATCGACGAACTCCAAATGCCCGCCAACCGGAATACCATACGCCAGCCGCGTAATCTTGATGCCGAACGGCTGCAGCAGCCGCGAAATGTACATCGCCGTGGCTTCGCCCTCGGTGTCCGGATTGGTGGCGAGGATAACCTCCTCGGTCTCCTCCTCCGCCACGCGCTTGACCAGCTCGCGGATACGGATGTCGTCCGGTCCGACGTGTCCCATCGGAGACAGCGTGCCGTGCAGCACATGATACAGACCCTTGTACTCCTTCGTGCGCTCGAACGCGATTACATCGCGCGGCTCTGCCACCACGCAGATCACCTTCTGGTTGCGCGTCTTGTCCGAGCAGATCGGACAGATCTCGCTGTCCGTCAGATTCTGACAGCGCTTGCAGGTGAACGTCTTGGCTTTTGCTTCACGGATGGCATCCGCAAACCGCTCGGCATCCTCTTTCGGCAGGTCGAGCACATGAAACGCCAGCCGCTGTGCGGTCTTCTGGCCAATGCCCGGGAGCTTTGCGAACTCCTCGATCAGCCGCTCGACCGGCGGTGCAAAAAGCTCCATTACAGCAGACCGCCCAGACCGCCGCCAATGCCGCCCGTAATCGCGGACATCTGGCTCTGCGACTTGTCGGAAGCCGCCTTGAGCGCCTCGTTGACCGCTGCAACGACCAGATCCTGCAGCATGTCGATGTCGTCCGGATCAACAACGTCCGGCTTGATCTCAATGCTCTTGAGCGTGGAAGTGCCGGTTACAGTCGCGGTAACCATGCCGCCGCCTGCCGTGCCGGTGGATTCCATCAGCGCGATCTCCTCCTGCGCCTTGAGCATGCTCTCCTGCATCTTCTGTGCCTGCTTCATCATCGCCTGCATGTTCATGCCGCCGCCGAAGCCGCCGAAACCCTTACCCTTTGCCATAATAAATGTCCTCCTTAAAGCTGTTTCACTTGAATATCCATTGATTTAGCGCGGTCGATCAGTTCATCGACTGCGATATTTTTTTTCACACCAAGCTCCTCGCCCGCTTCGCGCACCTTGACCTTGATGGGTGCACCGTTCAGTTTGGCCGCCTGCTCCCGGATAACCGAAATGGTCGGCTCCTTTGCCGCGAGAAGAGCCGTCATTTTGTCCTCGCAGAGAATGACGAGCGCGTTGTCCTCGAGCACGCCTTTCGCGCTCAGCTTGATATTGGTGTGTGCGCCGATGTTGATCTTGCCGGTCAGCGCTTCGACCAACGGCTGCCACTGGCTCCACAGCGTCACTTCCTGCTTAGGCGCGTCTGCGGTCCCGTCTTCCTCTCGCGCCCAGTCAGGCGCATCCTCGTCACCCGGAAGCGGCGGTGCATCATCGTCACTCGGCGGAGGAGGCACATCGCCTGCCTGCTGCGCGGCTGCTGCGGGCACCATCTGCACCGGAACACCGTTCTTCAGCTTTTCCTCGAGCGCTTCTACGCGCCCGCCGAGCGTGTCATAGCTGTCAGCCCCCAGACTGCACAGCCGCACCGCGCACAGCTCCGCCTCCACGCGGCGATTGGCTGCCGTGCGCATGTGGTCGAGCGAATCGCTGATAATGCGGCTCCACGCGATGAGCGTGGACGACGCCAGACCGTCGCACAGCGCCTGCAGCGTCTTTACGCTGTACGCGGGAGAAATGAGTGCGGAAACGTCGGTCTTGCTGGTCTTGACCAGCAGTGCGTCGCGGATCAGACCAAGCATCTGGTCGTACACGGACGCCAGATCACGACCCGCATTGTAATATTCGTCCAGCAGGCCGACTGCCGCCGCCAGATCACCGGTTTTCAGGTGCTCGGCCAGGCGAATGCCATCGTCCTGACCCATGACGCCAAGCGCCGCCGTGACGGTTTTCTCGTCCACCGCACCGGCTGCCGCCGCACGGTCGAGCATGGAAAGCGCGTCTCGCATGGCGCCGTCTGCCAGCCGGGCGATCAGGCGTGCCGCACCTTCGGTCAGCTCAATGCCCTCACCTGCCGCAACATCCAGCAGCCGGCGGGCAATATCCTCCGCGCCGATCCGGCGGAAATCGAACCGCTGACAACGCGACAGAATGGTCGCAGGTACCTTGTGCAGCTCGGTGGTAGCCAGAATGAACAGAACGTGCTCCGGCGGCTCCTCGAGTGTTTTGAGCAGCGCATTGAACGCACCGATGGACAGCATGTGTACCTCATCGATGATGAACACGCGCTTGCGGACCTGTGCAGGCGTGTAGCGCGTCTCATCGCGCAGGTCGCGGATGTTGTCCACGCCGTTGTTGGACGCCGCGTCAATCTCGGTCACGTCCAGCACCGAGCCGTCCAGAATGCCGCGGCACGCCGCACACTCGTTGCACGGATCGCCGTTCACCGGATGCTCGCAGTTGACCGCGCGCGCGAGGATCTTCGCACAGGTGGTCTTACCGGTGCCGCGCGTGCCTGTAAACAGATATGCATGGCTCAAACGTCCGGACTGCAGCTGCGCGCGCAGCGTGTCCGTGACATGCTGCTGCCCAATCACATCCGCAAACGTCTGCGGCCGCCATTTGCGGTATAAAGCCTGATACAAACGAAAATCCTCCCCTCAATAAAATAAAGAGGCGGGCGTAAGCCCGCCTCAAAGCGTCCTCTCGCGGACTTTGTCCGCCATTCAATAGAACATTTCGGCAACGCCGGAATGTTCATAAAAACCCGCGACATGTGCGTGGGTTTTTATACAAGACGGAGCAAAAGTTTCGACCATCGGGAGGAACTTTTGTCCCGCCGGGATTTGTCCGAGCCGCAGGCTCGGCACATCCCCTTCGATCGAAAGCGTGGTTTCGATCGAGAATCGTTCAGCGCCCCACAAGACCGCACACAGGTAATTCGAATACACACACCCGGCTGCCTTTCCGCATTTCGGACTCAGAATCGGCAGATCTGCGGCACACGATGGTTTCTGCTTAATGCTGCTCGGTTCCCCGCCTGACATGGTTCACAGTCCTCCGTTGCGCAGTACCGGTCCCTCATCGCCCTGTGAGTGGCTGCCTCGCCGCATGTGTGCTCCTTGTTACCCGCATAGTCCCCGCTGAAGCGGATTGCGGGTTCAAGGCACCGCTAACGCCCCGACTTGTGCGGCCTTGTGCGGCGCTGAACGATTTTCAGTTTTCAGTTTGTGCCGAACAATTCGGCTTTATGCTTCCGGATCCTCCGAGCTGTCACCGCTGTCTCCGCTGTCGCCACCGGAATCGCTGCTGTCTCCCGAATCGTCTCCGCTGTCACCGCCGTCTCCGCTGTCGTCACCGGAATCGCCGCTGTCGCCGCTGTCATACGATCCGCCGTCACCGGAATCCTCATTGCCGGTGTCGGTATTCGAAGAGCTGCTGTCCGAATCGCTGTCATCTTCTTCATCGTCGTAGTAATAATTATCTACGCCCATGCTCTCGAAATCATACTTGTTTTCGATATTCTGATGACTGCAGGTCTCGGTCGGAACCTTGTCCTTCCAGAATCGGCCGGTTGCAGCACGTCCCGCAGCGCGGCACGCACCGGATGCCAGCAGACCGGTATCCATACAGTAGGTGACTTCCTCGAAATCCTGCGGATGCGAGTCAAATACCAGACCGGAATCACCCGCATGCACCTTCTGCATAACAGCCAGCCAGATATTCGCCGCATTGCGACCGTACAGGCCGTCCAGACGGTAGTTATGCTCGTAGCCTACCCATACCGCACCGGAATACTTCGGCGTGATGCCGCAGAACCAGATATCGGTATTGGAGGTGGTGGTACCGGTCTTGCCGCCGGTTTCTACACCGTCAAGCTGAATGCCGTAGGCGGTACCGTGTGCGGTAACGTTCTGCAGACAGTCGAGCATATAATAATCCGTGCGGACATTGGTAAAGCCCTTATCCGTATTGGGTGTATTCTCCATTACGGTGTTGCCTTCGCTGTCCGTCACCTTGGTGTAGGTGCGGGTACCGCCGCAAACGCCATCATTGATGAAGGTCGAGAAACCGCCCGCCATCTCACGAACGGTAACACCGTCCGTCAGTGCGCCAAGCGCCAACGGTGCAAGGTCGATATCCGACTGCACGGTACCATCCTCGTTGGTGCGGCTGTCTACCAGCTTAAAGCCAAGCTGCTGGGTCAAAAAGTTAAACGATACCTGCGGTGTCAGCGTTTTGAGAAGCTGTGCAGAGACCGTATTGAGCGAACGGGTCATGCCCTCCTTAATGGTCAGCTGACGGCCGGTCGGATATTTGCCGTCGTTCATCGGCCACGGATTGCCCTCTTCATCCTCCATGAGCGCACGATCATAAATCGTGCTGTCCGGCGTGACGATGCCGTTATCCATCGCCGGTCCGTAAGCCGAGAGCGGCTTGAGCGAAGAACCCGGCTGACGGCGTGCGTCAGACGCATAGGAGAAACCGCGGCTGCTGGTCTTTTCACCGCGGCCGCCGGCAATACCAACGATATTGCCCTGCTTGTCCGTGATGACCATGGCACTCTGCGGGATTTCGCCGTACTTCTCGGTGTTCGGGAAATTATCTGCGTTAGCCCAGACCTCATCGAGTGCATTCTGCACCTTGGTGTCGATGGTCGCATAGATGTTCAGGCCGCCGGAGTAAACCATGTTCTCCGCAACCAGACGGGAATATCCCTTTTCGGTCATCAGGTCGTTGATCACGTCCTTGATAACTTCATCGGTGAAGTAGCTGTAGGTGGACTTGATCTCCTGCTGATACTCCTCGTAGGGGCGGTAGTTAAGCTCCTCTGCTACGGCAGCCTCGTACTCCTCCTGCGAGATCATCTTCTGATCGAGCATCTGTGCAAGGATGGTCTCCTGACGCTTCTTTACCTTTTCGGGATGGTTATAAACGTCGTAAATCGACGGGTTGTTGGTAAGACCTGCCAGCACGGCGGATTCTGCCAGATCCAGCTGCGATACATCCTTGTCAAAGTACTGCATCGCCGCAGTCTGCACACCGTAGCTGTTGTAGCCCAGATAGATCGTGTTCAGGTACATGACCAGAATACGGTCCTTGTCGTCAATCTCTTTCTCGAGTGCAAACGCGCGGAAAATCTCGTTCACCTTGCGCTTTACCGAGTAATCGTTATCAGCCGTGATGTTTTTGATCAGCTGCTGCGTTATCGTCGAGCCGCCGTACTGCGTGCCGCCGAGCAGCCAGCCCTTGACCGCACCGATCGTGCGCACCCAGTCTACACCGTGGTGCTTGTAAAAGCGCTCGTCCTCGATTGCAACGACTGCGTTCTTGAGGGTATCCGGAATCTTGTCGCTGTCCACCCATTCACGGTTTTCCTTGCCCTTGATGGTTTCGTACAGCTTGTATTCATCGGAATCCGATTCCTTAGCATAAATGAATGAATTCAGATTCAGACCCAGTCCCTTGCTGATCTCCACCGCAGTTTCCTGCGCGGACGGATTGATATAGATGTGCACATACAGCGCAAACGCAATACCGCAGAAGCAGCCGCACAGCACACCGATCAATACCAGTGTAATCAGTACGCGGGAGAACAGATGTCCGATTCCCGTTCCTTTTTGATTGCCAGTTGCCAATTTGTTTTCCTCCTTGCCCCACGATATGCACCGCAGGGTCCTGTCGGGTAAGACGAAGAACACGTCCTATTTGTTCCCGCACACGGTCTTGTTTTTTTGAAGCACCGTGTATTGTTGGCAATACCGTAAAATTCATCGGTATTACCGTCTTATAAGGCTAAATGAATTGTACAATAGCTGCCTGTGCCGATTTTCTTCCGGCAGCTTACTGCCGAGGTAATAGGCACTCTGATAGCATTATACCACAGGACTTTGCAAATTCCAAACATTTTTTACGCTGCTTTTAGAATAGACCGTATTTTTGTGGGAATACTCAAAGCAAGTCCCACTGAGTGAAGGAGTTTTGACTATGATGCAGGGTTTTTATCTGCTTGCTATGCAGCAGGCGCGGCGGCGCACACAGCTCGCCGCGCTGGCGTGTCTTGCGGCAATGATCAGTCTGGTGCTGGCCGGACGTGTGCTTCTGGCTTCGCCGGCCGTTCCGGCGAGCGCATCGATTACCTATACGGTGCAGAGCGAAAACGACCGGCTTGTCATCCGGCAGAGCGATGGCTCGGTCCTGCGCACAGGCATCGACACACGCACACTGCCATCCGCCGAGCAGCAGGCACTTGCGGACGGCATTACGCTCGATAACGCAGAGGAGCTGGCGCGGCTGCTGGAAAATTACAGCTCGTAAAACACCGTCTCCTTTTCCCTCACCATACAGTGTATGCCACAGGCGGAAAAAGTTTTCATGCGAGTTTTGCGCGGATAAGGCTTTACTTTTTCTGCTTTTTGTATTATGCTGTAAGTAACGATAAACACCGACAGGTAGGATCGGAAAGGAGAACCAAATATGCTTGACGGAACGAGAAAATTCAGTCTGGTAGACGAGTCCAACAAGGAGATGAAGCGCACGCTTACCACTGTGTATGATGCGCTCAAGGAGAAAGGCTACAACCCGATCAACCAGATCGTCGGCTATCTTCTCTCTGAGGACCCGACTTACATAACCAACCACAACAATGCCCGCAGCCTGATCTGCAAGATCGACCGCGACGAACTCATGCAGGAGCTGGTTCAGTTCTATCTGGATAACTGAGTTTTTGCAGAATAACCGTATACCTTATTTGCGAAAAAATAACCGTTACCTTGGGCGAGGGCGGTTATTTTTTATTTTGCAAAACATTTCCGTGCTCTGCGGCTTGACTTTTACCGCAGATTTGCTATACTTATAGATAGAAAAGGGCAATCCGGCGAAAGACGGTTGACCAAAGTTTAGTTATTCACGAAAAAAATAACCGCATCTTTGGCGAGGGCGGTTATTTTTTTATGGTTTTTACAAACTCGAGCAGAATAAGTAACATAATGATCTGCCAAATCTGATCCATAATACCACCTCCCTTCAGGGAGTATGGCCAACCGTCTCTCAATCTTTTGCCGGATTACCCGTATTTTTATTGTAACCTATAATTTTCACCTTGTAAAGCCAAAGAGGTATATATGAACGGTTTTCTCCCTATTTCCAAACAAGATATGACCGATCGCGGATGGTATTACTGCGATTTTCTCATCGTCACCGGCGATGCGTACGTCGATCATCCGTCGTTCGGCACGGCGATCATTTCACGCGTGCTGGAGGATGCAGGCTACAGGGTCGCTATCCTCAGCCAGCCGGACTTCCGCGATGAGCACGACTTCCTCGAGATGGGCCGTCCGCGCTACGCGGTGCTCATCAACGGCGGCAACATCGACTCGATGGTCGCGCACTACACCTCGGCGAAAAAGCGCCGTTCGGACGATGCATACACGCCGGGCGGTGTGGGCGGCAAGCGCCCGGACCGTGCGGTAACCGTCTATTCCATGCTTGCGCGGCGCGCCTTCCCGGAAACGCCGGTCTATCTCGGCGGCATTGAGGCCAGTCTGCGCCGATTTGCGCACTACGATTACTGGGCTGACCGCGTTATGCCGTCCATTCTGGAATCCACCGGCGCGGACGGCGTGATGTTCGGCATGAGCGAGCACTCGGTCGTTGAGCTGGCGAACAACCTCAAGCACGGCAAAAAGGGCGCGGATGCGTGCAAGGGAGTCCGCGGCACGGCCTATATGGTGCATGATACGGACGATCTGGAGTATGATGCGGTCGAATGCCCCTCGTACGAGGATGTCTGCGCCAGCAAGCCGGACTACGCCCGTTCGGTCAAAATCCAGTACGACGAACAGGATGCCGTGCGCGGCAAGGCGATTCTCCAGCGGCACGGCAAGCGCATCCTCGTGCAGAACCCGCCCGCAAAGCCGCTGACCACAGAGGAGATGGATCATGTTTACGCGCTGCCGTACATGCGTAACTATCATCCGTCGTATGAGGCGCTCGGCGGCGTACCCGCCATTCAGGAGGTGCAGTTCTCCATCATCCACAACCGCGGCTGCTTCGGCGCGTGCAACTTCTGCGCGCTCGCGTTCCATCAGGGACGCTACATTCAGGTGCGCAGCCACGAGAGCGTGATCGAAGAAGCAAAAAAGATCACCCAAATGCCCGGATTCAAGGGCTATATCCACGATGTCGGCGGCCCGACCGCGAATTTCCGCTTTCCGGCCTGCAAAAAGCAGGAGAAATACGGCTGCTGCAAGGACAAGCGCTGCCTGTTCCCCACCACCTGTCAGAACATCGAGGCCGACCACACGGATTACCTCGAACTGCTGCGTGAGCTGCGCCGCATCGAGGGCGTGAAGAAGGTGTTCGTGCGCTCCGGTCTGCGCTATGACTACATGATGGCCGAGAAGAACGATGCGTTCTTCCGCGAACTGGTCGAGCACCACATCTCCGGTCAGCTGAAGGTCGCGCCGGAGCACATGAGCGACAACGCCCTGTACTACATGGGCAAGCCGTCCTTCAAGGTATACGAGCAGTTCCGCGAGCGGTATGCCCGCATCAACGAAAAGCTGGGCCGCAAGCAATACCTTGTGCCCTATCTGATGAGCTCGCATCCGGGTGCAACGCTTGATGACGCCATCATGCTCGCGCAGTACCTCAACCGCGTCGGCTACATGCCCGAGCAGGTGCAGGATTTTTATCCCACGCCGGGTACGCTGTCCACCGCGATGTACTACACCGAGATTGATCCGCGCACCATGAAGCCGGTCTTTGTGGCAAAAACGCCCGAGGACAAGGCCATGCAGCGTGCGCTGCTGCAGTGGCGCCGACCGGACAAGCGTCCGATCGTCATTGCCGCGCTCAAAAAGGCGCACCGTGAGGATCTCATCGGCTTTGGCAGGGAATGCCTGATTCGTCCGGGCAGAGGCAGCGACCAGCGCATGCCGGGCAGCAAGCAGCACAGCGTCAGCCGCCACGGCGTGTCCAACGGCGGCAGACAGCAGAATAACGACCGCCGTCATTCTGCGCCTAATAACGGCAAGCACAGTGCACCGAACGGCAAACGCCCGGCTTCGCGTCCGGCACAGGGCAAGCCGAATCAGGGTAAAAAATCCGGCTGGGCAAAACCGAAAAAGAAAAAATAATTTTATACGGAACTTTTTACGCCGTCTTTCGTCTATACTATCAGAGTTACGAAAGGCGGTGTTTTTCATGACAAAACGTACTTTAGCAATGCTTCTTGCACTTCTGGCGCTGCTGCTGACCGGCTGCGGCAATGCCGAGCCGAAAACCACGGAAGCAGAAATCGGCAGCCAGAGCACGGATGACGCAGCTGCCCTGCCGGATACCACCGAGCAGAAACCGGTCGCAGATGCACCCATGATGGTGATGGTGGATAACACGCTGTATCAGTCTACCGGTGAGGTCAGCACGGTCGATGGCCGCTGCGGCAACATGGACGGCGAGATCACCTCGCAGACGGCGAACGGCACGGACGCGCCCACCGAGAACGGCCAGTCCAACTTCGGCACGGGCTACGGCTATCAGCGCATAGACGACCATATCGAGGTGCTGATTGATAACCAGTGGATCGTGTTCGAGCAGGATGCCACCGTACCGCGGATGGTCATGGTGGATGGCAAGCTGTATCAGGAGACCGGAAACCTGCCTTCCGAGCCGTTCTGCGGAACGCCTGACGGTTCAATCACCTCGAAAACGGCAAACCGAAACGATGTTCCGACCGAAAACAACCAGTCCAATTTCAGCGATAACCGGGATTTTGTGTTCATTGACGAGGATACCATTTACGTTTCCGCAACGCCGGACTGGATGGAATTCAAGGTCATCACCGACTCGGATGTATAAAAACTTTTGTTCGAAGCCTTATTTTATTTGACAACAACCCGGTCGTGCTTTATAATAAACAGTGAACAAAGGAGTTCGTCCCGCGAAGGCGGGTCGGACTCCTGTTTTTATTTTTAGGATAAGGAGGGCTATTTGCCCCATGGACGAAATTGATCTGAAGCTCTTGCGGCTGCTGCAGAAGAATGCCCGCACCCCCATCAAGGCCCTTGCAGGTGAGGTTCGCCTTTCCTCCCCTGCGGTTTCCGCGCGTATTGAGCGGCTGGAAAAACAGGGTGTTATTCGTGCGTATACGCTCGATCTGGACCCGCTGCAGCTTGGCCATCACATTCTCGCGTACATTCATCTGGATATGCAGCCCACCCAGAAAGAGGAATTTTATCCGTTCATTGCTGCGTGCTCGAATGTGCTCGAGTGCAACTGCGTGACCGGCAACTACTCCATGCTGATCAAGGTGTCGTTCGCCTCGACACAGGAGCTGGACGGCTTTATCGGACGTCTGCAGAAATTCGGCAAGACCGAAACACAGATCGTGTTTTCCTCGCCGGTGCCGCCGAGAGCCATTGTGGTATGAGAAAAAGCCTGCGTGTGCAGGCTTTTTCTTTTGTCCACAGGGTGGGGATAGGTTTGAATATTCCATTAGGTATAGCCGGTAAACGACAGGGTGACCTCACCCCGCCGTTTCTCTCCGGTTTGCACCAATGAACACCAACGGCACACGTTCCGTAGGAGCGCACTAATGTGTGCGCCCTAATCTAACCGATCTCCAACCACGGAAAAGGGCGGACACACCGGTCCGCCCCTACGATAGCCTGTACAGGTTGATTAAACCCACAAATCAAAATTTACTGCAGCTTTTCCGCCGCAAGATCTGCCAGTTTGGCATACTCTGCAAGGCTCAGCCGCTCACCGCGAATGCGGGCATCCAGACCGGCTGCTTCTACGAGTGCGGTGATCTCCTCCTTGCTCATCGACGAGCCGAGCACCGGACCGAGCGCGTTCACGAGCGTCTTACGGCGCATATTGAACGCTGCGCGCACAAGGGCGAAAAACAGCTTCTCGTCCTTAGTCTCAACCGCCGGCTTGTCGAGCGGCACGAGCTTGAGCACCGCCGAATCCACCTTGGGCTTGGGCACAAAGCAGTCCGCCGGAACATCAAACAGGATTTCCGCCTTGGCGTGGTACTGCACATAAATCGAGAACGCCGAGTACGCCGCCGTGCCCGGCTCTGCGCAGATGCGCTGCGCGACCTCCTTCTGTACCATGACCGTCACCTGCTCGAACGCGCCGCTCTCAAGCAGCGCCGTAATCGCCGGTGTGGTGATGTAATACGGCAGATTGGCGCACGCGATCGCCCTTCCGTCACCGAATTTCTCCTTGCAGAGCGCGGCAAGGTCGGTTTCGAGCACATCGCCGTGCACGACCTCGAAGTTATCGTAATCCGCGAGCGTCTCTGCCAGAACCGGCATGAGCGCGCGATCCAGCTCGACCGCTACGACCTTATCCGCACGCTGGCACAGCTCCGCCGACAGGCAGCCCGTGCCCGGGCCGACCTCAACCGCGTTTCCGCACTCGGCAGCACCGCTCATCTCCGCGATGCGGCGCGGCACGCTTTCGTCCGTCAGAAAGTTCTGTCCGAGCGATTTGGAAAAATGGAAGCCATGACGGCCCAGAACCGCTCGGATTGTCTCAATATCACATAAATTCATTTATTTCCTCCCTGTGGCTCAAAAAAGCCGGCGGCATATGCCGCCGGCTTTTTTATGTATTTTGCACGCAGTGCATTTTTAATCGGATTTTATTTATAAAATCCATAAAAACCGGGAGCATGTATCACGGTTTTTATACAAGTGAGGAAATCAGTGTGCCGCATAGCGACGCGCTGATTTTCTCTTTGGATATGTCCGAACATTGTTCGGCATATTCTACTCGTTGAAAAGCGTGCTTTTCAACGAATTATTCCTCGCCCTCGATCAGACCGTAACCGCCTGCCGCACGCTTGTAAACAACGGCGTGGATATTGTCGTTGTCGGCGTTGCGGAAGAAGTAGAACTGGTGGTCAAGCAGGTTCATCTGCAGGATAGCCTCGTCCACGCTCATCGGCTTTACGTCGAAGCGCTTGCGACGTACTACATCGAAATCCTCCTCGGTCAGTGCGGCCTTCTGCTCTGCCATCTTGTCGAATGCACCCTCACGCAGGCGCTTCTCCAGACGGGTCTTATGCTTGCGGATCTGGCGCTCGATACTGCTGATGGCACCGTCTACGGAAGCATACATATCAGTCGTCGTTTCCTCGGCGCGGACAACCAGACCAACCTGACGCACCGTGATCTCGACCGTCTGCTTGCCGCGCAGCTCGCTGAATGTAATCGTGGTATCCGAATCCTGCTGGAAGTAGCGATCCAGCTTCTCTACCTTACGCAGTGCATACTGACGCAGCTCGTCCTCGATCTTGATTTTTCTTTCGACGATAGTGAACTTCATAAAATCATCTCCTAACAGGCGTAAACCGCCTTTGATGGCTTTATCCGCGGCCGCCGTGGTGTGGCGGAAACGGTATTGGGTTTTTGCTATCTTCAGTATAGCACAACCTATGCAACTTGTCCAACAATTTTTCAGAAGTTCACAATTTGTTCAGCATATTTCCCAAGAGGTTTTACAATTTCTTGTCCAGGTTGCTTACAGCTCGCCCTCTGCGTGACGGGTAACGTGGCAGGAAATATTAACCACGCACGGCAGACCGGCGATATGTGTGCCGAACGGCTCAATGGCGCAGGCAAGAGCGGTAACCGTGCCGCCGAGTCCCTGCGGGCCGACACCGGATGCGTTGACCTTATCGAGAATCTGCTGCTCCATCTCGGCGTACAGCGGATCGGCGTTGTGCTGATCGACCGGACGCAGCAGCGCACGCTTGGCGAGATATGACGCCTTATCGCTCGTGCCGCCCAGACCGACACCGATAACGATCGGCGGGCACGGGTTGGAGCCGGCATGGATGCACGCATCCGCGATGAAATCCACGATCTGCGCCTTGGTAGCGGCAGGCGTGAACATCTTCATCTGGGTCATATTCTCCGAGCCGAAGCCCTTCGGTGCAACCGTGATCTTCACCTTGTCACCCGGAACGACCGAGGTGTACAGGATACACGGCGTGTTGTCGCCCGTGTTTTCGCGGCGCAGCGGATCACCGACCACCGACAGGCGCAGATAGCCGTCAATGTAGCCGCGGCGGACACCCTCGGTGACTGCATCCTCGAACGAGCCGCCGGTCAGATGCACGTCCTGACCGATCTCCGCGAATACAATCGCCATGCCCGTATCCTGACAAACCGGCACATTATTCTCGCGTGCAAGGTCGCAGTTGGCGATCATTTCACCGAAGATGGTCTTGCCGAGCGGAGACTCCTCCGCGTTCTGACCATCCACGAACGCCTGCCGCAGATCTGCGGGCAGATAGTAGTTGGCATCAATGCACAGCTGACGCACCAGCTTGGTTACTTCCGAAACCTCAATCGTCCTCATTTTGTCCTCCTATATTCCGGTGTGCCGTTTACAAAAACAGCCTGCACCTGGGTTGCAATATCCAGCGGATCCCCGCTCCACAGCACACAGTCTGCATCCAGACCGGTTTTCAGGCTGCCGATTCTGTCCTGCATGCCCGCAATTTTCGCGGGTACCGATGTGACTGCGCGCAGCGCGTCCGTTTTATCCATACCCGCACGCACCGCCAGCATAAGCGCCATCGGCAGCAGCCGCAGCGGAATTTCCGGATGATCGACCGTAATAGCAGTTTCGATTCCGGCCTTGCACAGCAGTCCGGGCGCTGCATCCGACAGGTTGCGGATCTCCGGCTTGGAACGGTCAGTCATGTACGGGCCGCTGACCACCGGAACGTGCTCCTCTGCCAGCAGGTCGGCCACAAGATGCGCCTCCGTGCCGTGAATGATAACCGCCCGCAGACCGAACTCCTTCGCAATACGCAGTGCGGTAAAGATATCGTCCGCACGGTGCGCGTGAAAATGTGCCTCGGCCTTGCCCCAGAGAAGCGGCTGCAGCGCTTCCATCTTGATGTCGAAATCCGGCTCGTCCTGGTCCGGGTCGTTCTCCGCGCGCGCCTTTCGCGAGAAATACTCCTTCGCCTTGTACAGCTCCTCACGGATGATGCCCGCGGTTGCCATGCGCGTGACGGGCGTTTCGTCCTTGTCGTGATAGACCGACTTCGGGTTCTCGCCCAGCGCGAACTTGATCGCCAGCGGCGCCTTGAGAATCATATCGTCCACACGGCGGCCTGCCGTCTTGAGCAGGGCAATCTGTCCGCCGATCGGGTTCGCGCTGCCCGGGCTGACTGCGGCAGCCGTCACACCGGCCTCAAGTGCCTCGCGGAAGCTGCGGTCGAACGGGTTGACGCCGTCCAGTGCACGCAGGTGCGGCGTCGCCGGATCGGTGTCCTCGTTGCCGTCCGCGCCCTCAAAGCCGAGACCGTCCTCGTACAGACCAATGTGCGAGTGAATGTCGATCAGGCCGGGTGTCAGCACGCCGCCCTCGCCGTCTATGACGTTTTCGCAGTCCGGCGTTTCTCCCTCGCCCATCGAGGCAATTCTGCCGTTTTCGAGCAGAATCCATCCAAAAAAGCGGGAATCACGCTCATCCATCGTCCAAATATTGATATTTTTGATCAGTGTTTGATTCATGGAAAACCTCTTCCAAAAACTGTTGACAAGTGTGGTAATTTATGGTATATTTATTATGGCGGTTGGGAAAGCCGCCATGCACCGTTCATATCTTTATCCCCACAATCCTACTTTTGGCGCTCTTTCGCAAGGAAGAGCGCGCTTTTTTTGCGCAAAAGCAGGATTTCGTTACTTTTCCAGCACAAGCTATGCCGGGCAGGCAAACTCCCGCTGAATCTCAGTGAAAAACGCACCGCCCGTCAGGGGGCGAACACGCTTACGCAGTTCATGTGCACCGGCATATAAAAGTAAAACCGAGGTTTCCCTCGGTTTTCTTCTTTATCTGCGGCGGCGCGAACCGTTCTTTCGATCGGTTGCGTGGCGCACATCGGCCTGACGGCTTTCGCTGTCCGACATAAACGCCTTCAGCTTATCCTCAAAGCTCATCGTGGACGGGTCCTTCGGTGCCTGCTGCACACGTCCGCGCGGTGCGGACGAACGCTGGAAACGCGGCTGACGCGGCGCAAAGCCGCCCTCACGGCGCTCCTGTCTCGGCTGACGCGGCTCCTGCGGCTGCGCCTTCTTAATCGACAGATTGATACGGCCTGCCTGATCAATATTGATGATCTTTACCTTGACCTGCTGGCCCTCCTGCAGGAAATCCTTGATGTCATTTACGAAAGTCGAAGCGACCTCCGAAATATGCACCATACCCGACTTGCCTTCGGGCAGCGCAACGAATGCACCAAACTTGGTGATGCCGGTTACCTTGCCCTCTACGATTGCTCCCACTGCCAAATCCATATAAGCTGTTTTGCCTCCGTTATTATTTCCCTTTTACCGGCTGGACGTATCTACAAAAATACGCTCGCCCGGTTCCGCATAGCCCAGTTCTGTCCGCGCCATCTCTCCGATATCCTCCTCGGAAATGCCGCTTTGCATTTCCTGCCGGAGCGTCTCGTTCGCCTTCTGATATTCCTCCACCCGCAACGTCAGAGACGCGAGTTCATCCCGCTTGCTCTTGATCTGCGTGCGCAGGTTTACCACATTGACGACCGCGTAAAGCAGAAACACCACTACCGCTGCCCTGATAAGGATCATCCGCGTGCGCCTTGTCATCTGCTCACCTCATATCGTTTGCTTGCGCGTCAGACTGATACAGGTTTTATTTTATACCTTTTCTGCGAAAAAGAAAAGAGTCTTTTTTAAATTTTTTCGTCAAAAACCGAATTTTTACCGAACTGCACCGCTGTTTTACCACCGTTTGACAGTGCACCCGCAGGCCGTATACGGCGCGTCTCAGCTTCGCAAGCATCTGCAGGAGCCTCATAAGCACTTCCAGCATAGTTTCACTCAGTGCTGCAAGGTACAATTCCACGCCACCTGCCGCCGTTAAGAGCACAAAGCCGCGCGGCTGACCGGCGGCCGCGATCAGCCCGAACTCGAATAAGGCCGCCAGCACGATCGCCCAGAACAGCGTATCGAGCAGCGCCGCCCCTGCCCATCCGCACCGGAAATGCAGACGCAGTGCCCGCAGTACGTCATACACCGCCCCGATCCCGACACCGAGCAGCAGGCTTTGCAGCACGAGCGTGACCTGCTGGCTGTTCGTAAACACCGGCATGGCCGCTCACCCGCCGAATATCCGCCGGAACAGGCTGTCGCGCGGCTGCACACTGTCGTCGTACTCAAGCAGGCCGATCTCACCCTGAATGATCAGTTCTCCGGCCTCCAGCTGCAGCCGCTCTACATGCAGTCCCTGACCGCGCACGACCAGCATGCCGCGCACGGTTTCGAGCAGCACCTGTTCCTCATCAAAGCTGTGCACGTCGGTCACACCGGAAATCGTCAGCTTCTCTCTCCCCTCCAGAATGACACTGTGCGGCATTTCACGGCTTCGTTCCTCCTGTGCCATATAACTCCCCTCCTGACTGCAAAAAAGTATCCCGCTCTGCAATATATGCGAGAGCGGGATACTTTATCACCTGTTCAGAGCGGCAGTTCCTTATACAGCGCGGACGCATCTGCCTTGAGCGTATGCTCCGCGATATTCAGCACTTCCACCTTCATCGTGCGCTGACCGAATGCGATCTCGATCACGTCGCCGATCTTCACCTGATATGAAGCCTTGGCCGGCTTGCCGTTGACCGTGATGCGCGCTGCATCGCATGCATCATTCGCCACCGTGCGGCGCTTGATCAGGCGGGATACCTTCAAATACTTGTCTAATCTCACTTGTTTCCGTCTACCTTATCCTTCAAAACTTTGCCCGGCTTGAACACCGGCATGGTCGCCGCTGCAATATTGATCTCCTCGCCGGTACGCGGATTGTGTCCCGTGCGTGCTGCGCGCTCCTTGGTCTCAAACGTGCCGAAGCCGCTGATCTGCAGCCTGTCACCAGCTGCCATGATATCCGCAATGGCGGTAAACACGGTGTCGATCGTCTTTTCGGTGTCCTTCTTGGAAAAGCCGGTCTTTTCTGCGACCAGCGTCACCAGTTCGCTTTTCTTCATGGTTTTGCTCCTTATGCGTGTTCCTCATGCTTTGCGCTGTCCCACAGTGCGTCCAGTTCGGAAAGGGACAGGTCAGCCAGCTTTTTGCCTGCGGCAGTCGCCTGACGCTCCATCTCCGCAAAGCGGCTGACAAACTTGTTACAGGTCTTTTCGGCGGCAGCCTCCGGATCGATCTTCAGGTGACGCGCCACGTTGACGGACGCGAACAGCAGGTCGCCAATCTCCTCCTCCGGATCGCCGTCGCCGTCGATGGCACGGCGGACCTCGTCAAGCTCCTCCTGCACCTTGTCAAGTGCATCCTTCACGTTATCCCAGTCAAAGCCGACCTTTGCCGCCTTCTTCTGCAGCTTTTCTGCACGGATCAGACTCGGCAGGCTCTTTGCTACGCTTTCGAGCGCCTGCGTATCGGTCTCCTGATGCTTCTCCTTGCGCTTGAGGTCATCCCAGTTCCTGAGGACCTCCTCGGACGAGCCGACCTCGACATTGCCGAAGATATGCGGATGACGGAAGATCAGCTTTTTGCAGATGCCGTCCGCCACATCGTCGATGTCGAATGTGCCCTTTTCCTTCTCCATCTGGGTGTGGAATACCACCTGCAGCAGAACATCGCCAAGCTCTTCCTTCATATGCTCGGTGTCCTCGTCGTCGATGGCTTCACAGACCTCGTAGGTCTCCTCGATGAAGTTGCGGCGGATAGAATGATGATCCTGCTCACGGTCCCACATGCAGCCGTCCGGCGCGCGCAGGATTTCCATAATGCGGAGCAGATCATCGAACTTGTAACAATCCTTTATTTCAAAATCAACCATTTTTGCACTTCCTGATTACTTTAGATGTAAAATATCTGCGATTTTCTCGCCCTTGGGCAGCAGCAGAACATCATCCCGCTCGACTGCACCGAGCGCGAGCAGCAGAACGGCATACACGGCAACCGCCACACCGATGCACGCGAGCGTGATCAGCTTGTCAGGCATGGTGCCGGGAGCCGCGTTCAACGCACCGTTCAGCACGCGCTGCACAATGAAAATCGCCGCACTCATGCCGATGGTGGCCGCCAGCGGACGGCAGACCGTTTTTCCGATCGGCGGCAGCGAACCCGTCAGACGCCTGATGTGGAACAGGTTGATGACCGCGATCAGCCAGTAGCAGAGCGCCGTACTGATGGGCGCACCCATGATATTCAGCGCCGGATTGCCGATGAGAAAATAGTCGCCGAGCATTTTAACAACCGCGCCCGCAAACATCGAGACAAGCGGTAGGTCAATACGGCCGAACGCCTGCAGCGTCGAGTTGGTAACAGCCACAAGTGCCGCCGCCGGTACGGCAAAGCCGAGCAGACCCATGAGCACACCGCCAAGCTCCGTTCCCTGCGAGTACAGCATGCGCAGGATCGGTCCGGCGAGCATGATGAAGCCCGCGCCGGCCGGCAGGGTGATGATAACCGTCATGCGCAGCGTGGTACCCAGTGTTTTGGAAACCTTGGCATGGTTGCCCGCTGCGCGTGCGCTTGCGATGGTCGGCAGCACGCTGACCGCCAGTGCGGTGATGAGCGTCTGCGGCAGGTTGAAGAAGTTGATGGCCTGACCGGTGTAAATGCCGTAGGTAGACATTGCTTCTCTTGCCGTCATGCCGACCGCCGGACTTTGCAGACGCGTGGAAATCAGCGCCACGTCGATCAGGTCGGTCAGACTCATAACCGCTGAGCTGATCGTGATCGGAATGGACAGACTGAGCAGCGTTTTCGCCAGCTGGCCCGCCGGACGCACGCTGTCGTCCAGCGCGTGCACCGCCGAGCTGCTGCGATGCGTGATCGCACCTTGAATGAGCATGTAAACAGCGGCAGCCACCTCGCCGATGGTAACGCCGAGGACGGTCATTGCCGCGACTGCCTGATCGGAAAAGTTATGCTGAACCGCGTAATACGCCAGTCCAAGACCGATAAACAGCTTGCCGAGTGACTCGATCACCTGCGAAACCGCCGTCGGCACCATGTTCGAGCGGCCCTGATAGTAGCCGCGGAACACCGCCAGAACAGCAACCATCAGCACACTCGGTGCGATGGCCATAACCGCCAGCCGGGAATCCGCGCTCTTGATCCAGGATGCAAACGTGCCCGCGCCGAGGAACAGCACGACCGAGCAGACCGCGCCGAGCGGAATGAAAATGCTTCCCGCCACACGGACGGTACGCCGCACCTCATGTTCTCTGCCGCGGGCTGTGGCCTCTGCGACCATTTTCGCCAGCGCCGCAGGAACACCGACGGTCGAGATCATCAGCATCGCCGTGTACACGCGGTACGCCGCGCTGAACATGCCGAACGCAGGCGAATCCTTGCCGCCGATCATGTTGAGCAGCGGTATCTGGAAGAATGCGCCAATCACCTTGACCAGCAGACTGGCCAGCATCAAAATGAACGCACCCTGAATGAAATTCTGTTTTTTACGCTGCAAACGCCGTACGCCCCTTCCTTTGATCAGAATGGGCATAGCTGCCCTTGCCCGATATTACAATATGATGCATCAAACCGTATTATGTTACAGCTCTGCACCGCAGGATGAGCAATATGCGTCATCCTTGCCGCACGGTTTGCCGCAGTGCGGGCACGCCGTTACCGAGCGCATTTCCGCCAGCTTGTCGCGCAGCGCGGCCAGCTTTTCCTGCTTGGCATCGACCTGCGCCATCTTTTCGTCCATTTCCTCGTTGGTGACCTCTGCGCCGCGGTGCAGATCGTACACCAGCTTGCCGATTTCCTTGTACAGTGCTTCGCACTCGGTATTCAGATCGAAAATCTGCAGGTTGATGCGGGTCGCCAGTGCAAGGTCGTTCGCCTTTTTGCCGGCTACGCCTGCCGCATGACGGGAGACCTTGCCGGTCTTATCCGCCATGTCCTTTACCTTATCCAGAAAAGCCTGCATTTTCATATCCATAGCTTGTCGCTCCTTCCGACGGAATGTCTCCGTTTCCGGTCTCATGGTAATATTGCGTAATGGAACAAGGGCGATTTGCGGAAAATTTCCGCAAAACGCCGCAGTTTCAATTATGTGGTATTGCCATTATACTTCATACCCTGCCAAAAAGCAAGAATCCGGACACTTTTCAGCCGATAAACTCATGCAGAACCGAATCCTCCGGCATATACGGCTTGTAGTCGATCGGCGAAACCTTATCCAGAATCGCGCTGAGCGGTGCAAGGTCGGCCTGCTCGAGCATTTTCTCCTCGCCCTGCAGCTTTTCGCTCAGGTACTGCATGAGGATGTTGGTCTCGTACGGCAGATAGGTGTCCACCGTAAGATCAGCCTGCCCGCGGTACGGCGAAATATACAGTCTCTCGCCTCTCCGCACCGAGTTCCACTGCTTTAAGGTGTACTCCACCGGCGAGCTGCGGAACAGGCTGTCGCGCATGGCGCGGCGCAGAAAGCGCAGCATGTGCGGCTCAACGCGGACGTTGCGGTCGGTCAGCAGCACACTCGCCACCGAAAGATAGACGCTTGTCGCATGCTTCTCCAGATCGCCCATGATGACCGGATTGAACGCGTGAATGCCCTCGATCATCACAATTTCGTCCTTATGCAGCTGCACCGGACGGTCGTTGCGATGCGAGGTGCGCGTTTCAAAATCAAAGCGCGGCACCATGATCTCCTCGCCCGCCACCAGACGCGTCAGGTGGTCGCGGAGCAGATCCAGATCCATGCACTCCGGACTTTCGAGGTCATTGACGCCGTTTTCCTCGTCAAACGGAATGTCGTAGGTGCCCGAGGTACGGTAATAGTCGTCCATCGAGATCATGTGCGCGTGAATGCCCGCCAGCTCGAGAATGCGGCCCAGACGGTCGTTCGTGGTGGTCTTGCCCGATGAGGACGGGCCGTTGAGCAGCACGACCGGCTTGCGCTTGCAGTTCGCGGCGATCTGGTCAGCCACCAGATGCAGCTGACGATGATAGTGCTCCTCGCAGTCGTTCACAAAGGCTTCCGCGTCGCATTCGGCGCGGTGATTGATGTATTTCAGTGTGTATTCTGCCATAGACAGTCCCTTCTTACGGAATTACTCACTCATTTCCCTATCCTGATTATTTCTTGGGGAACAGCAGCTTTTTCTTGCCGTTGGCCAGTCTGTCTGCCGCCTGAATGTACTCAAGCGGATATTTCGGATTGTTCGCGCGCTCAATCCAGCCGGTCTCGCGCACGACACGCTTGGAAACACCGCCTGCACCGAGCGACAGAATGGTCTGCAGCTCCTCCATCATGCTCACGTTGTAGAAGCATTCGGTGCCCGGCTTGCACCAACCGACGTTCTCGAAGCCGCCTGCCATAAATTTCTGCCGGTAGAGATAATACGGACCGTAGCCTGCATTCTGCAGCGCGTGCGATGCTCCATCCAGCATCTGAGAAACGGTCTCGCGCTGTGCGGCGGCAGCCGCCTTATCGGTCAGATCCGCGCCGCGCTTGATAGCGAGCGTATGCACCGTGATATTCTCCGGCGAAAGATTCAGCAAAGTATCCACAGTCTGTGCAAAAGTCTCGGCAGTGTCTCCGGTCAGACCGGCGATCAGATCCATGTTGATCTCGTCAAAGCCCGCCTGCCGCGCCTCGTCAAACGCGCGGAGCACGTCTGCCGAGCCGTGTTTTCTGCCGATCGCGGCCAGAACGGCGTCATTCATGCTTTGCGGGTTGATGCTCACGCGGCCAACGCCCGCGCTTTTGAGCACGCGCAGCTTTTCCGGTGTGATGGTATCCGGACGGCCCGCTTCCACAGTATATTCACGCAAATGTGAAAAATCAAAGTGATTTTCGAGCGCCGACAGCAGCCGTGCCAGCTGATGCTCGTCCAGCGTGGTCGGTGTACCGCCGCCGATGTAGACGCTCTGCACCTGCTTGCCCGCTGCGCGGACGAGCGCGGCTGTCTCCTCGATCTCGCGGCAGAGCGTGTCCAGATACGGCTCGATGAGTTTACCGGACTGCGCCGTGGTTGCCGATACGAACGAGCAGTAATAGCACCGCGACGGGCAGAACGGGATGCCGACATACAGCGAAATATCGTTTTCACCGATAGTCTTGTCCATCTCCATCGCGGTTGCGGCTGCGCGGATGGTCAGCGCCGTGCGCTCGGGCGAAACGTGAAAGTGCTCGCGCAGCTCGACCGCCGCCTCGCCGCGCGTCATGCCGCGCTCGATCATGCCGCGCGCCAGCTTGGCCGGACGCACGCCGGTCAGGCTGCCCCAGACCGGAGCCTGCGGCAGGAACGGCACGACTGCGTCGTACACGGTCGTTTTCACCAGTTCGGTGATGGTGCGCTTGTAGTCCAGCGTTTCCAATCCGGCGATGGAGGCGCGTTTCTCGGCCTCCTGTGTCACGCCATCCATACAGACGATCGCACGCGCGGCGGCTTCGCCGTTCTCCTCGGTCAGGATGCTGCGGCAGTACGGCTCGGTGCGCTGCTCGACCGTCTCAACACGCGTTAATGTCTCGGTCGGCAGCAGATGAAACAGCATTTCCTCTACCGCGTGTTTCAGTTCGTGATTTTCCAGTGTATAGATCATTTTCCCATCGCCTGCAGCATATATGGATTGTATGCGCGTTCCTCGTTCAGCGTAGAAATGCCCTCGTGGCCGGGGAATACCTTGTAATCGCCGTCAAGGTCATGCAGACGCTTCAAAGAGCGCAGCATGGCAGAGAAATCGCCGCCCTCAAGGTCGCAGCGGCCGCACTCGTGACGGAACAGCGTATCGCCGGTGAACAGGCAGTCGCCGATCCTGATGACGGACGAGCCGGGCGTGTGACCGGGCGTTGCCATGTAGGTCGCGGTCATGCCGCCGAACGTCACCTCGGTACCCTCATTCGCCAGAATATCCGGCGTATCCTGCACATAATTGCGTGCCAGTCCGCGGAACTGACCCATGTTGTCACGGCTCAGCAGCCAGATGTCCTTCTCCGGCACAACATACTGTGCGCCGGTCGCTTCGAGCACCTCGTGCGCCGCCAAAATGTGGTCAAAATGCGCGTGCGTCAGCAGCACATATTTGACGTTCAGCTTTTCCTCATTTACCGCGTGCAAAATCGACTTGGCATTGTCGCCCGGATCGATCACCGCGGCTTCGCGGGTTGCTTCGTCATATATAATATAACAATTCGTGCGGACCATGCCCACACAGAGTTGCATCAATTTCATAGGTATTTGTTATCCTTTCCCATGTTATAAGATTGGAGAGTGAAGAGTGGAGAGTGGAGATGTGCGTTTCTCTTCACTCTAAATGCGGCATTATCGCCGCATATCCTTAGTGTCCATCCACAGCGTTACCGGGCCGTCATTCAACAGATCGACCTTCATATCCGCGCCGAACTCGCCGGTCTCGACCGGCAGGCCGCTCTCGCGGCAGCGCGCGATGAATGCTTCATACAGCGGGATGGCGGTCTCCGGACGGGCAGCACTCGTGAAGCTCGGGCGGTTGCCCTTGCGGCAGTCACCGTAGAGCGTGAACTGCGACACGATGAGCAAGCCGCCGCCGACATCCGCGAGTGAGCGGTTCATTTTGTCGTTTTCGTCCGTGAATACACGCATTTTAACCGTTTTATCGGCCAGATAAACCGCATCGTCCACGGTATCACCGTCTGTGATGCCGAGCAGGACAAGGAAGCCCTGTCCGATCTGCCCGTGAAGTCTGCCGTCGATCGTCACCGAGGCGTGAGAGACGCGCTGAACCAGTGCCCGCATTATTTTTCCTCTTTTCGTAGTAAGTTTTGAATTTAATCTGTTGATTTTTTTGATTTGGAATGGGTGCCAAACCTTGGCTGGGGTTCCAAAAGGGTAGACACCAATGGTTTCTACCCTCTTGGGACTCCCGTTTCCTTTTTGGGATACCTTGAGTGCAGATGGTAGACTTCGCAAGCAGGAAAGGAACGGCAGAGGATTTTTTCTTCCGCATGGTATCCACTTATTCGCATTTCGGATACCGTACTGCTACATCCAATTGGGGTCTACGCTGGGCGCGGCATAGCAGTGCCGCGCAAACTCCTTTGATGATACCAGTTAGATACATCGTGGGGCTCGATGACCCATCGAGCCTTTGTAAACCTTCTGCACCAGCCAATGCCTCCCCTTTTAGGGGAGCCTGAAACGCGCAGGCACAAGCGCTTTCCGCGTCTCATTTTCCATTCTCAATCATCAATTATCAATTCGTATCAACCGTTCGGGTGACATCCACGACGCCCTTGATGGAGCGCAGGCGGCTGATCATATTATCCAGCTGATGGACGCTCGTGACGTCAACCATGGCGTTGATAACGCCGTAGCCGTCGTTGAGGTCGCGTGCGGAAATCTCATGCACATTGATCTTACTCGAGGCAAACGCCAGCGTAACGTCGCTCAGCACGCCGATACGATTGCGCGTGGAAATCTGCAGGCCAGTGGAGAACTTATTGACGTGACCGGCATTGGCTGCCATATCCTCATCCCACCAGGCACGGACCCAGCGGTCGGGCTCTTCCTCGATATGGACATTCACGCAGTCGCGGCGATGGATGGAAACACCGTAGCCGCGGGTGACAAAGCCGACGATCTCATCGCCCGGAATCGGCGTACAGCAGCGGGCAAACTTGACCAGACAGTTATCAATGCCTTCGACAACAACGCCGTCGCTGGATTTATTCTGGCGGCGCTGCTGCTGCTCGTTCTGCGGATGCGCGGCACGCTCGGCCTGCTCGCGCTGGCGGCGCAGCTTGCCGACATCGTCCTTGACCTTATTGATGACCTTGGTCAGCATAATGCCGCCGTAGCCGATGGCCGCGTACAGCTCATCGACCGTGTTGAACGAGAACTTGTTGAGCGTGTTCTTCTGCACCTCTTCGTTCTCATAGAAGCCGTTATACAGCAGGTTGGCACGCAGCTCGCGGTCGAGATCCTCCTTGCCGTTGACGATATTTTCCTCGCGGCATTCCTTCTTGAACCACTGCTTGATCTTGTTGCGCGCCTCGGTGGTCTTGACGATCTTCACCCAGTCACGGCTCGGACCGTGTGCCTCCTTGGAGGTCAGGATCTCAACGATATCGCCGTTTTTCAGCTGGCTGTCGATCGGTGCGATACGGCCGTTCAGCTTGCAGCCGGTCATGCGGTTGCCGACTGCCGAGTGAATCGCATACGCAAGGTCGATCGGCGTTGCACCTGCCGGCATGTTGACCACATCGCCCTTGGGCGTAAAGACGAATACCTCGTCCGCGAACAGGTCAACCTTGATGTTCTTGATAAAGTCCTCGGCCTCGGTGTCCTGCTGGGCTTCAAGCAGCTGGCGAATCCACGCGAACGCTTCCTCGTTGCCCTTCTTGTCCAGACCCTGCTTGTACTTCCAGTGCGCCGCAACACCGTATTCCGCCATTTTATGCATCTCTACGGTACGAATCTGCACCTCAAACGGGATGCCCGCTCGGCCGATGACCGTCGTATGCAGCGACTGATAGCCGTTCGGCTTCGGCGTGGAGATATAGTCCTTGAAGCGGCCCGGAATCGGCTTGTACAGGTCGTGGACATAGCCGAGCACGTTGTAGCAGTCCGCCACGGTATCGACAATGACGCGCACGGCGCAGATATCATAGATCTCGTTGATGGTCTTGTGCTGGGCATACATTTTGCGGTAGATCGAGTAAATATGCTTGACGCGGGCCGAAATCGTGTTGTGGATGTTCGCTTCCTTCAGCTTGGTGCTGATGCGGTCCTGAATGCCCTGCAGGAATTCCTCGTGCTGCTCACTCTGGGCCTTTAAGCCTTCCACAATCTCGTTGTAGCCGATGGGGTCGAGAACCTTCAGCGACAGATCCTCAAGCTCCCACTTGATACGGCTCATGCCGAGACGGTGCGCGATCGGCGCGTAAATCTCCATGGTTTCCAGTGCCTTGTCGCGCTGCTTGCGCTCAGGCAGGAACTGGAAGGTGCGGGCATTGTGCAGACGGTCAGCCAACTTGATCAGGATAACGCGGATATCCTTCGCCATGGCGAGGAACATCTTGCGCAGGTCCTCGAACTGCTCCTGCTCCTTGGAGTAGCGCAGCATACCCAGTCGGGTTACGCCGTCCACCAGCTCCGCGACCGGCGTACCGAACTTGTTCTCGATCTCCTTGTAGCCGAATTCGGTGTCCTCGATGCAGTCATGCAGCAGCGCTGCACAGATGGAATCCGTATCCAGCCCCATCTCCACAACGATCTCAGCGACAGCGACCGGATGAATGATATACGGCTCACCGTTGCGGCGCTTCTGTCCCTCATGCGCCTTGGCCGCACATTCGTATGCCGCGCGAATCTTCTTGATATTCGCCTGCGGGTTTTGTTTTTGTACGCGTTCGATCAAAAAATCCAGTTTCGTTTGCATAGATCCTTCCCCCATTCGTGTCACCCCGCCATGCTTTGCAATGTGGCAAGGACAACCGATCCGGAAATATCGGCCTTGCCCTCGTAGGGTTTGAGCAAAATGTTGAGCATGCCTTCCTTGAAATGATAGCTGATGAGTCCGGACTCCTGAAAAACGTCCAGACAGACAAACAGCTTGCCGATGTTAATGTCGCGTCGGCTTTCCCATGCAACCCGGCGGGAAAGCGCCCCGTCCGGTACGGAAAGCCGTCCGTCCTCCGCGCGGCAGGTCACATGCCGCCAGACAGCAACCAGATCCTTGCGGTCGGGCAGGAGCAGACGTGCTTCCCTTGCGGTGAGCGGGCCGTCCTGCATGAGTGTATTATACAGATTGAGAATCTTCTGATCCGCCAGATGCTCGCAGTCACTCAGCTGCACATCGCAGATGGTCAGCTGCACCGAGCGGCGGCCTCGAAATTCGTTGATCTCCAGATGAAAGGCGGCATCCACGGTGTTGCCCTCGACAAAGCCGAGACCGCCCGCACCGATGCCGAACCAGATCGCGGAAAACCGCTTGCCGTCCTTGATGAGCGACAGACGAACATGCCGGTCACTGGACAGCGGCGTAATCTCCTCAACGGTCATGTTCTTCATGCAGAACACAGGCTCCGCATTTTTCATGCCGTACGGCTCAAGTACGCTCAGGGATTCGATGTTCTCCTGCGTCAGCCACTCCGACTGCACCATGCAGTCGATGTGCAGCTGCGGAACGAGCTCCGCCATGGTGACATGCGTTTCCGCGTACTTGCGCAGGCGCGTGCGGAGTTCTTCGATCCTGTCCGCCTGCACGGTCAGTCCTGCGGCAAGCGCATGACCGCCGTAGCGCTCGAACAAATCCTCGCACGAGGTGAGCGCCTCAAACAGATTGAAGCTGCCGATCGAGCGGCCGGAGCCCTTGCCTACGCCGTCCTCGTCCACTGAGATGAGCACGACCGGACAGCCGTAGCGGTCGCACAGCCGCGAGCACACGATGCCGATAACACCCTGATGCCAGCCCTCTCCGGCCAGCACGATGATCTTATCCTCAAGCGGGTTGTATTCGCGGCGCAGGCGCGTGAGCGTCTGCTCGAGTATCTTGTTCTCCTCGTTCTGGCGCAGCTTGTTTTGCTCGCAAAGCTCAGCGGCAAGCGCCTGTGCCCGTACCGGATCCTTCGTCAGGAACAGCTCTGCTGCCAGCTCGGCCTTGCCCATGCGGCCCGCCGCGTTGATGCGCGGCGCAAGCACATAGCTGATGGTCGAGGAGGTCAACCGCCTGTTCTTCATCCCCGCCTCACGCAGCAGCATTTCCAGGCCGATATTTGCCGTCACGGACAGCTTTTTCAGTCCTTCCGCCACAATAATGCGGTTTTCACCGACAATCGGCATGACATCGGCTACCGTGCCGAGCGCTACGAGGTCGGCGTACCGGTCGAGCACGGAAAGCGTGTCGCCCTCGAGTGCGCAGATCAGCTTGAATGCCACACCGACACCCGCCAGGCTGGAAAACGGATAGGTATCGTCCGTCCGCTTGCAGTCCACGACCGCCTGCGCGTCCGGCAGGTTTTCGTGGCACTCGTGGTGGTCGGTAATGACGACCTGCATGCCGAGTTCGCGTGCGACGGCAATCTCCTCGTTGGCTGTAATGCCCGAGTCCACCGTGATGAGCAGGCGCGTGCCCTGCTCATACAGCTTCTCCATCGCCGGACGAGTCAGACCGTAACCGTCCGTCAGACGATTGGGAATGTAATATTCACATTTTGCGCCCTTGCTGCGCAGATAATCCACCAGTGTGCACGTTGCCGTGATGCCGTCCACGTCGTAATCACCGTAGACCACCATTTTCTCTCCGCGATCTATTACATCGCGGATGACCTCGACTGCCTTATCCATATCGGTCAAACCGAACGGATCATGCAGTCCTCGCACATCGCAGCTCAGGTAATCCGCCGCAGCCTGCGGTGTGTCGATGCCGCGCGCCGACAGCACCGCCGCCGTCAGCGGTGTATAGCCGGTCTCCCGCGACAGCACCCGCACCCGCTCGGTATCCGGCGAGGCGATCACCCATCGCTTTGCTCTCATATTGAACGATCCCTTCCTGAGTCACGGCAGCAGCACGCCTTCCGGCGCCTGCGTATGGTAACTCCGATTTTATATTATCACTATTATACCAAAACACACCCAAAATCACAACATCTTTATCAAATACAGAAAAAACAGGTGTCTCGCTAAGAAACACCTGTTTTATTACACATTTCGACTTTATTTATCGCGTTTTCCGCCGTTTTTGAGGGCGAGAATCGGGCCGAGATACTGTCCGGTATACGAACCCTCGCACTGTGCAACCTCCTCCGGCGTACCGCAAACGACCAGTCGGCCGCCGCCGTCGCCGCCCTCGGGACCGAGGTCGAGGATATAGTCCGCAGTCTTGATGACATCCAGATTGTGCTCGATGACAACAACCGTGTTGCCTGCGTCCACTAGCTTCTGCAGAACATCCACAAGCCTGTGGACATCTGCGACATGCAGACCGGTGGTCGGCTCATCGAGGATATAGATTGTCTTGCCGGTCGAGCGTTTGGACAGCTCGGTCGCCAGCTTGGCGCGCTGCGCTTCACCGCCGGAGAGCGTTGTAGAGGACTGCCCCAGCTTAACGTAGCCCAGACCGACCTCGCGCATGGTCTCCAGACGGCGTGCGATTTTCGGCACGTTGGCGAAGAACTCACACGCTTCATCCACCGTCATATCCAGCACTTCGTAGATGTTTTTGCCCTTGTAGCGCACCTCGAGCGTCTCCTTGTTATAGCGGCGCCCCTTGCATACATCGCAGGGAACGTAAACGTCCGGCAGAAAGTGCATTTCGATTTTGAGCAGGCCGTCACCCGAGCAGGCCTCACAGCGGCCGCCCTTGACATTGAAGGAAAAACGGCTTGCGCTGTAGCCGCGCGCCTTTGCGTCCGCCGTTTTGGCAAACAGGTCGCGGATATCGTTGAACACACCCGTATAGGTCGCCGGATTGGAGCGCGGCGTGCGTCCGATGGGCGACTGGTCAATGTCGATGACCTTGTCGAGATTCTCGATGCCGATGAATTCGTCGTGCGCGCCGGCTCGGGTCTTCGCGCCGTTCAACTCCGCTGCCAGCTTTTTGTACAGGATTTCGTTGACGAACGAGGACTTGCCCGAACCCGAAACACCGGTGACACAGGTCAGCGTGCCGAGCGGAATCGTGAAATCCGTGTGCTTGAGGTTGTTCACCGCACAGCCTTTGACCGTGATGCTCTTGCCGTTGCCTTTGCGCCGGATTTCGGGCACCGGAATGAATTTTTTGCCCGAAAGGTACTGTCCGGTGATGGATTTGTCGCTTTTGAGCAGCTCGTCTATCGTGCCCTCGAACACGACCTCGCCGCCGTTGCGGCCCGCCCCCGGACCGATGTCCACGATGTGGTCAGCCGCAAACATGGTGTCCTCGTCGTGCTCGACCACGATGAGCGTGTTGCCGAGGTCGCGCAGCCGCCCCAGGGTCGCAAGCAGCTTGTCGTTGTCGCGCTGATGCAGACCGATGGACGGCTCGTCGAGGATATACAGCACGCCCATCAGTGATGAGCCAATCTGCGTTGCCAGCCGGATACGCTGGCTCTCGCCGCCGGACAGCGTGCCGGACGAGCGCGAAAGCGTCAGATATTCCAGGCCGACCGACTGTAGGAAGCCGAGGCGGTCCATAATCTCCTTGATTACTCTGTCACCGATTTTATGCTGCATTTCGGTCAGTTTGAGCGTGTGAAGGAACTCCATCGCCTTGACGACCGACTTTTCCGCGAACTCTGCGATGTTCAGTCCGCCGAGCGTGACCGCCAGCACCTCCGGGCGCAGACGGCGGCCGTGGCATGCCGGGCACGGACTTTCGCTCATCACTTCTTCAATCTCGCCGCGCGACCACTCGCTGTTGGTCTCACGGTAACGGCGTTCCAGATTGGGGATGATACCCTCGAACGGCTGGCGCATCACGCCGCCCGAAATGCGGCTGACCGACAGCTCGAGCGGTTCATCTCCGGTGCCGTACAGCAGCTCGTCGAGCGCCTGCTCGGAGAACTCCTCGATGGGCGTTTCGAGCGTAAAGCCGTGTTTTTTGCCGAGTGCAGTGTAGTACATGCCCGCGATCGTACCCGGGTCGGCGCTGCCCCAGCCGGACGCACGGATGGCGCCCTGCTTGATCGAAAGATGGCGGTTCGGGATAACGCGATCGGGATCAACACGCTTCTGAATGCCCAGACCCGTGCACACCGGGCACGCACCGTACGGGTTGTTGAATGAGAACATTCTCGGGGTAAGCTCTTCGATGGAAATGCCGCAGTCGTCGCAGGCGTAGTTCTGCGAGAACGTGATGGGTTCGCCGCCAATGACATCCGCAATCACCAGACCGCCCGACAGCGCAGACGCGGTCTCCACCGAATCAGTAATGCGTCCGCGGGCGTCCGGACGGATGACAACGCGGTCAACAACGATCTCAATGTTGTGCTTCTTGGTTTTCGCCAGCTTGAATTCTTCCGAAAGATCATGGATTTCGCCGTCTACACGCACGCGGACATAGCCCTGCTTGCGGGCATCCTCAAACACCTTAACGTGCTCGCCCTTCTTGCCGCGGATGACCGGCGCAAGCAGCTGCACGCGCGTCTTTTCTTCAAGCGCCATCAGCCGGTCAATGATCTGGTCGATGGTCTGCTGGTGGATCTCCTTGCCGCATTTCGGACAGTGCGGCGTGCCGATGCGCGCCCACAGCAGGCGCATATAGTCGTAGATCTCGGTGACCGTGCCGACCGTCGAACGCGGGTTCTGCGAGGTGGTCTTCTGGTCGATGGAGATGGCGGGCGAAAGACCATCGATGTAGTCCACATCCGGCTTGTCCATCTGGCCGAGGAACTGCCGCGCGTAGCTGGACAGCGATTCAACGTAGCGGCGCTGACCCTCGGCGTAGATCGTGTCAAACGCCAGGGACGATTTGCCCGAGCCGGACAGGCCGGTGAGCACCACCAGCTTGTCGCGCGGAATTTTGATGTCGATGTTTTTCAGGTTGTGCTCTCGCGCACCTTTTACATGGATATATTCCTGCATTGTATTTTTTCCTTATCACAAAAATAATGGAGAATTGAAAATTGTGGTGATGTGCTTTGCACGTTTATTGATTGCCGCGCAGCGGCGTACCTCATTATCCATTCTCAATTTTCAATTTTCCAACGCCTTTATCTGATCACGGAGCTGTGCTGCGATCTCAAACTCGAGCATCTTCGCGGCCTCCTTCATCTGGCGGGTCAGGCGGGCGATTTCCTGCTGTTTTTCGCCCTTGCTTCGCAGCTTTTTCTTGCTGCTCGAGGGCACATTCGAGGTGATCTCGATAACATCCTGCACCTTTTTATGCACAGACCTGGGGATAATTCCGTGTGTCTTATTGAACGCATCCTGCAACGCACGGCGGCGCTCGGTCTCGTCCATGGCGCGTTTCATTGAGGGCGTAATGCTGTCTGCGTACAGCACGACCATGCCGTGCTCATTTCGCGCAGCGCGGCCGATGGTCTGGATGAGCGAGGTCTCCGACCGGAGAAATCCCTCCTTATCCGCATCGAGAATGGCAACGAGCGACACCTCGGGGATGTCGAGTCCCTCACGCAGCAGGTTGATGCCGACAAGCACATCGTACACGCCGAGACGCAGATCGCGCACCAGCTCTTGCCGCTCGATGGTCTTAACATCGTGGTGCATATAGCGCACCTTGATGCCTGCTGTTTCAAGGTAATCGGTCAAATCCTCGGCCATTTTCTTGGTGAGCGTGGTGACCAGAACCCGTTCTCCCTTGGCTGTGCGGGCGTTGATTTCTCCAATGAGATCGTCGATCTGGCCATCAACCGGACGGACAACGACCTCCGGATCGAGCAGACCGGTCGGGCGGATGACCTGCTCGACCACCTGACCCGAGCGCGACAGCTCGTACTCGGCAGGCGTTGCAGAAACATACACAATCTGGTTCAGACGGTCGTTGAACTCGTCAAAATTGAGCGGGCGGTTGTCATACGCGCTCGGCAGGCGGAAGCCGTTTTCGACCAGACTTTCCTTGCGGGCGCGGTCGCCGTGGTACATGGCGCGCACCTGCGGGAGCGTGACGTGGCTCTCGTCCACGATAAGCAGAAAATCCTTGGGAAAGTAGTCGATGAGCGTGTACGGCGCACTTCCCGGCGCACGCCGCGACAGCACGCGCGAATAGTTCTCAACACCCGAGCAGAAACCGATCTCCTGCAGCATTTCAATGTCGTAGCGGGTGCGCTGCGCGATGCGCTGTGCCTCGATCAGCTTGCCGTTTTCCTCGAAGTATTTTACGCGCTGTTCCAGTTCTTCTTCGAGGTCCTTGATGGCTTCCTCCAGTTTTTCCTTGGGCGTAACGTAATGGCTCGCCGGGAAAACAGCAATATGACCCAGTTCACCGAGCGAAACGCCGGTCAGCGGGTTAATACGGCTGATGCGGTCCACCTCATCACCGAAAAACTCGATACGGACAACATCCTCATCCGAGTATACCGGCCAGATTTCCACCGTGTCGCCACGCACGCGGAAGCGGTTGCGCTCAAACGCAATGTCGTTGCGCTCGTACTGAATGTCTATCAGTCGACGGATGAGCTCCTCGCGGCTCATCTCCATGCCCGGACGGATGGAAATCACCATGCTTTTGTAATCGATCGGATCGCCGAGTGAGTAAATGCACGACACGGACGACACAATGATCACATCGCGTCTCTCGCTCAGCGCCGAGGTCGCAGAGTGGCGCAGGCGGTCAATTTTATCATTGATGGCGGAATCCTTCTCAATATAGGTGTCGGTCGAGGCGATATACGCCTCCGGCTGGTAATAATCGTAGTAGGATACGAAATATTCTACCGCATTCTCGGGAAAAAATTCGCGCAGCTCGGTGCAGAGCTGTGCGGCAAGCGTTTTATTGTGCGCGAGCACCAGCGTCGGGCGCTGGGTCTGCTCGATGATGTTCGCCATGGTGAACGTCTTGCCCGAGCCGGTAACGCCCATCAGCGTCTGCTCGGTCAGACCGTTGTTGATGCCCTCCACCAGTTTGGCTACCGCCTCCGGCTGATCGCCTGCCATTTGGTAGGGGCTGTGTATCTTAAATTCCGGCACAGAGCGTACCTCCTTTTTTTGCCACTCAGTATCTTTTTCGCAAACTTCCGCTTCTTAATCGACCGATAGATGTGAAATTGCTGCGTGCCACAACGCAGTGATCGACCAGCTCCAAACCCAGTTCGGAGAGCGTGCGCTGCAGACGGTCAGTCATATCAAAATCCTCCTGCGAAGGTGTCGGCGTACCGTTCGGATGATTATGCGCCAGCGCAACGCCTGCCGCACCGGCCATCAAGGCACCGCGGGCAATCTTGTAGCTGTCCACCTGCACCCGCGCATGTCCGCCGCGGGCGATCTCCTCGCACTTGAGCACACGCCCCGCGCCATCCACATAGGCGGCCAGCAGCACTTCCTCCCGCTCGGCGCACAGCTGCGGCACGAAATACGCGCCAATGCGGTCATAGGTGTTCAGTTTATCGGTAAACTGCTCCATTTTCGCCACATCCGCCTGATAACGGTGAAACAGGGCAAAGCACAGGTGCAGCAGCTCCGCCGAGCGCGGACCGACGCCTTCGACCGTCTGCAGCTCGTCCTCGGTTGCCTCGAGCACCGCATGCAGTGAACCAAACCGCTGCATCAGCCGGTGTGCTGTCGGGTTGGTGTCGCCCTGCCGCACCGCAAAATACAGCAGCATCTCCAGCACCTCGTGGTCGCTGAAGATCTCCAGTCCGAACCGGCGGAATTTGTCCAGCATGCGCTGGCGGTGACCCACATGGTGATTTTCCGGCATGGTGTACCACCTTTCTTTTTTAATTAGTAGTTAGTAATTAAAGGTGTATCTTCTCCACAGCCTGATTGAGCGCTCTGGTTACCAACGGACTGTCCTTAATCTCCGGGAACGGAACGGTCGGCTGCGGTGCGCCGTCATGCGGACGCAGGCTCTTGCCCATCCAGAGGACATCACGCCACTGACCAAATTTATACATGCTTTCCTGATATGCGCCCGAGATGATAAAGCCCATGGCTTTATGGAACTTCATCGACCGCTCATTCGGTGAAGTGATGCCGACGTAGATATTATAGTATCCCTGCATCGCCAGCAGTTCAAACAGCGCGGCGTAAATCGCACCGGCGATACCGTGGCGGTGCTGCTCCTGTGCAACGTAGATGGACGTTTCGACCGACCACTGATAGGCAGCGCGGGTACGGTGCGGCGCAGCATAGCCATAGCCGACGACCTCGCCGTCAATGCGGCAGACCAGCCACGGCAGCTTTTGGGTATAGGTGCGCCACCGGCGGGTAAACTCCTCTATCGAAGGAGCATCGTACTCGCTCGACACAGTGGTTTGAATAACATACGGCGCATACAGCGCAAGCATCTCGGCAATATCTTCTTCCTCTGCAGGACGCAGAACAACTTCCGGCATGATTTTTTCCTCGTTTCGACATAATCTCGATATAAGTATACCGCATTCATTTTTTATGTTCAATAGGAGATTGTCAAAAAATCGCACATTTGTTCGCTTTGCATCTGCTGATTTTTTTACAGTATAATTCTTGCCGTTCTATATAATATTCTTTGTCATTTCAGCCGATTGCATTTTGCCCTACCGAGTAGTATACTATGAAAAGCACTGACGAAAACGGCGTTTCGCCCTGCCGGGGAAGAGAAGGAGGCATCGCGCATATGGTTCGCTACGGTTTTATCCATACCAAAGAGGATATCAAGTTTCTGGTCCTGTTCGCCATGGATCTGCTGCCATTTCCGGTCAGCTTCAGCACCATTGTGGACTTAACGACCTGGTGTGACGAAGGCTTTGGCTACTTCGAGCTGAGCGAGGCTTTCTACGAGATGGTCCCGACCGGGCACATCGAGGAGATATCCGACGAAGGAGAAACCCTGTACGCCATCACCGAAAAGGGACGCGAGGCTACCCGCATTTTCGAGAAGCAGCTTCCCTATCCGGTCCGCGAAGCCGCACAGCGCTCTGCGCTGCGTGTCGTCCGCCAGATCCGGCGCGATGCCGGCATCCACACCGCCGTCACCGAGCACGGCCCGAACGACCTGACCGTCCGCATGGAAATGGAGCAGGTGTTCGCAGTGGAAATGAACGTCGTCAGTCACGGACAGGCTGCCCTGCTCGAGCGTACCTTTAAGGAAAACGCCGAGGCCGTCTATCAAACATTGCTCACCGCAATGACAAAAAACTACGCAAACGAGAAAGAAGCGCAAAAACCTTGAAACACATGAAGCAACTCGGTGTGCTGCTTGCCTGCTGTGTCGGCGGCTCACTGCTCTCCCTTTTACTCCGCGGTCTGCTGCCCGGCAACGTGCTCGGTCTGACCCTGCTGCTCGCCCTGCTCATCTTCGGCGCGGTTCGCCTGCACCATGTAGAGAGCGTAGCGGATTTTCTGCTGCAGAACATGGCGTTTTTCTTTCTGCCCGCCATGCTGGGCGTGCTGGAAATCTGGAACGACATCAAAAGCGAAGCACTCGCCATCCTTGTCGTCTGCCTGCTGACCACGCTGTGTACTGCCGCTGCTACCGCACTGACCGTACATATCGTGTTCCGTCTGCAGCACCGTGAAACCGAGGAGGCGTTCGACCATGACTGATCTTCTCTCCTCCTCGCAGTTCTGGCTGCTGGTTTCCATCGGTTTTTATGCGCTTGGCGTAGAGATTCAAAAGAAAACCGGTTCTGCGGTCTGCAATCCGCTGCTGATTGCCTCGATTCTGGTCGGTGCGCTGCTGATCGCAACCGGCACCCCCTATCAGACCTATGAGGAATCCGGCAAGCTGATCTCGTTCTTCCTGACACCGGCAACGGTAGCGCTTGCGATCCCGATTTACCGCAAGCTGGATGTACTGCTGAAAAACCTGCTGCCCATCCTGCTCGGCGCGTTCGTCGGCTCGATGGTATCCATCGGCAGCGTGCTGCTCTTCAGCCATCTGTTCGGTCTGAGCGAAAGCACGACGCTTTCTCTCGTGCCGAAATCGGTAACAACTCCGATTGCAGTCGCGGTAGCCGAAATGCTCGGCGGTGTAACCTCCATCACCGCGATTGCGGTTGTCGTCACCGGCATCATCGGCGCGATCATCCTGCCGACCTTCCTCAAGTGCATCGGCGTACGCAATCCGGTGCAGATGGGTCTGTCCATCGGCACGGCAGCTCACGCAGTCGGTACCTCGCGTGCCATTGAGCTGGGTGAGACCGAAGGTGCAATTTCCGGTCTGGCGATCGGCGTTGCCGGTCTGCTGACGGCACTTATCGTGTCGATTGGCTCGGCAATTCTGTTATAATTGAAAATTGAGAATGGAGAATGTCGCTATCCTTGCGCGATACCCTAATTCTCCATTATCCATTATCCATTATCCATTCACAAAACCACCTTTCCCCTGCATAAAATGCAGGAAGAAAGGTGGTTTTTCTATGGTGATCCATGTTGTTCGGCCGGGTGATTCGCTGTACCGCATTGCGCAGCTGCACGGTATTCCCCTGCCGTTCCTCATCCAGCAGAACGAGCTGCACGAGCCGTACCGCTTAACGCCCGGGCAGACCATTGTCGTTCCGCAGCCGGAAAAGACGTACATCGTCCGCCGCGGCGACACGCTCGGCAGCATTGCCGCGCAGAACAGCACAACCGTGATGCAGCTGTGGCAGAACAATCCGCAGCTTGGCGGCACCGACCGCATTCAGCCGGGGCAGATGCTTGTACTCAGCTATGGAAATAAGCTGGGACGCTTTGCGGTGAACGGCTACGCCTATCCGAGCATCGACCTGCGCGTTCTGCGCCGAACACTGCCCTATCTGACGTACTTATCCGTATTTTCCGTCGGTTTTGACAACGCCGGACGCATTTTACCGTTCTCCGCCGAGCTGCTCGTGCGCATGGCGCGGCAGTATCAGGTAAAGCCTTTGCTCGTTCTGACAACACTCGGCGAGGACGGGCAGTTCTCCGGCGAACGTGCCCACCTGCTGCTGAACACCCCGACGGCTCGCGCGGCGCTGATCGAAAATCTGGCACAGGTACTGGCCATGCAGGGCTTCGCCGGTGTGGACATCGACTTTGAGTACGTGCCGCCGGAGGACGCGGACGCATATGCCGCGTTTGTCCGCTCGGTCCGCGAGCGGCTCTCGCCTGCCGGATACACGGTCTTCGCGGCACTCGCGCCTAAAACCTCCGCCGCGCAGCAAGGTCTTTTGTATGAAGCGCACGACTATGCCGCGCTCGGCTCTGCGGCGGACCGTGCCCTGCTGATGACCTATGAATGGGGTTACACGCTGTCCGCTCCGATGGCGGTCGCGCCGATTAACAAGGTAGCGCAGGTCGTGCGGTTTGCCGTGTCGCAGGTGCCTTCCGAGAAGCTGTTCATGGGCATCCCGAACTACGGCTACGACTGGGCGCTGCCCTATGTGCAGGGACAGTCGCGCGCCCGCAGTCTGGGCAACGTGCAGGCCGTCGAGCAGGCGATTCAGGTCGGTGCGTCGATTCATTATGATGACACGGCACAGTCTCCGCACTACAACTACTGGCGCGACCGTGCCGAGCACGAGGTCTGGTTTGAGGATGCGCGTTCTATCCGTGCCAAGCTGGCGCTTGCCGGAGAATATCAGCTGGCAGGCGTCAGCATCTGGAATATCATGCGGTATTTTCCGCAGCTGTGGCTCGTGCTGAACAGCCTGTACAACATCGAAAAGCTTGGATAAAATTCACCAAACCGACCGAATTTCGCCTGTTTCGGTCGGTTTTTTCCGTGCTTCGGCAGTTTCTCCTTGGATTTCCATTGCAAAACGGTTACAAAACCCGCTATCATACGGTGCATGGGAATTTCCCGCAAAATCCAAGGAGGTATCTACCTATGAAGTTCAAGAGACTCGTGCCGCTGGCACTTGCGCTTGCCATCGCATCCACCACTGCTGCAGAAGCCGCACATCTGCAGCAGAACCGCTTTTCGTTCGTCGTGCGTCCGAATTACACGCAGACGGTCAGCCGTCCTTTGGCGAGCAAGCCCTCACAAAGCACCGCCGCGAACAGCAGCTACGCCGCGCAGGTGGTCTCGCTGGTAAACGCCGAACGTGCCAGACAGGGACTGCCCGCGCTGACCATTAGCACCACGGTGCAGCAGGCGGCGCAGACCCGCGCCGGAGAACTGCAAACCAGCTTTTCGCACACACGTCCGAGCGGCGCATCCTGCTTTACCGCGCTGACCGAGGCCGGCGTTTCCTACGCGCGTGCCGGTGAAAACATCGCCTATGGTCAGAGCACACCGGAGGCTGTTGTCCAGTCGTGGATGAGCTCGTCCGGCCACCGCGCGAACATTCTCAGCAGCAGCTTCACCACCATCGGCATCGGCTGTACCGTTGTGAACGGAACCGCATACTGGGCACAGCTTTTCACTGCATAAACGCAAAAACAGACCGCATTTGCGGTCTGTTTTGCTCTATCCTGCCATTTATCACGAGAGCGGATACACCTCGCCGTTGATGGTAACGGACTGCACATTATCCAGATCAAACGCACGCGCGAGCACGGCAATCTCGGTGTCGATGCGGTCGGTATCCTCGGTGGAATTGAAGCCGTAGGTATACAGAGTACGGTCAATATCCGCATTTTCGTCCAGAATGACGTACTCCGAACCGTCCCTCAGCTGCACGCTCAGCTTATCGACCTCGTCCACCGTGCAGTGCACATCCGCATTGCGGATGCGAATGCCGATCTGCGACAGGGTAACATCGCCGTCTGCGCTCGTCAGATACGGCATCTGCTGAAATTCCGGCAGATCGACCGCCAGAACCGTCTTTGCAGTACCCGCTCCGTCCGCACGCACGGTCGTTTTACCCGGCTCGAGCGCCTCCAGACGGAGCGGCTCTCCCTGCCTGTAATCGCTCGAAATCGCAAATGCGCCCTCGAAATAGTAGTCGTTGTCGGTCGAACGTGCGGTATCGAGATAAAATTCACTGCCGCAGAAGCCGCTGTCACCGTACATGACCTCGAAAGAAAGCTGTCCCTCCTCGGCATAGCACGAGGACAGCGTTGACCATGTGATGTCCGGCTTGTTCTGATAGCTGTCGATCAGGTGCGCCAGCGTGAACGGCTTTACGTCGTCCTGCTTTTTGTTTGCAAGGTGCAGACTGATAACACCCGTACCCGCACTCTCGTCAAACAGCACGGACTCCACCGACAGACGGTAATGCTCGTTCTCGTCGGTCAACTTGGCGTTGTCCGCTGTCTGTACATACCCTTCGAGATTCGCGTCTCCGCCATTCGGAAACAGCAGCGGAAACCAGCTCTGTGCATTCGCGGCAAAGGCCGTTCCGCCGATGCACAGCGCGGCAGCCAGTCCGGCGCAGACGATTTTCTTTGCTGAGAAACGGCGTACCGGCTTGCTTTCTCGCTCGGGCAGGCTGTCCAGCGCCCTGCGGACACTGTGGTCAAATTCTTCGGTCATTTGGGGGAAATCATTATGATTCATCATGCGAAGCACGCTCCTTTCAAGTCCTTGCGCAAATGCTCTCTTGCCGCTCGGAGACGGGTCTTGACCGTGTTTTCCGGTATGCCGAGCATTCCGGCAATCTCACGGGTCTTAAAGCCCTCTAAGTAGTACAGCTCCACCGGCAGGCGCAGCTTTTCCTCCAGTGCGGTGATGGCGGCATACAGGTCACTGTAATCATCAGCCGCAGGCGCCGGTATCGCCTCTGCAGCAGCCGCGTCATACGGCGCAAGCCGCTGCTGACGGCGCAATATCGTGCTGCACTCGTTGATGAGTATGCGGACCAGCCACGTTTTGAAATACCGCGTGCTGCGCAGCGAATCCAGCTGCTCCCATGCCCGCAGGATTGCCTGCTGCGCCGCGTCAGCACAGTCATACTCGCTGCGGAGCATGGTTTTCGCTACGCGGTACAGCGTAGGCTCGGCTGCCAGCACCGCGGAGGTAAATTGCTCTCTATCCATCATAAGCGAATTCTCCTTTCCGAAAGCGTCCGGACAGCGCAGACAGGTTTCGTCAAAAGCGCTTCCTGTCTGCTGCTTTCATCTATTAGACGGTTCGGTGCGGCAAATGGTTTTGTGAAAGGGAAAATTTTTCATACTTGCATTTTGCATTACCTATTATACAGTACAAGCGTACAGAATGAAATCGGTGCAAAGATTCAAAGCGCATTTCCCCATCGTATCGCACAATACAAATGAATAAAGGAAGAATGCTGAATCTCCACGTTCATTTTCCATCCTCCATTCTCCATTCCTGAACCGATAGACAAAAGTCTCCCGCCATGGTATACTGTCCTTATCTGGTATAGTTAAGGCAACACCGCACAATTAAAGCTGCGGCTCCTTGCGCAGGCTCCGGTCGCGCTGCCGCGGCGCTTTGCGGAAATTTTGCGTCCTGACTTTGTTGCGATTTCACAGTAATACATTAAGTATTACTGCAAAACCGCGCCTCGTTAGTACACAAAATTGGCTCGCAAATCGCTCTTGTTCAATTATGCGGTATTGCCTTAATTCGAGTCGAAGATCGAGTTGCTTATTGATAACTATTATCAAATAAAAAATATTATTTATTTTTAAGAAAACCTATTGACATTTTGGCACAACACGGTTATACTAAAGTTGTTCCAAGGAGAGAAAGGAAGGAACGATTTGAGAATCACACATGAAGCGGATTATGCAATTCGTGTGACCTATTGTCTGGCACTTGCAGGCGAAAAGCAGTGCGCGAAGGATATTTCCGAGGCAACCGGCGTAACACTCCGGTTTGCACTTAAAATTCTCCGCAAGCTGACGCAGTCCGGTATTACAAAATCCTATAAGGGCGTTGCCGGCGGCTATGAGCTGAACCACTCCCCATCGGAGATCAGTCTCGGCGCGATCATCGAATGCATTGATGGTCCGATCGCTATCAATCACTGCCTTGCAAATGAGTTCCGGTGCACACACATGGGTACCCAGAATGAATGTGATTTTCATCGCGTGTTCTCGGAGATCAACCGGTCTCTGCGCGATCAGCTTTGTTCGATAACAATGGATCGTTTCCTGCCCCCTCAAAAATAAATTTGTTCAACGATACAGGAGGAAAAAATCATGAAAAAGTTTGTTTGTTCCGTATGTGGTTATGTATATGAAGGCGAAGCAGCTCCGGCAGAGTGCCCGATCTGCCACGCACCGGCAGAGAAGTTCAAGGAGCAGGCCGGCGAAAAGACCTGGGCAGCTGAGCACGTTGTAGGCGTTGCACAGGGTGCTCCGGAGGACATCATGGCTGACCTGCGTGCTAACTTTGAGGGCGAGTGCTCCGAGGTTGGTATGTATCTGGCAATGGCTCGCGTTGCACACCGCGAGGGCTATCCGGAAATCGGCCTGTACTGGGAGAAGGCTGCATTCGAGGAAGCAGAGCACGCTGCTAAGTTCGCAGAGCTGCTTGGCGAGGTTGTAACCGACTCCACCGAGAAGAACCTGCAGATGCGTGTAGACGCTGAGAACGGCGCAACCGCTGGCAAGTTTGATCTGGCAAAGCGCGCTAAGGCTCTGAACCTCGATGCGATCCATGACACCGTACATGAGATGGCTCGCGACGAGGCTCGCCACGGCAAGGCTTTCGAGGGCCTGCTGAAGCGTTACTTCAACAAGTAAAAAAGTCTGTATATCCGCGCTGGAGCCAGTCTCGGTAATGGCGAAAAGCCAGTGATTCCAGCGGTTTTCAGCACAAAAGATACGCAGTAACAGAAATGCGGTTCACAGGTAAGTGTGAGCCGCATTTTTGCGTTTATATGCTGGCCCGGTGAAATCCGTGGGAACATTGTGGGAACATTTCTCTGCGAGGAGAGATTTTCTAAAATGTTCCCACGAAAATGCCGAAAAACCCAGACGCCACGCGGGTTTTCGGGCACTTCACCTAACTAAAATCCGTGGGAACATTTTTTGCCGTCCTTTCAGATGCCTGCTATACTCTCATTAGAAAATCAATCTATGGGAGGACTCAGAAATGAAAGGTAGCGTCAGAAAAAAGAGAAAAAACGCATGGTCTTATCGTATTGACTTGGGTACAGTCGATGGTAAGCGCAAGCAGGTTGAAAAGGGTGGTTTCAAAACGGAACGCGAAGCGACCAAAGCGATGCAGGATGTACTCTACCACCTGAACAACACCGGCGACTATGTGGAGAACAAGAAGATTTCCTTTCACACCGTCTACGAGGAGTTCATCGAGCGCGAGGGCAAGGCCACCAGAGCCTATGCGACTTTGAAGCGATACGATTCCCTCTATCGGAACCATATCAAGGATGAGTTCGGTCCGCTGTATGTCTACCAAGTTTCGGACACTATGATTATCGACTTCTTAAACAGGAAACGCCTCAAGTACAGCGAGGAATATGTGAAAGGAATGTACAAGTTCTTCAATGTAATCCTTCGCTATGCCCACGAGCATAAGTACACCAAAAAGAATGTGATGGACTTGGTACCGCCCCCTCCTGATCCGCGCCATGTGGGTGACATCGTGACTTATAACCGCGAGGAGCTGGAGCAGATGATTGAGCGCATCGAATCCACCCGGTCTAAAATCGCATTCCAAATCGGATTACAGGCCGGTCTGCGGGAAAGTGAGTGCTTTGCCCTTACATGGAGCGACATCGACTTTGAAAAGAAAAAAATCAAGGTCTGCAAACAGCTTCTCTATCAGGATAAGCAGTGGTGCTTTGCACCGCTGAAAACGGTTAATTCCTATCGGTCTGTGAATATCACAGCCGAATTTGCCCAATATCTCGCGGATATGAAGATGCAGCACGACGCAGAGCGCAAGCTGTACGGTGATGGCTACAAGCGCAACTTCGTGACAGACCGGCGCGAGCCCAAGAAAGAGAAGGTCATCGAAGTTCCGGACTTCATCAATGTCAAGGCCAACGGCGAGATGCTGACCACCAATGGTGCGAAGTTTTTGGCCCGTATCATCAAGAAGGACTTGGGAATCCACTTCAAGTTCCATAATTTACGTCACACCTATGCTACGGTGCTGGCGGAAAACGGACTCAATCCCCGTTATGTGCAGGAAATGCTGGGACATTCCAAATTGGAGTTCACTCTGCGGTACTACACGCACATCACAGAGAAGATGTCCGATGCCGCAGAAAACGCACTGACGGCGGCATTTCGATTTGACTGAATCGTAATAGTATATAACAACTTCATAGACAGCATCGGCGGAGTATTTCATTTGTTTGAAATGCTCCGCTTTTTTTATGCAAAAAATCAGAAAGAAAGGACGGAAAAACCTATGCAGACCATTGCAATCGTAAATCAGAAGGGCGGCGTGGGCAAGAGCACCACGGCGGTCAATCTGGGTGCAGGACTGGTGCGGCAAGGTAAGCGTGTACTGCTCATCGACGCAGACAGTCAGGCGAACCTGACCGAAATGCTCGGCTGGCAGCAGCCGGACGAACTATCGCCCACACTGGCTACCATGCTGGAGCGCATCATCTCAGACCGCCCCATTGAGCCGCAGAACGGCATTCTCCACCACAAGGAGGGTATGGACTTACTGCCCGCCAACATTGAGCTTTCCGGCTTAGAGGTGTCCCTTGTGAATACCATGAGCCGCGAAACCGTGCTGCGAACCTATCTGAACGAGATCAAGCGGCAGTACGACTACATCTTAGTCGATTGCTCCCCGTCGCTCGGTATGCTGACGCTGAACGCGCTGACAGCGGCGGATCGTGTCATTATCCCGGTTCAGTCGCACTACTTACCCGTCAAAGGTTTGGAACAGCTTCTCCGCACAGTGAGCAAAGTACAGCGGCAGCTCAACTCCAATCTGAAGATCAGCGGCATCCTCATCACCATGACAGAGAGCCGCACGAACTTCTCTAAGGAAATCAGCCAGCTTGTGCGGAACGCTTATGGCAAGGCGATACGAGTCTATGACACCGAGATACCGCGCGGTATCAAGGCGGCAGAGATGAGTGCCAGAGGCACCAGCATTTTTAGCTTTGACCCGCGCAGTCCTGTAGCAACCGCCTATGAGAAATTTACGAAGGAGGTGCTGGAGCATGAAAAGTGCCGCGAAAAATATCCAACTCGCCAGCTATGACGACCTATTCAAGACGGATGAGGAACGGCAAGCGGACGCACAGGAGCGTGTGCAGAGCCTGCCGCTTGACCGGCTTATGCCGTTTCCAAACCATCCATTCAAGGTGCTGGACGATGAGAAAATGCAGGAAACCGTGGAGAGCATCAAGGAACGGGGCGTTTTAGTCCCCATTCTGGTACGCCCCACAAATGACGGCAATTTTGAGATCGTATCGGGACACCGCCGTCATCACGCCAGCCTGCTTGCGGGTAAGACCGAGATACCGGCTATCGTGCGGGAAATGGACGATGATACCGCGATTCTGCTCATGGTGGACAGTAACTTACAGCGCGAGGAACTGCTCCCGTCCGAGAAAGCCTTTGCGTATAAGATGAAACTGGATGCGATGAAACGGCAGGCAGGTAGGCCGTCTAAAAATTCCGCCCAAATTGGGCGGAATTTCGATGGGAAAGAGTCAAGAGAACTTTTGGCAGACCAGACTGGTGAAAGTCGCAATCAAATTTCACGCTACATCCGCCTGACCAGCCTTGTCCCTGACCTGTTGAACCATGTGGACAACAAGACGATTGCGTTCAATGCAGCGGTGGAGGTGTCTTATCTCACCGAGCCGGAACAGAAAATGCTCTGCGATGCCATTGAGCGCGAGGAGTGTACGCCCAATCTCAAGCAGGCGCGGCGGCTCAAGCAGTTCAGCCAGGATGGGAAACTGGGCGAAAATGTAATAGATGCGATCATGACTGAGGAAAAGCCCATCGAGGACAAGCTGGTTCTCAAAGGTGATGTGCTGGCAAAATATTTTCCAAGAACTTATACGCCGTCACAAAAGCATAAAGTCATTGTGAAGCTGCTAGAGGACTGGCACAAGCGGCAGCTCCGGCAGCAGAAGCGTTAGGCTCTGCATGGGTTTTCCCCTTATAATCCCCTTTCCCAACTAAGCCGAAAGAGAAGAAAAACTTACTGTGCCGAGAAAGAATATTCTTCTTTCGGCCAAGTAAAAAACCGAGGAGGCATGAGAATGAACGAACAAGAGCAGGTCAATGAGGGCTATGTCATTATCGAGAGCGTGACCGTCGGCAACGCCCGGTTCGTCATCGGAGAAAATCCGAACCATCAGGCAGCGCCCTATGTCACATGGCAGGCCAATGTGAAAAATGACCCGAATAACTTTTTCTGGGGTCACTACTGCGCAACTAAGCTTGATGCTGTTGCAGACTTTGCCCAACGGATCAACGCAGAAGCCGAATATTTGCGGGAGCGCGCAAAGGCCAACACAGCGCCGTTACAAGAACGGAAAGAGCGAGGTGAGGAACGATGAGCAGATATGACGCAGACCGCCTGACCTACGATGAGGTGACGATTTTTGACCGACCGGCATTGTTTACAGAATGCCGCATTGACCGAGCCACCGTGCCGGAAGGCGTATATCGCTACGAGCTGCGCCATGGCGATGCAGATTGGGGTGAACCGATAGAACTGTCACGGAGTCTCATGGTCAACTTCTATGGCACCGTTCTCACCCGTGAGCCATTCCAGCTTCCCATTGATGGGTGGATTCCGCTGGAGAGCGGCAGCCTTTCCTTTCAAGATGGCGGATGCCGTACCCTTGCGGAATTTCAGAAGAAATATCCCGCCAGCGAGAAAGATGTCATTGACTTTTACAGCGTCAATGAGCCTGCGCTGCACGCTCTCTATTTCTCCCGCAGTGAGGAACAGGACAAGTCTGCGGGCTGTGTGGGACATCTGCGTGGTGATTTTGGCAGCGGCAAGCAGTTTTACACAACATGGTGGCCTCACCAGCATGACGTGCTGAATACGCCGGAGTTTAAGGCCGATATTAACCGCACCGTGAACTGGCTGCGGGAGCAGCCGGATTCCCGCTTCGGGACTTTGACAGCATGGATCGCTACTGCAACCGGTACGAGCGGATCTGCGCCATCAAGAGCGCGATGTTTCCTTCCTGCGGCTTCATGGTGAAAACCAAACAGTATGTGTATATGCTCCGCTGTACGCCAATTAAAAGTGACTACCAGTTTTATATTTACTGTTACCAGCGGAAACCGTTTGAAAAGGCCCAAAAAGAGCAGCAAAAGAGTGACCGGCTCCAAGTGAAAAAGCGAACAGAGCCGGAGAGATAGGAGGTGCCAACTTGCCTACTAAATTTCAGCTTATTACGGAGCTATATGACCAGACTGTGCAGAGCGTCACCGGCAGCTATCAAAGCTGGACGGGCTTTCTCCGCGCGGCCTGCTATAACTACAAGTGTCCCTTTGATGAGCAGCTTTTGATCTACGCCCAGCGCCCGGACGCTACGGCAGTCCTAGAGATGGAGCGCTGGAACCGTCAGTTTGGCCGCTGGGTCAACCGTGGGGCCAAGAGCATCGCCGTATTTGGTGATGACGGTCAAAACTGCCTGAAACTCTATTTTGATGTTTCCGATACCCATGCGTCCCGCTTTGCCCGTCCACTGCCCATCTGGACGATGCACCCGGCCTTTGAGCCGGAGGTCATCGAAACGCTGGAGGCCACCTTCGGCAACCTGTCCGAAAAAGAAAATCTGGCGGACGCCGTGCGCTCCGCCTGCCACAACGCCGTAGCGGACAACATCACGGATTACCTGCAAGATCTGCGGGAGTGCCGCGAGGACAGTCTGCTGGAAGAGTTGGACGACCTCAGTTTAGAGGTGTTCTACCGGGACGCACTGGAGGTCAGCGTGGCCTATATGCTGCTGACCCGTCTCGGCCTGCGGGCAGACGACTATTTTTCGCCCGATGAGTTCGCCCATGTCTACGAATTCAACACACCACCCACCATCAACGCCCTGGGCATCGCTACCAGCGACATCGCGGAGATGGGATTGCGGGAGATCAGCCGCACAGTCATGCAGGCTCAGCGGGATCAGTTTTTTGCAAACCGCGCGAGAATCGGTTATGATGACCGCACAGAACAACATCAAACAGAGCGTGAAAGGAGCGAACAGCATGGAGGTCACTTACAGGATGCAGAACGGCTATCAGGTGCCGAATTTGATGATGCCCAGCGTACCGGAGGTGCATCTGGGCAAGTACGCAGAGCTGCGGAGAGAATATCTGAAGAAGCGCCGCAGGGTGCTTTACACCAACCTCAAGACCAGCGGCAAGCTGACGGAGCATCTGGCGGAAATCGAGCAGACGGCACAGAGAATGGTGGAGCAGACCGTAGCGCAGATGGCACAGACCGAGGGCGTGACGGAGGAACTGAAGGCGGTCGATCCCCTGCGCTGGACGGGGCTGATGAACAATCTCCGGCACAGCGCGGAAGAGATGGTGCTGAAAGACCTGATTTACGCCTGACAACCGAAGAACCCGCAGAGGCAGGAAGTGACGAGCTTCCTGCCTTTGTCGATCACAGTGCAGATTATGTGCTGCTGGATCGTCTGCGCGCCGACTGCGACTACTTCCTCGGCGCTGGGGGCCGGAGTGAAAAGCATTTGTGGGCAGGCACTGTCTACGCACAGATCAAAAAAATGCGAGAACTGTATGACGCCCTCCCTGAAAAACCGGAATGGCTGACCGCAGAAGCAATTGACCGCTATGCCGCGCAGATGGCCGCACCCTATCAGGTCGCTGCCTATCACCATTTTGAGAACGGCTTTGACGATAAGCTGGACTACCAAACGCTGGAAGAAGCAGAAGCAGCAGCGCAGGGCTATGTTGCCGGTACGATGGAGGCGGACGGCTTTTCCTACGACGGCGCTGCGGTCTACGATGCCGAAACCCACCAGTGCCTCCGCGTCTATGGTGATTACCCGGATGAAAAGGCGCAGGAACAGGCGGCTGCTTTTGCTCAGGAGCATGATGGAGTGCCGAAAGCAGAGGAACTACCGCCATTTCTGGATACGCATCTCATAGAAGCAAATCTGCTGGACGACGGCGGGCGCAAGCACAAGTGGCAGGAGATTTTTGAGTATTTTCAGAGCCACAAGAGCCTTGCGGAGCGCACGGAGTTCTTGAAAAACAGCTACAACGATATATGGGTGGAGGTACTGACCGACGGCGTTCGGACAGGCTACCACGCCGAGAAAGACGGACTTCTGATGTGGGAGGGCAGCTACCTCTCCCGCACTTCGGAGTCTGTTTTTTCATGGTCGGTCATCACCGAGATGACCGAGGGTCTGATCGAGCGCGGCGAGTACAAGATCAAGCTGGGCCTGCAAAACGCCCCAATCGTCGCAGAGCAGCTTGCTCTATTCGACATGGGCGGCGACGCCCCGGTATACGAGGCTCCGGCAGGCGCGCCCTCCGGCATTCTGGCCCCGGCGCGCACGGTGCCGCAGGAGGTCATCGACCTGGCACTCTGCACAGGTGGAAACGAACCCAACAGCGCAGAGCGCATCGCCGCATTTTATATGCGGGAGCGGTCAGAATCGGAAAATATATCATTTCTGCGTCGGGAGTTTGACACGGAAAATGGGCGCGGCATCGAGTACGAGGGCCGCAAATACGCCGTGTGGTTTATGGAAGATGGTATCCACCTCGCCCAAGGGGACAGCGTCCGCACCGGGTACAGCAAAACCATGGTCACATGGGAACAGGCATCGGCGCGGATTCTGGAGCTGCTAGAGGCGGGGACTTATCTCTCCGCGTCCGAGCTGGCGCAGGCACCGGATAAGGTGCTGCACGAAGCGATGGACGCGCTCTTAATGACCGCCCGTGACCTGAATGAAGAAGGCCGCGCGCAGGGCCTTTTCCCGCAGACATTGGCGATCCATGACCAGCACAAGGGCTACCCAGAGCTGGATAAGGATATGGTGGCCTTTGCAAAGACTGAGGGTGGACTGCAAACTCTGGCACAGGAATATCATGCCTTCCTTGATGCCTACGCCGCAGCCCCGGAGATCATGCGTTTCCGTGTCAGCGGCTATAATACGCACCGGATCGGTGTTGTGCTGGACGGCCTGCCCTACCCGGAACGGCATTTTACCACTCAGCCTAATTTCCTGCGGCAATGCAAAATGTTCATCACACAGGATGAGATCGACCAGTTCTTCCTAAGAGACAGTGTTGATAGACGACTGGCGGTGTGCTCGCATTTCTGCTATCCTCACACGCTGGAAGAACAGCAGAAATTCATCAAGAGCCAGTTTGGTGAGTACAGCGGTGGCGGATGTGCGGGTTACAATCACAGCAAGACCCATAAGGGATTGGAATATGTGCGGGACTACGGATTCAAAAAATATGATACCGTCCATCTGACCATCCCCAATGTGGTCAAGGAATATCAAAAACTCATCACACAGCAGCGATTTCCCGGCGAAGACGCTATCGCAAAGATCCCGGAATATGAGCGTGGGCAGTTGGCTCGAACCGTCTATAACGGTTTTTACAATGCGCCGGACGATGCTCCGCGTCCCTATCCCAAGGGGGCGGATTATTACGATGCGCTTCCCATGATCGAGGAGCAGCTGCAAGATAAGGGCAAGACTGCGGAAATATTGGCGGCGTTGACCTCCCGGCTGGATGGGACGGACGAGAGTGACCGTTTCTATGATTCCGTCCGCCGCGCAAAGGAGCAGCTTTCCGAATATGTGGACGGCACATTTAGCTTGTTCAATCACAAGTATAACGTGCCGCAGAAGATATACTCTGCTGAAAATTCTTCCAAAGTTGAACCTACGCTGCAAGAAGTCACACCGCCAGTGGAACCAGAAGCCCCCGAACCGCTTTCCATCGGCACACGCCTGACCATAGATGGACGGCAGTTTGAAGTGGACAGCGTAGACGATCATACACAAAATGTATCACTGCGGGATGTGACCTTTGAGGCCGGAACGGGCTTTCCCATCTTCCGAAAGGAATCCATCGAATATGTCCGATCCCACATGGCCTACCCAGATATGGCACAGGATGCCCAAACACCGCAGACGGACGAGCCGCCTGCGGCGCTCGCCCCGCCGAAAAAGAAAAAGCAAAACGCGCTTGCCTATCCGCTGAACCCAAACGGCAGCAACTACCGCATCACCGATGACC
>ERZ832973.239-NODE-239-length-75134-cov-22.211524_pt1 | contig 75134 bp, 74 predicted proteins | sample MGYA00519950_ERZ832973 | MGnify/ENA primary metagenome ERZ832973 (study PRJEB31850, sample SAMEA3708734) | human gut metagenome | biome: human gut; feature: human-associated habitat; material: faeces | place: China | collected 2014 ... | reverse complement strand
AACTTAATGAAGTCCTTGCCAAAACAGCTAGCTCTTGGACTGAGAAAGTGTAAGAAGGTGATCAAATGACTCAATTATTTGCAGAAGATACGGTATATATATCTGAACAACAAGATCAAAAAAGTGTTTTTAAAGAAATTGCTCAGAAATTATTTGAAAAAGGTCTTGTAACAGAAGAATACTTGGATAATTTAATCGATAGAGAGGAAAATTATCCGACTGCCTTACCGTTAAGTCCAATTGATTCGAGTCTTCCTAATATTGCTATTCCACATACAGAAAGTCAGTTTGTAAATGTTACTCGTATTGTTCCAGTTAAACTGGAACATGCGATAACATTTCATAATATGATTTTGCCAGATGAAAAACTAGAGGTTTCATTTTTGTTCATGATTTTAAACAATGAAGAAAAAGAGCAAGCTGGTTTATTGGCAGCAATAATGGATTTTATTAATAGACAAGATAAGGAAGCATTAATTAAATTTTTTAATTCTGAAAATACAGAAAGAATTTATCAATTTTTGAAAAATAATTTTTAAGGAGGAATTTCTCATGATTAAAATTTTAGCAGCGTGTGGAGCCGGGGTTAACTCAAGCCATCAAATTAAAAACGCCCTAGAAACAGAATTGACTAAACGTGGTTATCAAGTGTCGTGTGATGCTGTTATGATTAAAGATATTAATGAAGAATTGTTATCGCATTATGACATCTTTGCACAAATTTCTAAGACTGATTTAGGTTTTGATGTTAAGCTTCCAGTTGTTGATGCTGGTGCTATTCTTTATCGTATTCCAGCAATGGCAGAACCTGTTTATAAGAAAATGGAAGACGTTATTAATAGCTTAAACAAATAAATTAAAGCGCTTTCGAAAGAAAGGTAAGAGATGAAATGAATGTAATTATCGACTTTGCAAATACGATTTTCCAACCAATTATTGATCTTGGCGCCGCTCCGTTAATGACAATCATCCTGACTGTCATTGCCCTCTTCTTTAAAGTGAAATTCACTAGAGCATTAGAAGGCGGTATTAAACTAGGAATTGCCTTAACAGGTATTAGCGCAATTATCAATATCTTGTCAACGGCATTTTCGGGTGCTATGGCTGACTTTGTTGCCCGAACTGGTTTGGAATTAAATATCACTGACGTTGGTTGGGCACCGTTGGCAACTATCACTTGGGGCTCACCTTATACCCTATATTTTTTGATGGTAATGGTCATTGTAAATATCATTATGTTGGTATTGAATAAAACCAATACGCTTGATGTTGATATTTTCGATATTTGGCACTTATCAATTGTTGGCTTGTTTGCTATTTATAGTGGAGCAAACCTCATGATTGCAACGATTTTGGTTATTTTTATCGGTATTTTAAAAATTATCAATTCAGACCTTATGAAACCTACTTTTAATGATTTATTGGGTGCTGGTGATGAAAATCCGATGACAACAACTCACATGAACTACATGATGAATCCAATTATTATGGTATTCGATAAAATTTTTGACAAGCTTTTCCCTTGGCTTGATAAATATGACTTCGATGCTGCTAAATTAAATGCTAAAATTGGTTTCTGGGGTTCAAAATTTGCAATTGGTATTTATTTAGGAATCTTTGTTGGCCTATTAGCAGGTCAAACACCAACAGAAATTGCTTCTTTAGCTTTTACAGCAGCTGTCTGCTTGGAATTGTTCTCATTGATTGGATCATGGTTTATCGCTTCTGTTGAACCACTTTCTCAAGGTATTACTGACTTTGCTTCTTCAAAACTACAAGGACGCACATTAAATATTGGTTTGGACTGGCCATTCATTGCAGGTCGTGCAGAAGTATGGGCTGCCGCTAATATTTTAGCTCCAATTATGTTGTTAGAAGCAATTGTTTTACCAGGAAATAAATTATTACCGCTCGCAGGTATTATTGCGATGGGGGTTACTCCTGCTTTGCTAGTTGTGACACGTGGTAAATTAATCCGCATGATTGTCATTGGTGCTATTGAATTACCGCTATTCTTGTGGTCAGGAACGTTGATTGCACCATTTATCACAGAAACTGCTAAAAAAGTGGGTGCCTTTCCAAGTGGTTTAGATGCTTCGACCATGATTTCTCACACAACAATGGAAGGTCCAATTGAAAAATTCTTGGCATTCTTTGTTGGTAAAGCTTCAACTGGTGATTTGACTTACGTTCTTTATGCAGCAATTGCTTTAGTTGTTTACACGTTACTCTTCTTCTGGTATAAAGGAGAAATGAAAAAACGTAATCAAGCTTATCAAGAAGCCAAATAGTAATACATCTAATCTAACTCACTAAAACTTCTTTTATTATTTTGTTTTTACGCGTGATGAGAATGGCAGTTATGAGGCTGTTCATTCTCATTTTATTTAGGAGAAAATAATGGTTATTGAATTAAAAAATGATTTCTTAACAGTTCAGTTTAAGGAATTTGGTGGTGCTTTGTCATCCATAAAAGATAAAGACGGCGTCGAATATTTGTGGCAAGGAAATCCAGAGTATTGGAGTTCACAAGCACCAGTATTATTTCCGATTTGTGGGAGCTTACGTGATGATGAAGCTATTTATCGTCCTAGTAGCCGTCCCCATTTTACAGGTGTGATACCGCGACATGGTTTGGTGCGTAAGAAGACTTTTACTTATGAACCATTATCTGAAAATAGCCTTGCTTTTTCAATCACCCCTGATGCGGAAATGTTGGCAAATTATCCTTATGATTTTGAGTTGAAAATCATTTACACTTTGACTGGAAAGACGATTAAAACAAGTTACCAAGTGACCAATCGTGAGACAGAAAAGGCTATGCCTTACTTTATTGGTGGGCATCCTGGGTTTAATTGCCCATTGCTTGCTGATGAATGTTATGAAGATTATTATCTCGAATTTGAAAAAGAGGAAACTTGTACTGTTCCAGAATCGTTTCCAGAAACAGGGCTTCTTGATGTGAACAAGCGTACGCCTTTTTTGGAAAAGCAAAACATTCTAAATTTGGATTATGCTTTGTTTGCCAAAGACGTTGTTACTTTGGATAAATTAGCTTCACGCAGCGTTTCTTTGAAATCTCATAAACACGAAAAAGGATTGCGTTTGGATTTTGAAGATTTTCCAAATTTGATTTTATGGTCAACCGTCAATAAGAGTCCTTTTATTGCTCTAGAGCCGTGGAGCGGCTTGTCAACGTCACTTGATGAAAGTGATATTTTAGAAGATAAACGCCAAGTGACTTTTGTGGCGAGTGGCGAAATGAGTGAAAAATCCTTTGATATTACGATTTTTTGAATTTGTTTAAAATAAACAAAAAAATACAAAGAAAGGGTTTACAAAATTAAAGTTGTGTGTTATATTATAACCGTAGAAATTAATAGAGTGGATTGTAACTAAGACATTAGGCAAGACCGCAAATGATCTAGGAGGGAGAATTCTAGTTTGTTTGTGGTTTTTTTATTTGTCTAGGAACCACGTGAGGAGAGTAGAATGTTTCGGATTGTACAAGCGCTCAACAATAATGTTGCTCTGGTAAAAAATGAGCAGGATGAACAAGCCGTTGTCATGGGGCTAGGGATAGTCTTTCAAAAGAAAAAAGGTGATTTAATCACTCCAAGCAAAGTCGAGAAAGTTTTCCTTTTGAAAACAGAGGAATCCAAAGAAAATTTTTTAACCCTTTTGAAAAATATTCCGCTTGATATTCTAACGGTGACTTATAATATGATTGATGATTTGGTAGCCAAATATCATTTTCCGGTTCAGGAATACCTGTATGTAACCCTTACCGACCACGTTTATTCGGTATATCAAAAGCTTTTAAAGGGAGCTTATCAGGAAAGTCATTTACCAGATATTTCAGCGGCGTATGTTACCGAGTTTCAAATGGCGCAAGAAGCTGTTGTTATTTTAGGTCAAAAGTTGTCAGTAACTTTTCCAGATGATGAAGTCGGACGAATGGCTCTGCATTTCATTAATGCTAAAGGTGATTACGAAGTTTCTGATAATAACAAAGAGGATGCAACTAAAAAAGTACTAGCTTTGATTGAGGACAAATTGGCAAAAAATAATATCAAGCGGAGCACAGAAAATAGTAATCTTTACGACCGTTTGATGATTCATTTAACCTACCTCATTAATCGATTGCAGATGAACCAGCAAGACAATGCATCGTTGATTAATTTGGAAGAATATGTGAAATCAGATTATCCGAAAGCCTATCAAATTGGGCAAGCCATTTATGATTTGATTGGACAAGAATTAAAAATAGATTTATCGCGTAGTGAACGTGTTTACCTTGTGATTCACATTCAACGCTTATTGAAATAAGGAGAAAATTATGTATCAATTACCAGAAGATTTTATTTTTGGTGGTGCAACAGCAGCCTACCAAGTTGAAGGAGCTACTAAAGAAGGCGGTAAAGGTCCAGTAGCTTGGGATGATTTCTTAGCAGAACAAGGGCGTTTCAGTCCAGACCCTGCTAGTGATTTTTATCATCAATACCCACAAGATATTGAACTTTGTGAAAAATTTGGTGTCAACGGACTTCGGTTATCCATTGCTTGGAGCCGTATCTTCCCAAATGGTACTGGTGAGGTCAACCAAGAAGGAGTTGATTATTACCACAAAGTGTTTGCGGAATGTCAAAAACGTAACATCACAGCCTTTGTCACGCTTCATCACTTTGACACGCCAAAAGTTTTGTTTGACAATGGTGATTTTTTAAACCGTGATACGATTGAAGCTTTTGTTAACTATGCAAAATTCTGTTTTGAAGAATTTACAGAAGTTCGTCATTGGAGTACATTCAATGAAATTTACCCAGTAGCAACCAACCAATATTTGCTTGGTATTTTCCCACCAGGAATCAAATATGACCTGTCAAAAGTCATTCAATGTCTGCACAATATGATGTATGCGCATGCGCGTGTGGTTAATTTGTTCAAAGACGGTGGCTACCAAGGTGAAATTGGTGTGGTACATTCTCTTGAAACAAAATACCCAGCAACAGATAGTAAAGAAGATAAACATGCTGCTTTCTTAGATGATGCCCTTTCTATTCGATTTTTACTGGATGCAACTTATTTAGGTTATTATTCAAACGAAACAATGGAAGCGCTTAACGAAATCTGCGCAGCTAACAATGCCAGCTACGATTTCCTTGATAGTGACTTTGAGGAAATGAAAAAAGCCAGTCACCGCAACGATTATCTTGGTATCAATCATTACCAATGTCACTTTGTTAAAGCCTACAATGGCGAAAATGCCATTCATCACAACGGTACAGGTGACAAAGGAACATCTGTTTACAAAGTTAAAGGTATTGGCGAACGCATTTACAAAGAAGGTATTCCAAGAACGGACTGGGATTGGATTATCTATCCAGAAGGTCTGTATGACTTGCTTCTTCGTATCAAAGCAGATTACCCACATTACAATAAAATCTATATCACAGAAAATGGTATGGGCTATAAAGATGAATTTGACGATGGTATCATCATAGATCAACCGCGTATTGATTATTTGAAAGTTTACCTGCAATCTCTTGCCAAAGCAATTGATGCTGGGGTTAATGTTAAAGGTTATTTCCTTTGGTCATTGATGGATTTGTTCTCATGGTCAAATGGTTATAATAAACGCTATGGTTTGTTCTATGTGGATTTTGAAACACAAAAACGTTATCCAAAAGCGTCAGCTTACTGGTACAAACACATTAGCGATACAAAAATTGTAGAATAGGGGATTTAGAAAATGGATAAAAAAGAATTACAAATGTTAGGTTTTGAAATTGTGGCTTACTCAGGTGATGCAAGGAGCACACTTCTTCAATTGCTTAAGGAAGTTCGCTCTGGCAACTTTGATAATGTTGATAAAGCGATTAAAGATGCTGACGAAAATTTGGCTAAAGCTCACAATGCGCAAACACAATTGTTAGCACAAGAAGCAGGCGGTGAAGATTTGGAACTTGGTTTCATCTTTGTTCACGGTCAAGACCACTTGATGACAACCTTATTGCTACGTGACCTCATTACGGATTTTATTGAATTATATAAAAATCGCTAATTTTTGAAAAAAGAAAGGACGGAACATGGCTTGGTAAAATCTTACACTCTTTGAAAATCAAATGCAGGCGTTGTTGACTTGATTTGATGAACTTCAGTTTAATCTGCATCAGCGTCGCCTAGCCTGACTTCGATTTTCAGTGAGTATCCTTATTCTCAATAGTCATTTCTGACAGGTCTTGCTTACCCTTAAGACGTATTAGAGATGACTAGCCAAGCCTAGGTTCTTAGGGAGTTGTATCATGAACAAACTCATTCAACAAATTGAAAAAGGGAAACCTTTTTTTGAAAAAGTTTCTCGTAACATTTATTTAGGTGCCATTCGTGATGGTTTCCTTGCGGCAATGCCAGCGATTCTCTTTTCTAGTATCTTTATCTTGATTGCATCGATTCCAGATGTGTTCGGAGTGACTTTGCCAGAAGATTTCTCAAATTGGCTTTGGAAGATTTATAACTACTCAATGGGTGTCGTTGCGCTTCTGGTTTCAGCAACAACTGCACGTTGCTTGGCAGAATCTGTTAACCGTAAGATGCCAGGTAATAAGAAAATCAATGCGGTTTCTGTTATGCTTGCCTCAATTGTCAGCTTCTTGATGTTGAGTGCTGATGAGCTTGACGGTGGTTTTGCTAGTGGTTATATGGGGACAAAAGGTATCCTCGCCGCCTTTGTAGCTGCCTTTATCACTGTTAATGTTTACAAATTCTGTGTTATTCGTGACATCACTATCAAGATGCCAAAAGAAGTACCAGGAACGATTTCGCAAACATTCCGTGATATCTTCCCATTCTCATTTGCCGTATTTGCAGCTGTTATCATTGATACTATCATTCGTTATTTCTTTGGAGCATCATTTGCAGAAGCTGTTATTACACTTCTTCAACCATTGTTTACAGCAGCAGACGGTTATCTTGGAATTGCTATTATCTGGGGTGCTATGGCGCTCTTCTGGTTCGTTGGTGTGCATGGTCCGTCAATTGTAGAGCCAGCTATCGCAGCTATTATCTATGCTAATGTTGAAACGAACCTTCAATTATTCAAAGCTGGTGAACATGCTTCAAACGTTTTGACTGTTGGTCTTGGTAATTTCGTTGGTACTATGGGTGGTACTGGTGCAACACTTGTTGTCCCTTATCTTTTCTTGCTATTTGCCAAATCAAAACAATTGAAAGCTGTTGGTAAGGCTTCATTTATCCCAGTCAGCTTCGCCGTTAACGAACCTTTGCTTTTTGCAACACCAATTATTCTTAACCCTTATTTCTTTGTTCCATTCCTTTTGGCACCAATTGCCAACGTTTGGATTTTCAAATTCTTTGTTGATGTGCTTCAGATGAATAGCTTCATGTATGTTCTTCCTTGGGCAACACCAGCGCCAATCGGACTTATTCTTGGTACAGGCGTTAGCCTTCTAGCTGTTGTTCTTGTCCTTGTTTTAATCGTTGTTGATGCGATTATCTACTTCCCATTCATTAAAGCTTATGACGCATCACTTCTTGAAGAAGAAGCTGAAATTGCTGCGCAAGAAACTGCTGCTGAAAGTGCAACTCCAGTAAAAGCAGCAGCTGAAAAAGTTGTTGAGGAAAAACCAGCTGTCAAAGTCACAACTGACAAACCAATCAACGTTTTGGTCCTTTGTGCTGGTGCTGGTACAAGTGCTATGCTTGCTAATGCTCTTACTGAAGGTGCCGCTGCCACAGGTGCAAACATCACAGCGTCAGCAGGTGCTTACGGTTCACATTATGAGATTATGAGAGATTTTGACATGATTGTGCTTGCTCCGCAAGTCAACTCATTCTACGAAGATATTAAGAAAGATACTGACGCGCTTGGTATAAAGTTAGCAGCTACAAAAGGTGCTGAATACATTAAATTAACACGTGACCCAGAAAGTGCCGTAGCCTTTGTAATGTTTTATTTTTCCTAACCTATTCTAAAAAAGCTAGGGAGAAAGATTATGAAAATACTAAAAAAGATTTTTTTGACGACTGTTGCACTTATTGGTCTTGCTGCGCTTGGAAATACCGTGACTAAAGCAGATGAGTTCATCAACGGAGCTGATATTTCGATTCTTGATGAAATGGAACAAAGCGGAGCGATTTATAAGAGTAATGGTACTCAAAAAGACCCGCTGACCATTCTGAAAGAAAATGGTGTTAACTACGTTCGCTTGCGACTCTGGGTTGACCCCTATGATGCAAATGGCAATGCTTACGGCGCAGGGACCAATGACTTAAACAGAACACTCAAATTAGCCAAACGTGCTAAAGATAAAGGCTTGAAAGTCTTACTCGATTTTCATTACAGCGATTTCTGGGTTGATCCTGGAAAACAAAATCTTCCCAAAGCTTGGCAGAATCAATCCTTTGAACAATTAAATTCAACAGTGTATTCTTACACGGCTGATGTCCTTAATCAGATGAAATCACAAGGCATTTACCCTGATATGGTGCAAATCGGAAACGAATTAAACAGCGGCATGCTTTGGCCTTACGGGAAAAGTTGGGGTGGTGACGGTCAAGAATTCACTCGCCTAGCAAATTTCCTAAAATCTGGTGTTCAAGCTGTGAAAGATACGCAGACAAGTAATACACCTATCATGCTCCATTTAGCAGACGGCGGTGACAAATCAGCTTTCCAATGGTGGCTTGATGAAATTACCAATCAATCCGTTGATTTTGATATTGTCGGCATTTCCTATTACCCATATTGGCATGGCACATTAGCAGAACTCTCTGAAAATATGGATAATATCAGCGAACGTTATAACAAAAAAGTTGTTGTGGTTGAAACAGCTTATGCAAATACCCTTGATAATGCTGACCAGAAAACAAATGCCTTTACGGCAACAGAAGAGACTGCTGGTGGTTACAAAGCTAGCCAAGACGGTCAGTATGAATTTTTGACAGACTTGGTTGATAAAATTAAAGACGTCAAAAATAACAACGGTCTCGGTTTCTTCTATTGGGAACCACTCTGGTATAACGGCAATGTCTCATGGGCAACACAAGCAGGTATGTCATATCTTGGTGTTTCAGATGTGACGGGTAATGAATGGGAAAATCAAGCGGTCTTTGATTTCTCAGGAAATGCTCTACGCGCCGTCAAAGCCTTTAATTACGCTAACCTAACAAACGTTGTTGCTAATAACAGTTTTGAATGGAACGGTTATACCGAAACCCCATCTTCTTGGAACAAATGGACCAACAGTCAAAATGTAGGTATCAAGACAGAAGTTTACGACGATACACGTTACAAGCTCACTTTCTGGTCAGACACAGCTTTTGAAAGTTCCATTTATCAAATGATTAGCAACCTCGGCTCAGGTACTTACAAATTAAGTATTGATGCTATGGGGGACACTAGCCTTGAGACTGCTCAGCTTTATATCAAAAATTATGGCGGCAGTGAGCAAAACATCTCCCTTAAAGACTCTAGCACATGGAAAACGTACACGATTGATAACATCCAAATCACAAACGGACAATGTGAAATCGGCATTTACGTCAATGCCTCTGCTAACAAATGGTTAAACATCGATAACGTCAGACTTGTTAAAGTCGATTAGTTATATATTTCATTTCACCCCCAAGAGCTTAGTCTCTTGGAGGATTTTGGGTGTTGTAAAAAAACGTTAGGTAAGAGAATCTTAACGCTTTTTGCTTAATTTTTTAGTGTTTTGCGGTAATTGCTTGGGCTTTGGTTGAAGTATTTTTTAAAGGCTTTACTAAATGTGAGACCATCTGTGAAGCCTACGGCGTTTGCGACTTCTGAGATATGAAAAGTAGTGTTGGTAAGTAAATCAGCACTTTTTTCCATGCGGACTTGGACGATATAATCTTTGATCGAATAGCCAGTTTCTTCTTTGAAAATCTTGTAGAGGTAGCTGCGGTTGAGATTGAGTTTATTAGCAATTTCTCCCACTTTTAAAGAAGTTCCATATTGTGAATGAATTATTTTTTTAGTTTGTCTAATATAATTTTGAATAAGAATACTACCATCAGAAATTGCTTTACTGGGAGATTCTTCTATTAGGTAAGCAAGTAGTTTGTAAAGTTCAGCAATCAGTTGGAGTTCAGTCACGTCATCAAGTTTTTGATCGCGAAATTGAGTTAATTTGACGATTTGATCAAGAACCTTGGACTTAAGTGTTGAATGGCAGAAGTATTGCTCTAGTAGCTGAGTTTTACTTAAAATACTTTCAGCCTTTGAACCGCTAAATCCGACCCAAAGGTATGTCCAAGGATGTTCTTTATCAGCTTGATAAAAGGTCACTTTTCCTTTGGGAAGGATAAACATATCACCAACACCAAGTTCAGTGGTTTGGCCATCAATAGTAAATTTTCCTTTACCATCAACAATAAAATGCAGAACAAAATTATCACGAATAGTTGGACCAAAAGAGTAGTTTTTGTCACAAATTTCAGCCCCATAGTGGTCAACATTTAGATCAAAATTATTGGTATCAAATTCGTTATAGGTATTTAGAACGTTCAAACTATCATCTCCTCTATAAGCAACATTTTACCATATTTGTCCAACATCCTACCATTCAACAAGGGGTAATTTGGTGGTAAAATTTTAGTAAAAGTAGAGGAGGAAAACTTGTGGGAATTACAATCAAAGGAAATCTTTTCTATATTCAGAGTAAAGAGATGTCAATGATTATTGAGAATCGAGAAGGTGATTTACTTCTTCGTCATATTGGGGGTAAAATCGCTAACTATCACGGTTCAAATGCGATATTTGAGAAAGATCATGCTTTTTCAGGCAATCCGACTCCCGATAATCGTACGTTTAGCTATGATACCCAACGTCAAATCTTTGGTGTGCATGGCTTTGGTGACTTTCGTTGCCCATCACTTAAAATTCAACATGATAACAATGAATTAACACAATTTAAGTTAAAAGATAGTCATATTTTACATGGAGTTGTTGAGGCAACAGGATTACCTAGTCCTCATTCAATGGAAGGTGCTGAAACATTAGTGTTTATCTTAGAAGATGAATTTGCTAAATTGCGTCTGACGCTTTATTACACAGCTTATGCAGATCGTGCAACTATTTCAACCTTTGCTAAGATTAGTAATCTATCCGATAAAGCTGTTATCATCAACCGTGCTTTATCAACTATGCTTGATGTACCTGCTGGAAATTATGATGTGGTGACTTTGCAAGGAGCTTATGCGCGTGAGAAAACAGTTCGTCGTCAAATGGTCGAGCAAGGTATCTTTAGCATTGCTTCAAATCGCGGAGCTTCTGGTCATGCTCAGACTCCAGCTGTGATTTTGTGTGATAGGACAGCGACGGAGGATGCTGGCAGTGCCCTTGCTTTGCAGCTACTTTATAGTGGTAATTTTCAAGCTTTTGTTCAAAAAAATCAATTGAATGAAGTTCGCTTAGGGATTGGTATTAATGATGATAACTTTGCTTGGCAATTGGCAGCTAGAGATAATTTTGAAACGCCAGTGGCTTTGATGACTTATTCGGCAAAAGGTTTGACACACTTGAGCCAAGAAAGCCAGTTGTTTGTGCAAAATCATATCATGCCAAAACAATTTGCACATGCTGAACGTCCAATTCTCATTAACAATTGGGAAGCGACTTATTTTGATTTCAAAAAAGAAAAATTGCTTGATTTAGCTGACGAAGCAAGCAAACTTGGTATCGAGCTTTTTGTTCTTGATGACGGTTGGTTTGGTAATCGATTTGATGATAATCGTGCGCTTGGTGACTGGGTTGTCAACGAAGAAAAACTCGGTGGGCCTTTGAATGACTTGATTGCTGAAGTGCATGCCAAAGGTTTGAAATTTGGTTTGTGGTTTGAACCAGAAATGATTTCTGTTGATAGTGATCTTTATCGTGCGCATCCAGATTGGGCTATTCAAGCTGAAGGTCGTGGTCATACTTATTCTCGTAATCAATTGGTGCTCAACCTTGCAAATCCTGATGTCGTAGCCTACATCAAGGCAGCTATTGATAAGATTTTGACAGAAAATACTATTGATTATGTTAAATGGGATTATAACCGTAACATCACAAATATCGGAAATGGTGATACTTATCTTGCGACCCAAATGCAATCTCATGATTACATGCTAGGTTTGTATGATTTGGTGTCTTATTTGACAGAAAAGCATAGTAACATTCTCTTTGAATCTTGCTCAGGTGGTGGTGGTCGAAATGACCTTGGTATGATGCGCTATTTCCCACAAGTTTGGGCTAGTGACAATACTGATGCCATTTCACGTTTGCCAATTCAATACGGCTCAAGTTACCTTCACCCAACCATTTCAATGGGCTCTCACGTATCAGCAAGTCCTAATCACCAAATGGGACGCACAACACCGATTGAAACTCGCGGTAATGTTGCCATGATGGGAAATCTTGGCTATGAACTTGATTTGAAAAGCTTGCCACAAGCTGAAAAAGATGTAATTGCTGCTCAAGTCGCTCATTACAAAGAGATTCGTCCAGTGATTCAATTTGGTAAGCAATATCGCTTGATTAATCCAGAAGAAGGGTCAAATGAAGCAGCGGTTCAATTTGTTTATGAAGATAAGGTAGTTGTCACTTATGTTCGCACACTTTCAACCATTGAAATCATTGAAACAACACTTAAGCTGAAAGGTTTGGAAGAAGAAGCTCTTTACTGCTTGCAAGGAACAGACCAAGTTTACTCAGGAGCAGAGCTCATGTACGCGGGCCTCATAGCGATTCTCCCACAAGGTGATTACCTCAGCAAACAATACTATTTCGTGAAACAATAAGGAGGTTTTCCATGAAATGGCCTAAACGATTAATAGTGACTGGAGTGGCAATGTTGACAGCGGCAGCTGCTTTGACATTGACAGCTTGTTCAAAAAACAGTGATTCCTCTAATGATGGCAAGGTAACTATCGAATATTTCAACCAAAAAACAGAAATGGTTGATACGCTAAAAGAAATCATTAAGGATTTTGAAAAAGAAAATCCAAAAATCCATGTCAAAATGACCAGTGTGCCAAGTGCTGGTACTGTTCTAAAAACACGTATGCTTGCAGGTGATGCTCCGGATGTCATTAACATTTACCCTCAGAACGTTGATTTTAAAGAGTGGGCAAAAGCAGGTTACTTTGAGAATATGACTGGAAAATCATATCTTAAAAACATCAAAAATCATTACGAAAAAAATTATGCTGTCAACGGCAAAATTTATAGCGTCCCGCTATCAGCCAACGTTTCAGGGATTTATTTTAACAAGACAAAATTTGAAGAATTAGGCCTCAAAGTTCCAGAAACTTGGGATGAATTTGAAACACTTGTTAAACAGATTAAAGCTGACGGCGAAACCCCGTTTGCGCTTGCTGGTAGTGAAGGTTGGACTTTAAATGGCTATCACCAACTAGCTTATATCAGTGTGACTGGCAGCGGTGATAAGGCAAATGATTATCTTCGTTTTTCTCCGGTGAATTCTATTTCAACAGATGACAAAGAAGTAAAAAATGTCTTGAAACGTCTTGATTTATTGGCTGAAAAAGGAAATCAACAAACTAACTGGGAAGGGGCTTCTTATAATGATTCTGTTGTAGCCTTTGCGACTGAAAAAGCTTTAATGTTACCTGGCGGTTCATGGGTATTAGCAGCCATTAAGCAACAAGACCCTAAATTTGACATCTCAACCTTTGCCTTTCCTGGGAATGAAGTTGGTCAAGAAGTGACTGTTGGTGCAGGTGATTTGGCTTTGTCTATCTCATCAGCAAGCAAACACAAAAAAGAGTGCGAAAAATTCATTTCTTATATGGCTTCAGCTAAAGCAATGCAAAAATATTATGACGTCGATGGCTCACCAGTATCTGTAAATGGTGTGGTTGAAGATGAGAACTCTCCCCTTGCTCCGCTTTATCGATTAGCTTTTACAGATAAGCACTATGTTTGGCTGGGTGAAAATTGGACAAGCGAAGAAGACTTCTGGAGTTTGACAGCCAATTATTTGATGAGCGAAGATGCTAAGCAATATACAGATGAATTAAATGCCTTTTTCAATCCGATGAAAGCCGATGTGACGAAGTAGGAGGAAACTAGAATGCGAAAATTTTTAAATAAATATTGGGGCTGGGTGTTCTTGATTGTTCCCTTGATTTTACAAGCAATTTTCTTCTATTTCCCAATGATTCAAGGTGCTTTCTACAGTTTTACAAACTGGACTGGATTGACTTACAATTTTGATTTTGTTGGTGTCAACAATTATAAAATCTTGCTAACGGATACCAAATTCTTTAAAGCTCTTGGCTTTACTTTGATTTTGACCATTGCGTTAATTGTCGGTGAAATTGTGATTGGTATCTGGGTGGCGCGTGCTTTGAATACTAAAATCAAAGGTCAAACGTTCTTTAGAGCTTGGTTCTTTTTCCCAGCTGTTTTGTCAGGGTTGACAGTGTCTTTGATTTTTAAACAAGTTTTTAACTATGGTTTGCCTGCTATCGGCGAAGCTTTGAATATTGAATGTTTAAAAACAAGTCTTTTAGGAACAACTGGCGGTGCTGTTTTTGCAGCAATCTTTGTTATGTTGTGGCAAGGTGTTGCCATGCCGATTATTCTCTTCCTATCTGGTCTTCAAACCATTCCAAGTGAAATCACAGAAGCGGCAGCAATCGATGGCGCAAATAGCAAACAAACGTTCTGGAACATTGAATTACCATATCTGTTACCAAGTATTTCTATGGTCTTTATCATGGCACTAAAAGGTGGCTTAACAGCTTTTGACCAAATCTTTGCTTTGACTGGTGGTGGACCAAGTAATTCAACAACATCAATCGGACTTTTGGTTTACAATTATGCCTTTTCAAGTAACCAATACGGTTATGCTAACGCAATTGCCTTGATTCTTTTTGCCATCATTGTTCTTGTTTCAGTGTTGCAACTTAAATTATCAAGTCGTTTTGAAGTATAGGAGTGAGAGATGAAAAAAGAAGAACGTTATAATACTTTTTGGAAATATGTGCTCTTAATTGCGGGTTCAATTCTGATTTTGATTCCTTTATTAGCAACTGTCTTTAGTTCGTTTAAGACAACTAAGGATATCATGCAACATTTCTTTGCTTTTCCAAATCCTGTCACTCTAAGCAACTACACACGCTTGCTTGCTGATGGCATCGGACATTATTTCTTAAATTCAACGATTATCACCGTTGTATCAGTGATTTTGGTGACTTTATTTATTCCTGCGGCTGCTTATTCAATTGCTCGTAATATGAGCAAAAAACGAGCTTTCAATATCATGTACAGTTTGTTGATTTTGGGAATTTTTGTGCCATTTCAAGTTATCATGATTCCAATCACAGTGATGATGAGTCGACTTGGCTTGACTAATATTTGGGGTTTGATTATCTTGTACTTAACATATGCTGTACCACAAACCTTATTCTTGTATGTCGGATACATCAAGTTAAGTGTTCCTGACAGTTTGGATGAAGCAGCTGAGATTGATGGTGCTGATAAATTCACAACTTATCGCAAAATCGTCTTTCCAATGTTAAAACCAATGCACGCTACAACTTTGATTATCAATGCACTTTGGTTTTGGAATGACTTCATGCTTCCACTCTTGATGCTGAATAAATCATCAGACTCTTGGTCATTGCCACTTTTTCAATACAACTACACAGGACAATACCTCAGCGACTACGGACCAAGCTTTGCATCATACGTCGTTGGTATTATTACTATCACAATCGTTTACCTCATTTTCCAAAAACATATCATTTCAGGAATGAGCAACGGCGCAGTGAAATAAGGAGTCGACGCAGTGTCATTAAGACACAAGGAGGCTCATCTTTTTCACCCAGCCTGTAGCCCGAGTTCAACTTTTGCTGGGTGCTAAAATCCAAAAGGGTAAAGGAGTAACTATGACAATACAAAATAAAACAATGCTTATTACTTACTCAGATAGTCTGGGAAAGAATTTGAAAGAATTAAATGAAAATCTTGGCAAGTATTTTGGAGAAGCTGTCGGCGGGGTTCATCTTTTGCCATTTTTCCCGTCAACAGGTGACCGTGGTTTTGCGCCAGTCGATTATGATGAGGTTGATGCTGCATTTGGGGATTGGGATGATGTGAAGGCATTGGGTGAGAAGTATTATCTCATGTTTGATTTCATGATTAACCATATTTCTCGTCAATCAAAATATTACAAAGATTATCAGGAAAAGCACGAAGCTAGTGCTTACAAGGATATGTTTCTTAACTGGGATAAATTTTGGCCAGAAAATCGTCCGACACAAGCTGATGTGGATTTGATTTACAAGCGTAAAGACCGCGCACCAAAACAAGGAATTCACTTTGCGGACGGTTCAGTTGAGCAGCTCTGGAACACATTTGGTGAAGAGCAGATTGACCTTGATGTGACAAAAGACGTGACCATGGATTTCATTCGAAAGACCATCGCGCATTTAGCTGAAAATGGTTGCGACCTTATTCGATTAGATGCTTTTGCTTATGCAGTTAAAAAATTAGATACTAATGATTTCTTTGTAGAACCAGAAATCTGGGAATTGCTTGATAAAGTCCGCAGCATTGCTGCGGAATCTGGTACAGAGTTGCTTCCAGAAATTCATGAGCACTATTCAATCCAGTTTAAGATCGCTGAGCACGATTACTATGTTTATGATTTTGCCCTTCCGATGGTGGTTCTTTATAGCCTTTACAGCGGAAATGTTAATCGTTTGGCGAAATGGCTTAAAATGTCTCCCATGAAACAATTTACGACACTTGATACGCACGATGGTATTGGAGTTGTTGATGTCAAAGATATCTTGACGGATGAGGAAATTGATTACACGTCAAATGAACTTTATAAAGTAGGTGCCAACGTCAACCGAAAATATTCAACAGCCGAGTATAATAATCTTGATATCTACCAAATCAATTCAACTTACTATTCTGCGCTTGGGGATGATGACAAGAAATATTTCTTAGCTCGTTTGATTCAAGCTTTCGCGCCAGGCATTCCACAAGTGTATTATGTTGGCTTTTTAGCTGGTAAAAATGATCTTGAATTGTTAGAAAAAACAAAAGAAGGTCGCAATATTAATCGTCATTATTATAGCAGTAGCGAAATTGCAGAAGAAGTCAAACGTCCAGTTGTTCAAGCTTTGCTAAAATTATTTACTTTCCGTAATCAATCGGCTGCTTTTGCCCTGGATGGCAGTATTGATGTAGAGATATTAGATGAAAATACGCTTGTAATCACTCGCCGTAATCAAGGTAGCAGTGTGGTTGCGGAAGCCCAAATTAATTTAAAAGAGTTAAGCTACGCAGTTAAAGAAAACGGGGAAGAAGTTACTTTCTTATAATCTAAAGGTGGCTGGGCAAACTCCTAGCTTCCTTTCTATTTTTTATAACGCAAACGCTTGCACAAATAACAAGAAAGCGTTAAAATAAAGACAAATAAATCAAAATAGAGGTGCACTATGGAAAAACATTGGTGGCATAAAGCAACCATTTATCAAATTTACCCAAAATCATTTAAGGATTCAAATGGTGATGGAATTGGTGATTTGCAAGGGATTATCAGTAAACTTGACTACTTACAAAAGCTTGGTATTACAGCGATTTGGCTTTCTCCTGTTTATCAGTCTCCGATGGATGATAATGGTTATGATATTTCAAATTATGAGGCGATTGCGGATATTTTTGGAGATATGTCTGACATGGAAGAATTGCTAGCGCAGGCAAAAGCGCGTGGTATTCGTATTATCATGGATTTGGTGGTTAATCACACATCAGATGAACACGCTTGGTTTGTTGAAGCGCGTGAAAATCCTGCCAGCCCATACCGTGATTTTTACATTTGGCGTGATGAACCAAATGAGCTTGATTCTATTTTTGGTGGCTCTGCCTGGGCATATGATGGCAAAACTGGGCAATATTATTTGCACTTTTTCAGCAAGAAACAGCCAGATTTGAATTGGGAAAATCTCGCATTACGCAAGTCTGTTTACGATATGATGAATCGCTGGATTGACAAAGGTATTTCTGGCTTTCGTATGGACGTGATTGACATGATTGGGAAAATGCCAGACCAATTAATTTCTAATAATGGACCAAAATTGCATGATTATCTCAAAGAAATGCATCAAGAAACCTTGGCTGGAAAGGATTTGTTAACGGTTGGCGAAACTTGGGGCGCAACACCAGAAATTGCTAAGCAGTACTCATCCCCAGATGAAAAAGAATTATCAATGGTTTTTCAATTTGAACATATCGGTCTGCAACACAAGCCAAATGCTTCAAAATGGGAATACGAAAAAGAATTAAATGTTCCTGCACTTAAAGCCATTTTCAACAAGTGGCAGACAGAGCTTGAGCTTGGTCAGGGCTGGAATTCGCTTTTTTGGGACAATCATGATTTGCCACGTGTTTTATCGATTTGGGGAGACACAGACACTTATCGTGAAAAATCAGCCAAAGCGCTAGCGATTTGCTTGCACCTAATGCGTGGTACGCCTTACATCTACCAAGGAGAAGAAATCGGCATGACTAACTATCCTTTCAAGGATTTAGGAGAAATTGATGACATTGAGTCGCTCAATTTTGCCAAAGAAGCGCTTGAAAATGGTAAGACGTCAGAAGAAGTGCTAGACAGTATTCGCATGATTGGACGCGATAATGCTAGAACGCCAATGCAATGGGATAGTAGCAAGAATGCAGGATTTTCAACAGCTGATAAGACTTGGTTGCCAGTTAATCCAAACTATCAGGACATCAATGTTCAAGCTGCTTTAGACAATCCAGAATCTATTTTCTATACTTATCAAAAACTCATCACGCTTCGCAAGGAAAATGAGTGGTTGATTGATGCGGATTTTGAACTTTTAGAGACAGCAGATAAGGTCTTTGCCTATCTCAGAAAAACTGTGGATGCTACTTATCTTGTTGTGGCTAACCTATCGAACCAAGCGCAACCATTTGAATGCGACCTTGGCTACCAAGAAACTATCATCAGCAATACCGCAGAACTTGCTGATTTTGAAAATCATCAACTTCAACCATGGGATGCCTTTTGCATGAAAGTCGGGCAAAATATGAAATAAAAAGAGTTCCAAATTTAATTTGGAACTCTTTTTATTAACGTCTTTTATTTCGTGCTGTCTCGTAATGTTAGAGTGGTTGCAAGTCTTGTCATTGTTGGGATAGTGTTATGGTTGATAAGTTGGCGGTTAAGGATGTCAACGGCAGTCCGTCCCATTTCTTCGGTATAGACAGTGATGCTTGATAAGGCTGGAAAGACTTGTTTAGTTAGTGGGGTATCGTTAAAAGAGATGAGGCTAACGCGATTTGGCACAATGATACTAGCTTCTTGGAGAGCGCGAAGCGCACCGATTGCAAGGGTGTCATTGGCAAGAAAGAAAGCTTGAGGGAGGTCGTCACCAAGTTCGGTAATGGCTTTTTTCATTAACTCATATCCTGCTTGTGCTGAAAAATCTCCGACAAATATGTAGTTAGGATTGTAGAGATTATTTTCATAGGCGTAATTTTTGAAAGTACGGAAGCGTTGGTCAACAATGAGTTCTTGTTGGTCGGTTGTGCGTTCTTCGCCAGCAATCATCCCAATTTTTGTGAATCCTTGGTCCATAAAGTAATCAAGCACTTTGATAACAGCATTATCAAAATCAGTGGTCACGCAAGGGTGTCCTGCATTGAGTGTGTCGCTGTCAACAAACACAAGATTTTGAGACAATTTTTCGAGTTTTGAAATTTGTGCGCTAGAAAATTTACCAATGGCAATAATACCACAGATGTTTTCAGAAATCGTTAAAATATCATTATTAAAGTAACGAATAATATCATAGCCCAACTCTTGAGCACGTTTTTCGAGTCCGATACGAATACTGTAATAATAGAGGTCATTGAGTTCTTCTTGCTCACTGTACCATTGCACAATAGCAATTTTTTGCCGTTCTTGTAAGGTATTTGTGCTGCGTTTGTGCTTTTCGTACCCCAGCTCTTCAGCGACGGTTAAAATGCGATGCCGTGTTTCTTCGCTAACAGAAAGGGTAGCATCTTGATTAAGCACCCGAGAAACGGTTGCTGATGAAACCTTTGCCAACTTTGCGATGTCTTTTAATGTAGCCATAAGTTATCCCTTCTTTCTTACTTTTATTGTAGCACAAAAAATAACATAACAAAAATTTTAAGTAAAAATTTAGTAAATTTTATTGACTTGGAACATCAACAGGTGTACAATGAAAACGTAATCATAGAAAAAGTTAAAAAAGGAGACCCTCATGAAAGTTATAGAATTAAAAGAAGCCTTCACAGCCGTATTTGGCAATGAAGCAGACGCAACCTTTTTCTCACCAGGACGTATCAATTTGATTGGTGAACATACAGACTACAATGGCGGTCATGTTTTCCCAGCGGCTATCACCCTTGGAACATACGGTGCAGCTCGCAAACGTGACGATCAAACACTTCGTTTTTATTCAGCAAACTTTGCTGATTTAGGCATTATCGAGGTTGACCTTGCTAACCTTGTCTTTGATAAAAAAGACAACTGGACGAATTATCCAAAAGGTGTCATTAAATTCTTGCAAGAAGCTGGGTATACGATTAATACTGGTTTTGACCTTTACGTCAATGGGAATATTCCAAACGGTTCAGGCTTGTCATCATCAGCTTCGTTAGAGCTCTTGGTCGGAATTGTTGCTGAAGAATTATTTGACCTCAACTTAGACCGTCTTGACTTAGTAAAAATTGGTAAACAAACGGAAAATGAATTTATCGGCGTTAATTCAGGAATCATGGACCAATTTGCTATTGGTATGGGAGCTGACAAGCAAGCTATTTACCTTGATACCAACACATTAGAATACGACCTTGTGCCGCTTGATTTAGGTGACAATGTCATTGTTATCATGAATACTAACAAACGCCGTGAATTGGCTGATTCAAAATACAATGAACGTCGTGCCGAATGTGAAAAAGCCGTTGAAGAATTGAATCAAGTGCTTGATATCAAGACACTTGGTGAACTTGATTTGCAAGCTTTTGATGAATACAGTTACCTCATTAAAGATGCTAATCGTCTCAAACGTGCTCGTCACGCTGTTTGGGAAAATCAACGCACTCTTCAAGCCAAAGAAGCTTTGATTGCAGGTGAACTTGAAAAATTTGGTCGTTTGGTCAATGCCTCACATGTATCACTTGAGCATGATTACGAAGTGACTGGTATTGAGCTTGATACCCTTGCTCATACCGCTTGGCAACAAGAAGGTGTCCTTGGAGCTCGTATGACAGGAGCGGGCTTTGGTGGCTGCGGTATTGCCATTGTCGCTAAAGATAAAGTTGATGAATTCACCCAAAATGTCGGCAAGGTTTATACAGAAATCATTGGCTATGCGCCAGCTTTCTACATTGCCGAAGTTGCAGGTGGCTCACGTGTCTTGTCTCGAAAATAAGTAAGATTAGAGAAGAAAAATGAAACTTTTAGATACTTTTGTTGCTAAAGTCATTGCAGTTAGCGACTACACAGCAGATGATATGTTTTACTTGCGTAATCGTGTCCTTGCCCTTGTTGGCGAAGAAGGTGCACAGCAAGAAACGAAGCAAACAGAGCTTATTGCTCTCAAAGATGAACTGGTTGACCTAGCCGTGCAAAATGGCAAGGTTGGTGAATTGGTGGCTGAAAAAGATTGTTTGGGTGCTGAGCTAATGAATTTTATCACGCCTGTCCCAAGTCAGGTGAACCGTAAATTCTGGGATACTTATGCAAAATCTCCTCAACAAGCTATCGCAGATTTTTACGCCCTCAGCAAACGCAACGATTACATTAAAGTTGCTGCAATCGCAAAAAATATTGCCTTTACAACACCATCACAATATGGCGATATTCAAATCACAATCAATTTATCAAAACCTGAAAAAGACCCCAAAGCTATTGCACAAGCTAAACTGGTCAAAGCTTCCTCATATCCAAAATGCCAACTTTGCATGGAAAATGAAGGTTACCAAGGTAGGATTAACCACCCTGCCCGTGCTAACCACCGCATTATCCGTATGAAGTTAGGTGATGAAAAATGGGGCCTCCAGTATTCACCTTATGCTTACTTCAATGAGCACTGCATTATTTTAAATACTGAGCATGTGCCAATGGTTATTAGCAAGGATACTTTTGCGCAATTATTGGACATTGTTGATATTTTCCCAGGGTATTTTGCAGGGTCAAATTCTGATTTACCGATTGTTGGTGGGTCAATTTTGACACACAATCACTATCAAGGTGGGCGTCATGTCTTTCCTATGGAAATAGCAGAGCTAGACCGTGAGTTTCATTTCAAAGGCTTTTCTGATGTGACAGCTGGTATTGTCAACTGGCCAATGTCTGTTATTCGTTTGCGTAGCGCTGATAAAAATCGTTTGGTTGAACTAGCTGAAACCATTCGCTTGGCTTGGCGTGATTATTCTGATGATAGCGTTGATGTTGTCGCCTATACAGGAGACACACCGCACCACACCGTGACCCCGATTGCTCGTAAACGTCGTGGCTTGTTTGAATTGGACATTGTCCTTCGTGACAATCACACGACTGCTGAATTTCCTGACGGTGTTTATCATCCGCACGCTGATGTGCAACACATCAAAAAAGAAAATATCGGTCTGATTGAGGTTATGGGCTTAGCTATTTTACCTCCGCGTCTGAAAGATGAACTGTCAGAAGTTGAAAAATATCTTTTGAACCAGTATAATGAAATCGCTGACTATCACAAAGATTGGGCAGATAATATTAAAAAACGTACGGATATTACGGCTAAATCAGTGTATAATATTGTACAAGAGGAAGTCGGAAAAGTTTTTGTTCGTGTTTTAGAAGACGCAGGTGTTTACAAACGTGATGAAAAAGGTCAAGCTGCCTTTATGCGTTTTGTAGATAGCGTGGGGTTAGAATAGGAGAAATACATGTCAATTTTAGTGCTTGGTGGGGCTGGTTATATCGGTTCTCACATGGTTGACCGTTTGGTTGAAAAAGGTGACGAAGAAGTCGTCGTGGTTGATAGTTTGGTGACAGGGCACCGTGCTGCGGTTCACCCTGATGCGATATTTTATCAAGGCGACCTTGCTGACCAAGACTTTATGCGTAAAGTCTTTACAGAAAATCCAGATATTGATGCTGTCATTCACTTTGCGGCTTATTCATTGGTTGCTGAATCAATGGAAAAACCTTTAAAATACTTTGATAACAATACAGCAGGCATGGTCAAATTGCTTGAAGTGATGAATGAATTTGGCGTGAAGCACATTGTTTTCTCATCAACAGCAGCAACTTATGGCATTCCAGATGAAATTCCAATCAAAGAAACAACACCACAACGCCCAATCAATCCGTATGGCGAAAGTAAACTCATGATGGAAACAATCATGAAATGGTCTGATCAAGCTTACGGTATTAAATTTGTACCGCTTCGCTATTTTAATGTTGCTGGTGCAAAACCAGACGGTTCAATCGGTGAAGACCACGGTCCAGAAACACACTTGTTACCAATTATTTTGCAAGTGGCACAAGGTGTACGTGAAAAAATCATGATTTTTGGTAATGATTACAACACGCCAGATGGCACAAATGTCCGTGATTATGTTCACCCATTTGACCTAGCAGATGCGCATTTGCTTGCGGTTAAATACCTTCGTGAAGGTAATCCGTCAACGGCATTCAATCTTGGTTCTTCAACAGGATTTTCAAATCTTCAAATTCTCGAAGCAGCTCGTAAAGTGACTGGTAAAGAAATTCCAGCTGAACTGGCTGACCGTCGCCCTGGTGACCCAGATACTCTTATCGCGTCATCTGACAAAGCGCGTGAAGTCCTTGGTTGGAAACCACAATTTGACGACATTGAAAAAATCATTGCCTCAGCATGGGCATGGCACTCAAGCCACCCAAATGGGTATAATGATAGATAAATATAATAGGACACCAAGTTCAACTTGGTGTCCTGTTCTTGATTATAAAAGGAGATATTATGGAAATTATTAGGACTAATGTTTTAACAGATGAGGAATTGTTGGCAGCTAATGAACTTATCAAGGTTGTTCAAGCGTTTGACCAGACACATCGCACACCGTATTTGTCTAATCAGCTTAATTTTGATGCGGATATGCCAGCGTTTTTCTTGGATTATGATGAGGGAAAATTAGTGGCTTTATTAACCGTTTATGCTGATTGCCAAGAAGCCGAGCTTGCTATTTTGGTTCACCCAAATCATCGTCGAAAGGGGTATGCAAAGGCGCTCTGGCGTGAATTTGATGAGATTAGACGTGATTATCAACTAAGACCAATCATCATGACTGAGAAGTGTTTTTTTAGACAAAAATCCTTACTTAATCAGGCATTTGGGCATGGTGTTAGAACCTGATTTTTGAATATTGGTTGACACGTGAGCGAGAACCATATCCTTTAGAAGAACGCACGGATTTAACCGTTCTTGAGGCTAGTACAGCACATATTGAAGTTATTGCTGATTTCCAAATGAAGGCTTTTAAAGAATCGAAAGAACAAGCGCTTCATTATGCCAAAGGGGCTTTGGAAGATGAGAATGGCAAGCTGTATACTGTCATGAGAGGAGATACAGTTTTGTCCTCTTGTACAGTTGATTTTAGCACGGATTATAACTATTTTTACGGTTTTGCGGTGGTTGAGGATTGTCGCGGTCAAGGAATTGGCACTTATTTTATGAAAAGGTTGGTGAATCAATTGATTGCTGAAAATGAGAAAGCCTTTCAGATTGCAGTTGAATCAGCCAACATTGCAGCTAAGCATCTATATGAAAAATTAGGATTCAAAGAACAGACTCAAGTGTTTTATGTGAAAACATTGACATAGTTCACACGTTGAACCCCTGCTTTATTACTATATTTAACGGTCAATTCTTGCGTTGATAACTTAAATTTGGTATAGTAAATTTTGACATTATAAATTTGGAGGAAACATATGGGAACAATTATTATGTTGGTTGTGTTGGTTGGTATGATTTGGTTCATGCAACGTTCACAAAAGAAACAAGCTCAAGAACGTCAAAATCAGCTTAAAGCACTAGCTAAAGGTGATGAAATTGTAACTATCGGTGGTCTTTACGGAGTCATTGACGAAGTAGATGAAGATAACCAAAAAATGGTTTTAGACATTGATGGTGTTTACTTGACATTTGAATTGAGCGCTTTGAAACGTGTTATTAACCGTGCAGAACCAGAAACTGTTGAACCTGAAACAACTGTTATCGAAGAAGTAACAGAAACAGAAGCAGTTGTTGAAGAAGCTGCTGAGGAAGTAAGCACAGATGCTGCTATTGAAAGTAAAGATTAATACATGAAGTCAGATGTGAAAAACGTCTGGCTTTTTAAATGCAATATTTGGAGAATTTTCTAGCATAATCTGCTTAAAAGCGTGTAATAAGTGGAGAAAAAATTGCTGATTTATGATAAAATATTATAGCGATTATGCTTTTAAGGAAATGTTATGTTTAAATTTAGAAAAAAAGAAAAGGCGATAAGCCTTGAAAAGATTCCAAAACACATCGGAATCATCATGGATGGAAATGGTCGCTGGGCGAAAAAGCGTATGCAACCACGTGTCATGGGACACAAAGCGGGAATGGATGCTCTGCAAGACGTCACTATTGCGGCTTCTGAACTTGGTGTTAAAGTTTTGACGGTCTATGCTTTTTCAACTGAAAATTGGTCTCGTCCCGAAGATGAAGTTAAATTCATTATGAATTTACCAGTCGAATTCTTTGATAAATATGTCCCTGAATTGGACGCAAATAATGTCAAAGTTCAAGTTATTGGTGAAACAGACCGCCTGCCAAAAGATACTTTTGATGCGATGAAACGTGCTTGCGAGAAAACAAAGCACAATTCTGGTTTGATTTTGAATTTTGCGCTTAATTATGGTGGACGTTCAGAAATCACAGAAGCAGTAAAAAACATTGCCCAAGAAGTGCTTGAAGCTAAAATCAATCCTGATGACATTACAGAAGATGTGATTTCAAACCACTTGATGACAAACCACTTACCGTATTTATACCGTGACCCTGATTTGATTATTCGAACAAGCGGTGAGCTTCGCCTAAGTAATTTTCTGCCTTGGCAGTCAGCTTATAGTGAATTCTATTTCACACCAGTTTTATGGCCTGATTTCAAAAAAGATGAGCTGATTAAGGCAATTGCTGAATACAATCGACGTCATCGTCGTTTTGGTGGAATATAGAAAGGAAATGTCATGAAACAACGTGTGATTTGGGGGGCGATTGCCTTACTAATTTTACTGCCGTTTCTGTTGTCAGGAGGCTTATCTTTCCAAGTTTTTGCTGGTCTTTTAGCGATGATTGGTGTGGCAGAAATGTTGCGCATGAAACGTCTAGAATTTTTCTCAATTGAAGGTGTTTTAGCGATGTTGGGAGCTTTTGTTCTTACTGTGCCTTTGGATAATTATTTTACATCGCTACCGCTGGACTCAAGTTTTTCAGTTTATGGCTTGCTAGTTTTTCTACTCTTGGCTGGAACTGTTTTAAACAGTGATGATTATTCATTTGACGATGTTTCTTATCCGATTGCGGCTAGTCTTTACGTCGGCATCGGTTTTCAAAACCTTGTTAATGCTCGTATCAGCGGTTTAGATAAAGTTTTATTTGCTTTGTTTATCGTTTGGGCGACTGACATCGGTGCTTACATGATTGGACGTCGTTTTGGACGTCGTAAATTGTTACCGAAAGTTTCTCCGAATAAAACAATTGAAGGTAGCCTTGGAGGAATTGTCTGTGCTGTTATTGTTGCTTTGATTTTCATGCTTGTTGATAAGGCAGTCTATACACCGCATAATCTTTTTGCAATGCTTATTTATGTTGTGTTGTTTAGTGTTTTTGGTCAATTCGGTGATTTGGTTGAGAGTGCTATCAAACGTCACTTTGGCGTGAAAGATTCAGGCAAATTAATCCCTGGTCATGGTGGTATTTTGGACCGCTTTGATTCAATGATTTTTGTCTTTCCAATGATGCATCTCCTTGGTCTTTTCTAATTTGATTGTGAGTTAACGCTGACAAGTCGCTCTTGTCGCTTAATGGCTAGTGAATGATCATTAGGATGATTATCAAATTTACTGGTACAGAAAGGAGTAAAATGCTCGGAATTTTAACCTTTATTATCGTTTTTGGAATTTTAGTTATTGTCCATGAATTTGGGCACCTTTACTTTGCTAAAAAGTCTGGCATCTTAGTACGAGAATTTTCTATCGGAATGGGCCCGAAAATCTTTTCGCATATTGATAAAGAGGGTACCGCTTATACAATTCGTATCCTACCTCTGGGTGGCTATGTACGCATGGCTGGTTGGGGTGATGATACGACGGAAATCAAGACTGGAACGCCTGCCAGTTTGACACTAAATCAAGACGGTTTAGTGACACGTATTAATTTATCACAAAAGCAGTTGGACAACACCGCTCTTCCGATGAATGTCACAGCTTATGATTTAGAGGATAAGTTGGAAATCACAGGTCTAGTGCTTGATGAAACGAAAACCTATTCTGTTGACCATGATGCGACTATTGTCGAGGAAGATGGTACAGAAATCCGTATTGCACCGCTAGATGTACAATATCAAAATGCAACAGTTTGGGGACGTTTAATCACAAACTTTGCTGGTCCGTTGAATAACTTTATTTTGGGAACAATTGTCTTTATCCTTCTTGTTTTCATGCAAGGTGGTGTTCAAGATACGTCAACGAATGTTATTCAAGTAACTGACGGTGGTGCCATGCAGGCAGCTGGTGTTGAAAGTGGTGACCGTGTCTTATCCATCGAAAATTATGACATCTCTAATTGGTCTGATTTGACGGAGGCTGTCACAAAAGTAACTGAAAATATTTCAAGTGGTGATACGATTTCCGTAACCGTTGAAACCAGCTCAGGAAAGACTGAAACGCTGGATATAACACCACAAGAAAATAATGGAAGTTACTATATCGGTGTCACTCGAGTATTGAAAACAGGTTTCTGGGACAAGGTCACTGGTGGCTTCCAAATGGCTTGGCAAAGCGCGACAGCTATTCTGACAGCTTTGAAAGGCTTGATTTCAAACTTTAGTTTGGATAAATTAGGTGGTCCTGTTGCCATGTATCAAGCTTCAAGTCAAGCTGCTTCAAATGGATTGACTTCAGTTCTTTATTTATTGGCGCTATTGTCAATGAACTTAGGAATTGTGAATTTGATTCCGATTCCAGCCTTGGACGGTGGAAAAATTTTGATGAACCTTATCGAAATTGTTCGTCGTAAACCGCTTAAACAAGAAACCGAAACTTACATCACCCTAGTTGGCGTTGTTATCATGCTTGTTTTGATGATTGCTGTCACTTGGAACGATATTATGCGAGTTTTCTTTTAGATATATCTGATTACGCCTAAATGATGTAGTACAATAATTTATAAATAAAACCTATTTTTTAGAAAGGAATTTATACGGCCTTTTATAAAAAGAAGATAAGTGAGCTACTTGTTTGATTGAAGAGCTTACTTATTTTCATGATTTGACCGTTATATTTTGTTATGAAACAATCACAAATGCTTATCCCTACGCTTCGCGAAATGCCAAGCGATGCCCAAGTTATCAGTCATGCCCTTATGGTACGTGCTGGTTACGTTCGCCAAGTCTCAGCAGGTATTTACGCTTACTTGCCACTTGCTAACCGTACGATTGAAAAATTCAAAGCAATCATGCGTGAAGAATTTGAAAAAATTGGTGCGGTTGAAATGCTTGCCCCAGCACTTTTGAATGCTGATCTTTGGCGTGAATCAGGTCGTTACGAAACTTATGGTGAAGACCTTTATAAACTTAAAAACCGTGATAAATCAGACTTCATTCTTGGTCCAACACACGAAGAAACATTCACAAGTCTTGTCCGTGATGCGGTAAAATCATACAAACAATTGCCATTGAACCTTTACCAAATCCAATCTAAATATCGCGATGAAAAACGTCCTCGTAACGGACTTCTTCGTACACGTGAATTTATCATGAAAGATGGTTATAGTTTCCACGCTGACTACGAAGGATTGGACACAACTTACGAAGATTACCGTAAAGCATATGAAGCTATCTTCACACGTGCTGGTCTTGATTTCAAAGGTATCATTGGTGACGGTGGTGCCATGGGTGGTAAAGATTCTCAAGAGTTTATGGCTATCACTCCAGATCGTACAGACCTTGACCGTTGGTTGGTTCTTGATAAATCAATCGCTTCAATTGATGAAATTCCAGCTGATGTTTTAGAAGATATCAAAAAAGAACTGGCATCATGGTTGGTTTCAGGTGAAGATACCATTGCTTACTCAACAGAATCAAGCTACGCTGCTAACCTTGAAATGGCAAGCAATGAATATAAACCAACAACAAAAGTTGTCGCTCAAGAAGATGTCAAACGTGTGGAAACACCAGATTGCAAATCAATTGATGATGTTGCTGCATTCTTGAAAGTTGACGAAGAACAAACAATCAAAACACTTTTCTTCGTTGCTGATAATGAACCAGTAGTTGCTCTTCTTGTCGGAAATGACCAAGTCAATGATGTTAAATTGAAAAACTATCTTGGAGCTGATTTCCTTGAACCTGCAAGCGAAGAAGAAGCTGTTGAAGTCTTTGGTGCTAACTTTGGTTCACTTGGACCAGTTAACCTTCCTGAAAATGTCCGCATCGTTGCTGACCGCAAAGTGCAAGATGTTGCCAATGCAGTTGTTGGCGCAAACGAAAACGGCTATCACTTGACAGGTGTTAACCCAGGACGTGATTTTGAAGCGGAATACGTTGATATTCGTGAAGTTAAAGAAGGTGAAATCTCACCAGACGGTAAAGGTGTTCTTAAATTTGCTCGTGGTATCGAAATTGGACACATCTTCAAACTCGGTACTCGCTATTCAGAAAGCATGGGAGCAACAATCCTTGACCAAAATGGACGTGCTATTCCAATTATTATGGGATGCTATGGTATCGGTGTTAGCCGTATCTTGTCAGCTGTTATTGAACAACATGCCCGTCTCTTTGTTTCTAAAACACCAAAAGGCGCTTACCGCTTTGCATGGGGTATCAACTTCCCTAAAGAATTGGCACCGTTTGATGTACACGTCATCACTGTCAATGTGAAAGATGAAGAAGCACAAGCTTTGACAGCGAAAGTTGAAGCTGAATTGGTTGCTAAAGGTTACGAAGTCTTGGTTGACGACCGTAACGAACGTGTCGGCTCTAAATTCTCAGATAGCGACCTTATCGGTCTCCCAATTCGTGTCACAGTAGGTAAGAAAGCTGCTGACGGTATCGTTGAAGTGAAAATTAAAGCAACTGGCGATACTATCGAAGTTAACGCAGAAAACCTTATCGAAACTCTTGAAATTTTGACAAAAGAAAATTAATGATAACAAGGTCAGGCAGTCAGTTCTGACCTTTTTCTTTTGTGTCGAAAAAAGATTTCATTTGTGGTAAAATTAAAAGATAACGTAACTAGAAAAGAAGGCAAAATAGGGTAACCAAGAGGTGTATTTTGCCTTAGTAGATAAATTTAGTTTTTGGAATTGAGGTAGTTTACGCATTATGTCAGAATTATTTAAAAAATTGATGGAGCAAATCGATATGCCGCTTGACATGCGACAATCTTCTGCTTTTTCATCTGCAGATATTCGTGAAGTTAAGGTACATTCTGTATCTCGCCTCTGGGAGTTCCATTTTTCATTTGCGGAAATTTTGCCAATTGAAATCTATCGTGAATTGTCTTATCGATTGGTGAACACTTTTAAACAAGCGGATATCAGAGTGACTTTTGATATTCAGGCAGAAACTGTCGATTTTTCACAACCTTTATTGCAAACCTACTATGAAGAGGCTTTTGAGCATGCTCCGTGTGATAGCACCAGTTTCAAGGCTTCTTTTAGCAAATTGAAGGTCTCTTATGATGGTACCAAATTATTGATTGAAGCACCAGCATTTGTTAATAATGACCATTTTCGCAAAAATCATCTACCTAATCTAGCGCGTCAGTTTGAAGCGTTTGGTTTTGGCAAGCTTACCATAGACATGATTTCTGATGAAGCGATGACGCAAGCATTACGAGAAGATTTTACGTCAAATCGCGAAGCTATGGTGGAAAAAGCGGTGCAAGAAAATCGTGAGGCGGTTAAATCTTTGGAAGCTTCTATGCCTCCAGATGAAGAAACACCAAAAATTAAATTTGATTTTAAAGAACGTGCCAAACAGCGCCGTGCAGGTTTTGAAAATGCCGAAATCACACCAATGGTTGAAGTCACAACAGAAGAAAACCAAATTGTTTTTGAGGGGATGGTTTTTGACGTTGAGAAGAAAACAACTCGTACAGGACGTCACATTATTAATTTTAAAATGACTGACTACACATCAAGTTTTGCCATGCAGAAATGGGCAAAAGATGATGATGAGTTGAAAAAATACGATATGATCGCCAAAGGGGCATGGCTTCGAGTTCGTGGGAATGTTGAAAATAATAATTTCACCCATGCATTGACCATGAATGTACAAGATGTCAAAGAGATTGTTCATCATGACCGCAAGGATTTAATGCCAGAAGGTCAAAAACGTGTGGAATTCCATGCCCATACGAATATGTCAACCATGGATGCTTTGCCAACGGTTGAACAATTAATTGATACAGCGGCGAAGTGGGGGCACAAGGCTGTTGCTATTACTGACCACGGAAATGTGCAAAGTTTCCCACACGGTTATCACAGAGCACGTAAAAATGGTATTAAGGCGATTTTTGGTTTAGAGGCTAATATCGTTGAGGACAAAGTGCCGATTGCCTACAATCCTCAAGATATTGAGTTAAACGAAGCTACCTACGTCGTATTTGACGTGGAAACGACTGGGCTTTCTGCGGTTAATAATGACTTGATTCAGATTGCGGCTTCAAAAATGTACAAGGGAAATATTGTTGAGCAGTTTGATGAGTTCATCAACCCAGGTCATCATTTATCAGCTTTTACAACGGAATTGACTGGTATTACGGATAATCATGTTCGCAATGCTAAACCGATTGAAGAAGTCCTTCAAATGTTCCAAGATTTTTGTCAGGATACTGTGCTAGTTGCCCACAATGCAACCTTTGACGTTGGCTTTATGAATGCCAATTATGAACGTCATGGCATGCCAATTATTACACAACCTGTCATTGATACCTTGGAATTTGCTCGAAATCTCTATCCAGAATACAAACGTCATGGTTTGGGACCATTGACCAAACGTTTCCAAGTTTCGCTAGAACACCATCATATGGCGAACTATGATGCGGAAGCAACGGGGCGCTTGCTCTTTATTTTCCTGAAAGAAGCACGTGAAAACCACAGTTTAGCTAACATGATGGATTTGAATACGAAATTAGTTGCTGAGGATTCTTACAAGAAAGCACGTGTCAAACACGCGACGATTTATGTTCAAAACCAAACAGGTTTGAAAAATATTTTCAAACTCGTCAGCCTTTCTAATGTCAAATATTTTGAAGGTGTAGCTCGCATTCCAAGAACGGTTCTTGACGCTCACCGTGAAGGGCTTTTGCTAGGAACAGCCTGCTCAGAGGGCGAAGTTTTTGATGCGGTCTTATCTTCAGGGGTAGATGCTGCGGTTAAAGTAGCAAAATATTATGATTTCATCGAAGTTATGCCACCAGCGCTTTACGCTCCGCTATTGGCGCAAGGAACAATCAAAGATGAAGAAGGTATTCGACAAGTCATCCGAGATTTGCTTGAGGTTGGACGTCGTCTGAACAAGCCTGTTTTGGCGACTGGGAATGTCCATTATATCGAGCCCGAAGATGAGATTTACCGTGAAATCATTGTCCGTAGTTTAGGGCAAGGGGCACCGATTAACCGTCCGATTGGTCGTGGTGAAAATGCCCAACCTGCTCCGTTACCAAAAGCGCATTTCCGTACAACCAATGAAATGTTAGATGAATTTGCCTTTCTTGGCGAAGATGTCGCGTATCAAATTGTTGTTAAGAATACCAATGATTTTGCTGACCGTTTCGAGGAAGTCGAGGTTGTTAAGAAAGACTTGTACACACCTTTCCTTGAAAAATCAGAAGAACGTGTCGCTGAAATGACCTATCAAAGAGCCTTTGAAATCTATGGTAATCCACTTCCTGATATCATCGATTTACGTATTGAAAAAGAATTAACGTCAATTTTGGGTAATGGATTTGCCGTGATTTACTTGGCTTCGCAGATGTTGGTAATTCGTTCCAACGACCGTGGTTACTTGGTTGGTTCGCGTGGTTCGGTTGGGTCAAGTTTTGTGGCAACCATGATTGGGATTACCGAAGTTAACCCAATGCCACCACATTATGTCTGTCCAAATTGTCAGCATTCAGAATTCATCACCGATGGTTCTGTCGGTTCTGGTTATGATTTGCCTGACAAGGATTGCCCAGAATGTGGCACACGTTACAAGAAAGATGGACACGATATTCCGTTTGAAACCTTCCTTGGTTTTGATGGCGACAAGGTTCCCGATATCGATTTGAACTTCTCTGGTGATGACCAACCGTCAGCTCACTTGGACGTTCGTGATATTTTTGGTGAACAATACGCCTTTCGTGCTGGAACCGTAGGTACGGTGGCAGACCGTACTGCTTACGGATTTGTTAAAGGTTACGAGCGTGATTATGGCAAATTCTATCCAGAAGCAGAAGTGGAACGCTTGGCACAAGGTGCAGCTGGCGTTAAACGTACGACTGGACAACACCCAGGTGGTATCGTTGTTATTCCAAACTACATGGATGTGTATGATTTTACCCCTGTTCAATACCCAGCGGACGATTTATCAGCAGAATGGCAAACCACTCACTTTAACTTCCACGATATCGATGAAAACGTCTTGAAACTTGATATTCTCGGTCATGATGATCCGACCATGATTCGTAAATTGCAGGATTTATCTGGTATCGATCCTAAGGATATTCCAGCTGATGACCCAGACGTTATGGCGCTTTTCTCAGGCACAGAAGTGCTTGGTGTCACCCCTGAACAAATCGGAACGCCGACAGGAATGCTTGGTATTCCAGAATTTGGGACAAACTTTGTTCGTGGTATGGTTGAAGAAACTCACCCAACAACATTTGCCGAATTGCTTCAGTTATCAGGGCTTTCTCATGGTACCGACGTTTGGCTAGGAAATGCTCAAGACTTGATTAAGGAAGGAATTGCTACGCTGAAAACCGTTATCGGTTGTCGTGACGACATCATGGTTTACCTCATGCACGCAGGTTTGGAGCCAAAAATGGCCTTTACTATTATGGAACGTGTGCGTAAGGGAATGTGGCTTAAAATCTCTGACGAAGAACGTAATGGATACATTGAAGCTATGCGAGAAAATAATGTGCCCGACTGGTACATTGAATCTTGTGGTAAAATCAAGTACATGTTCCCCAAAGCCCATGCGGCAGCCTACGTTTTAATGGCGCTTCGTGTAGCTTACTTTAAAGTACATTATCCGATTTACTACTATTGTGCTTATTTCTCAATCCGTGCTAAGGCCTTTGACATTAAGACAATGAGTGCTGGGCTTGATGCGGTGAAAGAACGCATGGCTGATATTTCTAATAAGCGTAAGAATAACGAAGCTTCAAATGTTGAAATTGATTTATACACCACACTTGAAATTGTCAATGAAATGCTCGAACGTGGTTATAAATTTGGTCAACTTGACCTTTACCGTAGTGATGCAATCGAGTTTATCATCGACGGTGATACTCTTATTCCACCGTTCGTAGCGATGGACGGTCTTGGTGAGAATGTTGCTAAGCAAATTGTTAAAGCACGTACAGAAGGAGAATTCCTCTCAAAAATGGAACTCCGCAAACGTGGTGGCGTTTCAGCCACATTAGTTGAAAAAATGGACGAAATGGGAATCCTCGGCAATATGCCAGAAGATAACCAATTAAGTCTATTTGATGATTTCTTTTAAGATAGAAACTTAACTAGGATAGAAACGAACAAATTGCTTTCAGAAAAACGGACGTGGTTTGTTCGTTTTCTTATGACATTTATAAAGGAATTTTTAAGGAGACGAAATGGCGAATTTCAAAAATAATGCTGTAAAATCAATGGTTGTGATGCGAAAAGCTTTTCGCACGATTGATGCTAGAGTATCAGAGTCGTTTAAAGTTGACCATTTGACACCGACTCAATTTGGTGTTTTAGACGTTCTTTATGCCAAAGGACCGATGAAAATCGCAGAACTACTAGACAGTATGTTGGCAACTTCTGGCAATATGACGGTTGTCATCAGAAATATGGAGAAAAAAGGTTGGGTGACACGTACCACTTGCCCTCACGATAAACGAGCCTATCTAGTTGGATTAACAGAGCAAGGATGCCAGGTCATTGAACACGCTCTACCGCTTCATATTGCTAAAATTGAGGAAACTTTTTCAGTGCTAACAGAGGACGAACAAGCAGAACTCATTCGACTTTTGAAAAAATTTAAACCTTGTGAGCAAAATAATTTACAAAATCAAAAATAAAGTGTACAATGGCAGCATATAAAAAGCACTATTTAGTGATAAATGATACTTTGATTTCTTTAAAATTAATCATTACTAAATAAATAACCTTTTTAAGGAGACTAATATGAAAAAAGTTCTATTTGTTGTTGGCTCATTACGTAGCGGTTCATTCAATGCTCAATTCGCTAAAAATGCTGAAAAAGTGCTTGAAGGAAAAGCAGAGATTAGCTATCTTGATTGGTCACAAGTACCAGTCTTTTCACAAGATTTAGAAGCTAATATTCCAGCAGCTGTTCAGGCAGCTCGTCAAGCTGTTTCAGAAGCTGATGCTATCTGGATTTTCTCACCTGTTTACAACTTTGCTATCCCAGGTTCTATGAAAAACTTGCTAGACTGGTTGTCACGTGCTATTGATCTTTCAGATCCAACAGGTCCATCAGCAATAAACGAAAAAGTAACTACGGTTTCTATTCTTGCTAATGGTGGTCACGAACAAGTAGCAGAAAGCTATCGTGCCTTGCTTCCATTCATTCGTACACAATTTGTCGATGAAATCACAACGACACGCGTAAATGATTCAGCTTGGGCAGATGGTGTGTTCGTTCCAACAGAAGAAGTTCTTGCAAACCTTGACAAACAAGCTCAAGCCCTTCTATCAGCAATCGACTAAGTCAAGTCATATAAAAAGCTCATTGTCAGCCGTAATAGTTGATAATGAGCTTTTTTATATTGGGGATACATCGAAATATCAAATTGATGATATGAACAACTATATTCTATATCAAATTATTAATTAATGGAGAGTAGTGTTGTTTTTTTGCCCGACAAGGAACAACACAATTGCCACGATTCCAGAGACAAAGCCACCAATGCCAGCGATAACACCGATTATGGTGACAGCGCTAGAGATAATACCATGGGTACCTATGCGACTTAGCAAGCTAATCAGGTTAAGTGACAACCAACTCATTGCCGTCAAAGCAAGGGACAAGAGTAACATTTGATTATGTCGTTCTAATTTCACCATAAACTTTCCTCCTCAAGAGCTTTCTTTGTTTGAATAGTATTATTTATTGCTAATACTAATAAGCTAACTATATCACAATAAAGGCGTGACTTACGATATTCTCAAATATGAAATTTATTTCCCCAAAAATCTCATATTTGAGAATAAATATATACTTTTAAATGAAGATGTTTTTTTATTACGAATGGTTTTGCTAAAATGGTATTTAAGCTCACCTTAGCCACAAAAAAGCTCATTGTCAATTTCTGCGAAAGACAATGAGCTTTTTGTTTTATTCGATAATTAGCATACCTTTTTTAATGGCAAATGGATTTTTCTCATCGATTCGATCGTAGAACATGATACCGTTGGTGTGGTCGATTTCGTGTTGAACGACGATTGAATTATAACCTTTGAGTTTAATGCGATGTTTTTCACCATTTTTATCAAAGTAATCAACGGTTACACGCGAGTGACGAACCACATAGCCTTCGACAACACGGTCAACAGACAAGCATCCCTCACCATCAGCAAGCGCAGCATCTTGAACAGAATGTGCCACAACTTTTGGATTGTACATGACTTCTTGTAAGCTATAAGCATCTTTTGGTGGATTACCGTCTTTGTCCTCAGGATTTGGAACGAGAACAGCAATGATGCGTTTTGAAATGTCTAATTGTGGGGCTGCTAGACCAACACCACCACGCAAGCCCATTTTTTCAGCTGTCACAGGGTCTTGTGAGTTTTTCAAGAATTGCAACATTTTTTCGCCTAGAATAATTTCTTCATCAGACAAAGGAAACGTTACTTCTTCGGCAACCGCACGAAGTGTCGGATTGCCTTCACGAATGATGTCATCCATATTGATTAAATGACTTGGTTTTGCTAATTTTTCAATAACTGACATATTTTCTCCTCAATTTATTCTATAATAACAATATAGCACAAAAATGCGGAACGAGAAAGTTAAAGGCTTAATTAGTGATTTTTAGGTCAATCAATTGTGTCATGTCTTTGATGTAATAATAGGGTCTGCGTTTTTCGATGATTCCTGTATCAATCAGTTCATGAATGACACGCAGTAAATGACGGTAGCTGACGCTAAATGAATCAGCAAGGCTTGTCAATTCTAATTTGAAAACACCTTTTTCCTCGATAGCCAAGATATGCGTTGCTAAGCGTTCTTTCAATGTGTAATTTAAATTCGTTGACGCACGAATATTTTGCTCGTAGAGAGATTGTGCTAAGCCCTTGCTCAAGTTTAAAAGTAGGGCATTGTCAGAAAGCAATTGTTCACGAATACCAGCTAAAGGTAATTGGATAATGAGAGTATCCTCAAGAGCGATGACAGATGATACGACAAGCTGGTCTGTTAATAACTCGATATCACCAATTAAGGTTGGCTTTTCTTTAATGTCAAGAATGTGTTCTTTTCCGTTAAAAAGTCGGCGAACGATTTTGAGTTTTCCATTGGCAAAGTAAGAGAGTGCTGTTAATGATTCGCCTTGATGACAAATGGCATCCCCAGCAGATAGTTGCAAGACTTGCAATTTATCAAAATAATGAGTAGGGAAGATTTTTTCTAGCTGATATTCTTTAATATAGGCTTCTAATGACACGTATATCTCCTTTTAATTGTGACAAAAGTCATATTTTTATGCGTTAACTTTGATTATACTTGATTTGATGAAAAAAACAAGTAAGGAGTTCGTATGAAAGCACTTTTGGAGAAACTTAGTCTTTTGTCGCTGTCTCTTATGTTGGTTTCGACCTTTTCGACGTCAACAGCTCTGCCGCAAATGATTTCAACTTTTCAGCAACAAGGCTATGCTGCAAGTCAGGTTGAAATGCTGTTTTCCATTTCCTCTTTTGCCATTATGGGAATGTTGGTGATAAATCCATTCTTGGACCGTTTTCTGTCAGAACGCAGCAGTATCATTTTAGGGCTGTCATTCATTGCATTTGGTGGAAGTTTGCCTGTTGTTGGCAAAACGTATGCGTTGGTTGTCGTCTCACGTGTGCTTCTAGGAATGGGAATTGGTCTGATTAACGCGCGTGCGATTAGTATCATTAGCGAAAATTACCAAGGAAATGAGCGCGCACAAATGCTTGGCTTTCGTGGGTCGTTTGAAGTGTTAGGCAATGCTTTTTTAACAGCTCTGGTAGGCTTTTTAGTGCCGTTTGGATGGTCATGGGCGTTTATCGTTTATCTTTTTGCCTTACCTATTTTACTGTTTTATTTGCTGTTTGCTCCAAAACGAGCCGTTGTAGCGGAAGTGGCTAGCCAAAAAACATCAGCTAAATTTACGAAAAAAGATATTGTGTATATTGTCGGATTGTCTTTATTGGCAGGATTTGTGATTAATATTAATAGTGCTAATAGCCTTAGAATTCCAGTTATCGTTGACCAACTGCACCTTGGAAGTCCACGCCAAGCTAGTTTAATTTTGAGTGGCATGATGTTAATGGGAATTCTCTCTGGTATTTGCTTTGAAGGCTTATTAGCACGATTTAAGAAACAGCTGATAATTGTTTCCTTGCTTCCATTTGCCCTTGGGTTGTTTATGCTTGGTGTGGCACACAATCTCTGGTTAATGCTTATCGGAACAATGCTTTCAGGGTTCTGGTACAGCATTGTGGTTACAAGCGTCTTTAGCAATGTGTCAAATAAAATATCGCCACAATTGATTGGACATGCGACAACTTTGGTTCTGTTATTTTGTAATTTTGGCGGAGCTAGCGCAGCCATTGTCCTCAGTCTTTTTTCAAAAATCAATCCACAACCTGGTTTTGCCTTTGTGATTTATGCTATTATTAGCCTAATAATCAGCCTTATCTTGATGTTTAAAACACGCTTTTTAAGTCAAAAATGATACAATAAACCTATGAAAATGATACAAAGGTTACAATTACTAGAACATCTAACACCAACAGAACAGATTTTAGTAGATTATTTAAAAGAAAATCCAGAAGAATTTATTGGTTTAAAACCAAAGGAAGTCTCAGATAAACTTTTTATTTCTGTTTCGACCATTTACCGCTTGATTAATAAGCTGGGATTGCGTGGGGTCAATGACTTGAAATTACTTTTGCGAACAGATCTCCAACAAGGTCAAAATCACCAAGTCTCAGATATTGATTTTCCAATTTTAGAAACGGATACGCACTATGAAGTGATGTTGCGGTTAAAAGAGGTTTATGAGCGAACAATCGAGGATACCTTGGGGTTAGCAGACCCAGAAACGTTGGTTTTTGCCGTTGAAAAAATGTCAAAAGCAAACATCATCGACATTTATACTTCATCAGCGAATTTGTATTTTGCGGAGAATTTTCAATTTCAAATGCAGGAGATTAATCAGCTGGTGACGGTACCAAAAGACGACTATATCAAGAGTTTGACAGCGACAAACAGCGATAGTAGTCACTTGGCTTTCGTGATTTCGTTTGGTGGTCGTGGCTCTTCAATGGAGGCCTTTTGCAAGATATTGAAGAAAAATCAGGTACCTATTATTCTCTTGACATCAACACAAGGAAATCCCTTGACAGCTTATGCTGACGATATTATTTACATGGCTTCTTCTGAAAATCACTACAATAAGATGTCGTCATTTTCGACACGAATGACCTTACTTTATTTGTTAGATAGTTTGTACTCTTTGTATTTTCAATTAAATTACGACCAAAATTTGGCATTCAAATTGGAAGCTTACGAGCGAATGACCAAAACGAAAAAAGAATAAAAACTTGGTAACTACTCCTAATCCCTATCTGACTAGGATTTAGCCCAAGCTTTTTTGTTTGCTATAGGTGAGATTCGCAAATGCTGGATAGGTAATCTGCCCATAGCAAAGTCTATTAAACGGTCAATTCTAAACGATTCCCTTCGGGGTCACAAATGACGGATTCGTAGTAACCGTCACCAGTTGTTCGGGGTTGACCTAAAACATGATAGCCATCGTTTTCAAGCTGTGCCGTTAACTGATCAACGGTTTCTTTACTACCAAGTGAAATGGCTAAATGAGCAAAGCCAAGACTCTCATCAACGCCTTCAGAAATGTCCTCGCGATGACACAATTCCAATCGAGCAGCATTGTCAGGGAAGCTTAAAAAGTAGGAAGAAAAACCTGTTCGTGGATTGTGATAGCGTTTGGATGCCGTTGTTTGAAAGTATTTAGCAAAAAACTCTTTCATCGTTTCTAAATCACGTACCCAAACACCGATGTGTTCAATTTTTATCATTTCTATCTCCCGTTTAATCAAATGGTAAAGTAATCTCGTAACGTTTCAGCGATACCGTCCTCGTCGTTAGAAAGGGTAATAATATCGGCAATATCTTTCAATTCTTGCACAGCGTTTGCCATTGCTACCGCAGTTCCAGAATAAGTCAGCATACTAGCATCGTTTTGTCCGTCACCAAAAGCAATCATATCCTCTGGTTGATAACCAAGCGGTGCTAAAACAGTATCCAAGGCTTTTGCCTTGTCGATTCCTTGAGCAGTAAATTCATAATAAAAATCTGCCGTAAACATTGAACTGAGTTTGCCTTCAAATGGTGCAGCAATTTCTTTGTAATGTGTAGCAAGATAATCGCTACTGCCAGCCAATAAGATTTTATTGAGCGGGAAATCAGCAAAGGCAGCCAAATCACGCTTTTCAGCTAGCAAATATTTACCGCCACGTGATTCGTATTCAATGATATTAATGTCTAGATTCTTTTTCTCCCAGTGAATCATGTTGTTATAGACATCGTTGACGTACATATAATCCCCTTTGCTAATCATTGGGATGACATCAAATTGTTTCACGTGTTCAAGAACTGCTTGTCCTTCTTCAACTGTCATGGTTTGATTGAAAAGAATATCGCCAGATTCACAATCCACTACCACAGCGCCATTATAAGCCACTAAAAGCCCGTGGTGCTTGTCCATTGCTAATTCTTTAGCAAAATCCTGCATACCACTTACAGGACGACCAGAAGCCAAGATGAGACGTGCTCCTTGTTCTTGAGCGGCTAAAAGAGCTTCTTTTGTTTTAGGAGTGATTTTTTTCTCGCTGTTTGTCAATGTTCCGTCAATATCCATGATAATTAAAGATTTTGTCATAAGAGTTCTCACTTTCTTGTTGTTTGATTTCAGTATAGTTGATTTTGGAAAAGATGAAAATAGCTGAGTGTTGTTTAGAATGTTCTTGTCATTTTTTCTGACGTTCTTGATAAATTTTTGAAAAAAGTTTTTCAAACAGATGACTTCCAAACAACTTTTAGATGACCTTAGCTAAAAACATTAAAAACCTTTGACAAAAGCAGCAGTAATCTGCTACAATAAGGACTGTCGTATGACAAGTAACTTTTTCTTGGTTGTAGGAGACGCCAAAAACCTACGACTCGGATGAAGCAATATAAAGGAGAAAAATATTATGGCAATCTCAAAAGAGAAAAAAAATGAAATCATTGCTCAATACGCACGTCACGAAGGTGACACAGGTTCAGTTGAAGTTCAAGTAGCTGTTCTTACTTGGGAAATCAACCATCTTAACGAGCACATTAAACAACACAAAAAAGACCACGCAACTTACCGTGGATTGATGAAAAAAATCGGTCACCGTCGTAACTTGTTGGCATACCTTCGCCGCACAGACGTTAACCGTTACCGCGAATTGATCGCATCACTCGGACTTCGTCGTTAATCAGACGCCCAAGTCAACTAAAAGCTTCTTGGATTTTTCCAAGGGGCTTTTTTGTATTTTCCAAAATGATTTCTCTTTAAAATGGTAAATTTCACAAAAGATGAAAACAAACAATAATAACCTTGAGATGATTAAATAAAATGAGATAATCGTGTCAAAAGTGATAAAAAAATTAATGGAATAAGGTTTGTGGCGTTTTATTTGTATTCCCTTACAATGCTTTTATAATAAAAATGAAAAAGCTTACAAAAAATACTTGACTTTTTTTGAAAAAAGTTTAATATAGTTGGTGAAGAATATCACAATGATTGATAGTTGAAGAACTTAACCTTTGATTTTGTGTAGTGAAGAGAGTTTTTTGACCTCTGTTGAGGTTTTAGACGACTATACAGGCTTTGTTTTTATCTTGGTGTCATTCATTCATTGTTCTTCTTAAAAATTGAGGCACTTATTTTAAGGGTACTTATATGGAGGTTTTCTTAATGGCTAAAGCAACAAATGCAGATGTAAAGAATAACGAGTTGAGCGCTGAAGAAGTAGCTCAGCAGTACACAGGGGCTCTTGTCGATAAAGCTCTTGAAGCTGAGCGCGTTTATGCAACTTATTCACAAGAACAAGTTGATAAAATTGTAGCAGCTATGGCTCTCGCAGGTTCTGAAGCTTCGCTAGAATTGGCAAAAGAAGCACATGCCGAAACTGGTCGTGGTGTCGTTGAGGATAAAGATACTAAAAACCACTTCGCAACAGAATACGTTTATGAACGTATCAAAAATGAAAAAACAGTTGGCATCATTGGTGAAGATAGGGTTTCTGGAAGTATTCAAATTGCAGCCCCTCTCGGTGTTTTAGCAGGTATTGTCCCAACAACAAACCCAACATCAACAACAATGTTTAAAATTTTGGTGGCGTTGAAAACACGTAATGCCATTGTTTTTGCATTCCACCCACAAGCACAAAAATGTTCAGCTCATGCAGCAAAAATTCTTTACGATGCTGCGGTGAAAGCTGGTGCTCCGGAAAATATTGTCCAATGGATTGAAACACCATCAATCGCTAACACAACAGCCCTTATCCAAAACAAGAAAATTGCTTCTATTTTGGCAACTGGTGGACCTGGTATGGTAAATGCAGCCCTTAAATCAGGTAACCCATCAATGGGTGTTGGTGCAGGTAATGGTGCTATCTATGTTGATGCAACTGCTCATATTGACCGCGCTGTGGAAGACTTGTTGTTATCAAAACGCTTTGATAATGGTATGATTTGTGCGACTGAAAATTCAGCAGTCGTTGAAGCGCCAATTTACAAGGAATGGTTGCAAAAAATGCAAGATAAAGGTGCTTACTTAGTACCTAAGAAGGACTACAAGAAAATTGAAGACTTTGTTTTCAATGACAACCATGGTGTAAACGGTCCTGTTGCCGGAATGCCAGCAACTTGGATTTGTGAACAAGCTGGTGTGAAATTGCCAGAAGGCAAGGACGTTCTCTTGTTTGAACTTGACAAGCAAAACATCGGTGAAAAACTATCATCAGAAAAATTGTCTCCACTCCTTTCAGTGTACAAAGCTAAAGATCGTGAAGAAGGTATCGAAATTGTTGAAGCGCTTCTTGATTATCAAGGTGCAGGACACAATGCCGGTATCCAAATTGGTTCACAAGCAGATCCATTTGTAGCAACATATGGCGATGCCGTGAAAGCATCACGTGTCTTGGTTAACCAACCAGATTCAGTCGGAGGTATCGGTGATGTCTATACAGACGCACTTAAAGCCAGCTTAACACTTGGAACAGGATCATGGGGGAAAAATTCATTGTCACACAATCTTTCAACTGGCGATCTCTTAAATATCAAGACTGTTGCGAAACGTCGTAACCGTCCACAATGGATTCGCTTACCAGAAAAAACTTACTACGAAAAGAATGCTATCTCATATTTACAAGATGAATATGAACCAATGCAACGTGCTTTAATTGTAGCAGACCCAGGTATGGTTCAATTTGGATTTGTTGACACTGTCCTTGCTCAATTGGCATTGCGTGATGAAAAAGTCGCAACATCAATTTACGGAACAATCAAACCAGACCCAACTCTTGGACAAACAATCGAAATTGCAAAACAAATGCGTGATTTCAAACCAGATACAGTCATTGCAATTGGTGGTGGCTCTGCTATTGATGCATCTAAAATTGCACGTTTAATTTATGAAGTTTATCTTGACCGTGGTGATGAATTCCTTGATAGTTATGATGCTGTTAGCGAATTTTTCCTTGAATTGCAACAAAAATTCATTGATATTCGTAAACGTATTGTGAAATTCAAACATCAAACAACAACACGCCTTTTCTGTATCCCAACCACATCTGGTACAGGTGCTGAGGTGACACCATTTGCGGTTATTACTGATGATTATACACACGTGAAATACCCACTTGCTGATTATGAATTGGTACCACAAGTTGCTATTGTTGATCCAGAATTTGTTATGACTGTGCCAAAACGTACAGCAGCTTGGTCAGGATTAGATGCTTTGTCACATGCTCTTGAATCTTACGTATCAGTTATGGCATCTGACTTTACACGTCCATGGTCTCTTGAAGCTATCAAGTTGATTATTGAAAATCTTGAAGATGCTTATAACTACGATCCTAAGAACCCAACACTTCGTGGTGAAAAAGCTAAAGAAAACATGCATTATGCAGCAGCTATTGCTGGTATGGCATTTGGTAATGCTTTCTTAGGTATCAACCATTCACTTGCTCACAAAACAGGTGGTGAATTTGGACTTCCACACGGTTTAGCTATTTCAATCGCAATGCAACATGTTATCCGCTATAACGCTGTATCTGGTAATGTTAAACGCTCAGTTTACCCACGTTATGAAGAATACCGTGCTCAAAAAGATTACGCAGATATTGCGCGTTATATTGGTCTTAAAGGTAAAGATGATGCAGAATTAGTTGAAGCACTTTGCGATCGCATTGATAAATTGATGCATGCTGTTGACGTTGAACCAAAACTTTCTGCTAATGGTGTTACAAAAGAAGCCTTTGATGCAGCAGTTGATCGTTTGGCAAGTTTGGCATATGATGACCAATGTACTCCAGCAAACCCACGTCAACCATACATTTCAGAATTGAAACAACTTTTGATTGATATGTTCTAATATTAGTTGTTTAGTTAGCAGTCAATACCATAAAAGCCTCCATTTGGGAGGCTTTTATGGTACAATAAGGGTATGATATTTGGAATTTTAGCATTTTGTTTTATTTTAATGGGACCGCTAGGGTTGATTTTTCTTGGTTTGAGTTTGTCAATTGGTCACCGTTGGAAATATATGTGGCTTTTGTCACTAGCATTCGGAATTGTGTTTTTAAGTTCCTTTATTTTCATGGCAGAACAAACAATTGTTTTTTTAATACTGATGATACTAGGTTCTTTTGGAATGGGATTTACTTGCCCGAATCGATTTAGCAAACGGAGTCGAATAGCTTTATTTGTCGTGGCTATTTTGGTTTTGGTATTTTATCTAATCGTCTTTTGGATAATTAGTGGAGTTCTTTCAAATATTTCTAGTGGGACAACGATTTAAAGGAGAATATTATGATTTGGTCATTAATTGTCGGATCGCTTATTGGGATGATGGCTGGTGCAATTACCAATAGAGGAGAGTCTATGGGTTGCATTTACAATATTTTTGCTGGTTTAGTTGGTTCTTTTGTTGGTCAAAGTTTATTTGGCTTTTGGGGACCATCGTTAGCTGGTATGGCAATTTTACCATCGATTTTAGGAGCTATCATTGTTATTGCAGTCGTTGATTTATTCTTTGGCAAGTAAAACAATGATATATTTTGGTAAGAAGTAGTTGTCAACTGACAACTGCTTTTTAGTATTCTTAAAAAACTATGCTACAAGCTCTGCTATTTCCCATAAAATGTGATAAAATGATAGAGATACGTGGTTTTATGCAAAGACGAGTTTATAAGTCTTTTACAGACTGGTTTTTGTAGAAAACGGACGTATCAAAATAAAATATCAGAGGAATAAATATGTCAAAACAAACTTTTGAAACAACTTTTGCTGGCAGACCACTTGTTGTTGAGATTGGTCAAGTTGCTAAACAAGCCAATGGCGCTGCTGTGGTACGTTATGGTGAATCAACCATTCTTAGTGCAGCTGTCATGTCTAAGAAGATGTCAACAGGTGACTTTTTCCCACTTCAAGTTAACTATGAAGAAAAAATGTATGCAGCTGGAAAATTCCCTGGTGGTTTCAATAAACGTGAAGGACGCCCAACGACTGATGCGACTTTGACAGCGCGTTTGATTGACCGTCCGATTCGTCCAATGTTTGCAGAAGGCTTCCGTAATGAAGTTCAAGTGATTAATACCGTTCTCTCTTACGATGAAGATGCTAGTGCGCCAATGGCGGCTATGTTTGGTAGTTCACTTGCTTTATCTATCTCAGATATTCCATTTAACGGACCTATTGCAGGCGTTCAAGTAGCTTACATTGACGGTGAATTTATTATCAATCCGTCAGCTGCACAAAAAGAAGCATCACTTCTTGAGTTGACTGTGGCTGGTACAAAAGATGCCATTAATATGGTTGAGTCTGGTGCCAAAGAATTGTCAGAAGACATCATGCTTGAAGCGCTTCTTAAAGGGCACGAAGCTGTTCGTGAACTGATTGCTTTCCAAGAAGAAATCGTCGCAGCTGTTGGTAAAGAAAAAGCTGAGGTTGAATTGCTTCAAGTTGACCCAGAATTGCAAGCTGAAATTATTGCAGCTTATAACGCTGACCTTCAAAAAGCAGTTCAAGTTGAAGAGAAAAAAGCGCGTGAAGCAGCGACAGAAGCTGTGAAAGAACAAGTCATTGCTGTTTACGAAGAACGCTACGCTGACGATGAAAATTACGAAACTATCATGCGTGACGTTGCTGAAATCCTTGAACAAATGGAACATGCGGAAGTCCGTCGCTTGATTACTGAAGACAAAATTCGTCCTGATGGTCGTCGTGTTGATGAAATTCGTCCATTGGATGCTGAAATTGATTATTTACCAAAAGTTCACGGTTCAGGTCTTTTCACACGTGGACAAACACAAGCATTATCAGTTTTGACCCTTGCTCCAATGGGAGAAACACAAATTGTTGACGGTCTTGACCCAGAATACAAGAAACGTTTCTTACATCACTACAATTTCCCACAATATTCAGTTGGTGAAACAGGACGCTATGGCGCTCCAGGTCGCCGTGAAATCGGTCATGGTGCCCTTGGTGAACGTGCTCTTGCGCAAGTTCTTCCTAGCTTAGAAGAATTTCCATATGCAATCCGTCTTGTAGCTGAAGTATTGGAATCAAATGGTTCATCTTCACAAGCTTCAATCTGTGCGGGTACTCTTGCTCTTATGGCTGGTGGTGTACCAATCAAAGCTCCAGTAGCAGGTATTGCCATGGGATTAATTTCAGACGGTAGCAATTACACAATCTTGACAGACATTCAAGGTCTTGAGGATCACTTTGGTGATATGGACTTTAAAGTTGCTGGTACACGTGAAGGAATTACAGCGCTTCAAATGGATATTAAGATTGAAGGAATCACCCCTCAAATCTTAAAAGAAGCTCTTGCTCAAGCTAAAAAAGCTCGTTTTGAAATCCTTGATTTGATTGAAGCAACTATCCCAGCACCACGTGCTCAATTGGCTCCAACAGCACCAAAAATTGATACAATCAAGATTGACGTTGATAAAATCAAAGTTGTCATCGGTAAAGGTGGCGAAACGATTGATAAAATTATCGAAGAAACTGGTGTTAAAATCGATATTGACGATGAAGGAAATGTATCTATTTATTCATCTGACCAAGCTGCAATTGACCGCACAAAAGAAATCATTGCTGGTTTAGTTCGCGAGGCTAAAGTTGGTGAAGTTTACCATGCCAAAGTTGTTCGTATTGAAAAATTCGGTGCGTTTGTTAATCTCTTTGATAAAACAGATGCCCTTGTTCACATTTCAGAAATTTCATGGTCACGTACGGCTAATGTTTCTGATGTTTTAGAAGTCGGTGAAGAAGTCGATGTTAAAGTCATTAAAGTTGATGATAAAGGTCGCGTTGATGCTTCAATGAAGGCTTTGTTACCACGTCCACCAAGATCTGAGAAAGAATACAAAGAACATTCACCATTTGGTGGACACTTGCGTGATCGTAAAGAAAAGCATGACAAAATCGACTGATTGTCTGTCTTAAAGATCATTCTTTATAATTTTGGAGTTTTATCATGACAAATACAAATGAACTTGATATCCGTTTGCGTGCCTTTATTAACGCACCAGACAATTTTTTAGATAGTGTTGCTCTTGTTAATGCCTTGCATAACAACTCTGTCTTAGCCAGTGATCAGCCTTATACTCTTGAAATTGATGGGCAAAAGGTGACACCTGTTTTTTCAGACAAAGATGACCTTGAAACATTTAAAACAGAACAAGCTAGTGCTCTACAACAAAATTGGGTGGAACGTTCAACGCTAGATGTTTTGAGAGAAGTTGTTGAAAAAGGATTGACAGGACTTGTTTTTAACCTCAAAAAGACAGGTGATTTTGGCAATTCAACCATTTTTAAAAGCAGTGAATTGATTCAATTTTTGAATGTTTACACAACTATCCTAAACAAACTCATGGGAGAAGAAAATCTCGCCGCAGATGTTTTGGATAAATATTATTTAGTACCTGCTTTTGTTCACCCACGTGATGACAAAAGTTTTAATCGCATGTTTCCAACAATGTCAACACCAGAAGGCAAAAGCTATGTGCCTGCTTTCTCAAACCTTCAAAGTTTTGCTAAATGGTATAACCACAACGATTTTGGTTTGCCATTCCGTAAAGCACAAGGAAGTGTTTTAACGTGGCGTTTGGCAGATATTTACCAACCAGGACATGGCGAAAATGACATTGACGAAACCGTAGGAGTTGCGATTAATCCATTTGACGACCAACAAATCTTAGTGGATTGGTCTGAAATTGACGAAGACGAATAAAGGAAAGGAGAAGATATGGGTTGGTGGAAAGAAACCATAGACATTGTTAAGAAAAATGATCCAGCGGCTCGTAGCTCTCTGGAAATTATCTTAACGTATCCCGGTATTAAAGCACTAGCTGCACATCGTTTATCGCATTTTTTGTGGAAACATGATTTTAAATTAATTGCTCGTATGCACAGTCAATTTTGGCGCTTTTGGACACAAATTGAAATTCACCCAGGAGCTGAAATCGCTGAAGGAGTTTTTATTGACCACGGTTCAGGGCTTGTTATTGGAGAAACAGCTATCGTGGAAAAAGGAGTTATGCTCTATCATGGTGTAACCCTTGGTGGAACAGGTAAAGATGTGGGAAAACGTCATCCGACCGTTCGTGAAGGAGCGCTTGTCTCTGCTCACGCTCAAGTCATTGGTCCTATTGAAATTGGAAAAAATGCTAGGGTAGGTGCTGCTGCCGTTGTAGTTGCGGATGTTCCTGCTGATGTCACAGTTGTCGGGGTTCCTGCAAAAGTTGTTCGTGTCCACGGTAAGAAAGACGTGGATGCTATTCATAACATGGAAGAAAATCGTGAATATTACACGTCTAAACTTGAAGAATCACGCTATTAAAGCTTGCATTCCTCAAAAATTTAGACAATATGAATAGTTTAAGAATGAACTATAAAAGGGGAGAAACAGACATGACAATTAAAATTTATGATACAATGACCAGAAGTTTGCGAGATTTCGTGCCGATTACTGAAAATACGGTTAATATGTATGTCTGCGGACCAACGGTTTACAACTACATTCATATTGGAAATGCTCGTAGCGTTGTGGCATTTGACACCATTCGTCGTTATTTTGAATACCGAGGCTACAAGGTTAACTACATTTCTAACTTCACAGATGTTGATGACAAAATCATCAAAGGAGCTGCTGAAGTTGGTATGGACACCAAAGCTTTTTCAGATAAATTTATCGCCGCTTTCATGGAAGATGTCAAACAACTCGGTGTGAAACCAGCAACTAAAAATCCTCGTGTCATTGATTATATGGATGAAATTATTGACTTTGTGAAAGTTTTGGTAGATAAAGGTTTTGCTTACGAAGCTAATGGTGATGTGTATTTTCGCGTTGCAAAAAGCCAAAACTATGCAAAACTCGCTAATAAAACACTTGCTGACTTAGAAGTTGGAGCTAGTGGTCGTGTTGATGGCGAAGGAGAAATCAAGGAGAATCCCTTAGACTTTGCCCTTTGGAAATCAGCCAAACCAGGCGAGGTTTCATGGCAAAGCCCATGGGGAGAAGGACGCCCTGGTTGGCATATTGAATGTTCTGTTATGGCGACAACCATTCTTGGTGATACGATTGATATTCACGGTGGTGGAGCTGACTTGGAATTTCCTCACCATACCAACGAAATCGCCCAATCTGAAGCCAAAACAGGAAAAACATTTGCCAATTATTGGATGCACAATGGTTTTGTAAATGTGGATAATGAAAAAATGTCAAAATCTCTTGGAAATTTTGTAACTGTTCATGATATGTTAAAAAACGTTGATGGACAAGTTTTAAGATTTTTCCTTGCGACACAACAATACCGCAAGCCAGTGAATTTCACTGAAAAAGCTGTTCATGACGCCTCTGTTAATCTTAAATATTTGAAAAATACTTTTACATTGCCACTTACTGAAGAAGCCGATGCTGCTGAATTGGCAAAATTTAAAGCTGATTTTGAAGCAGCTATGGATGATGATTTCAATACGGCAAATGGTATTACAGTCATTTTTGATATGGCAAAATGGATTAATTCAGGTAATTATAATCAAGCAGTCAAAGATACCTTTGCTAAGATGCTTGCTGTATTTGGTATTGTGTTTGAAGAAGAAGTCTTGGATGCTGATATTGAAGCACTTATTGAAAAACGTCAAGCTGCGCGTGCCAATAAAGATTTCGCAACAGCAGATGCCATTCGTGACCAATTAGCAGCACAAGGTATTAAGCTTCTTGATACCAAAGATGGTGTGAGGTGGACACGTGACTAACAAGGTAGATGTCAATCTAATTAATGGTATTGCCCTTGCTTTTGAAGGTGACGCGGTTTATTCTATGTATATTCGTAAGCACTTGATTTTTCAAGGATTAACAAAACCAAATCAATTGCACCGCAAAGCAACCAAATATGTCTCTGCTAAGGCGCAAGCTATGCTAATTAATCTTATGTTAGAAGCTCGGCTATTGACCGAAAAAGAAGAAGACATCTATAAACGTGGTCGCAACACAAATAGCCACACCAAAGCTAAAAATGCGGATGTCGTGACTTATCGCATGTCAACAGGCTTTGAAGCAGTCATGGGATATCTTCATATGACTGGCCAAATCGAACGCCTCGAAGAACTAATCGACTGGTGTATTCAAGCCATTGAGAAAATAGAAGACTAGCTATAAATAAAAATAACAGCCAGTTCTCGCATGAGAGCTGGTTTTCGTGATATAATAACACTATGAAAAACAGAGAATTTAATGAAACTAATGACATTGTTTACGGTGTTCATGCCGTAACGGAGAGTTTGACGGCTAATACAGGAAATAAACTCTACATTCAAGACGATTTACGCGGAAAAAATGTTGATAAGATAAAAAACTTAGCAGCAGAGAAAAAAGTATCTATTTCTTGGATGCCTAAAAAAACACTTAACGATATGACAAATGGAGCTGTTCACCAAGGATTTGTTTTGCGTGTTTCAGAATTCGCCTATGCAGAATTGGACATGATTTTGGATAAAGCTGCGCAGGAAGAAAATCCGCTCATTCTTATCTTGGACGGACTCAATGACCCACATAATTTTGGCTCAATCTTGCGAACAGCTGATGCAACAAACGTGACAGGTGTTATCATTCCAAAACACCGTGCGGTTGGTGTTACGCCAGTTGTTGCCAAAACATCAACAGGTGCCATTGAGCATGTGCCGATTGCGCGTGTAACAAATCTCAGCCAAACCCTTGATAAATTAAAAGAACAGGGCTTCTGGGTATTTGGAACAGACATGAATGGAACCCCATCTCACAAATGGAATACTTCAGGTAAATTAGCATTAATCATCGGAAACGAAGGAAAAGGCATTTCACAAAACATCAAAAAACAAGTTGATGAAATGATTACCATTCCGATGAACGGTCATGTGCAAAGCTTAAATGCCAGCGTCGCTGCGGCAGTATTAATGTACGAAGTCTTCCGCCATAAAATCGACTAAAACCTTGTAAAGCCGAAAAAGCTAGCCATCTATGAAAGGACTAGAACAATTGAAGAAAAAAATCCTCTTAGTTGATGGTTATAATATGATTGCCTTTTGGCAGGAAACACGTCAACTGTTTAAGAAAAATCAACTAGACGAAGCCAGAAATATCTTGCTACGTAAGTTAAATAACTATGCTCATTTTGAAAATCTTGACATCATCTGTGTTTTTGATGCGCAATATGTCCCTGGAGTTCGTCAACGCTATGATCAATATAAAATTCAAGTCATCTTTACAGAAGAAGACGAGACTGCAGATTCTTATATTGAACGTACCGCTGCTGAATTAAACACACCCCGTAATCTTGTTGAAGTTGCGACCAGTGATTTGAATGAGCAGTGGACAGTTTTCTCTCAGGGAGCTTTACGCGTCTCGGCCCGTGAACTCGAACAACGTGTTAATACAGTCAAATCAGATTTGGATAAAATGTCTCAACATATTGATTTGACAACACCAAAATTACGCCCTTGGAACGACGGACAATTGGATAAATTGAAGCAATTGCTAGACGATATGTAGTTTAATCAGAAACAGACTTTTAAAAAAGAAGCTCGCGCAATGTGAGCTTTTTTGGTATAATAATTTAAAATCATTTGATTATCAAAGTATTATTTTGAAAATGAAAACTGATTTGACGGTAAAATGTCAGAAAAATCAGTGTTTGATAGTAAAGGAATAATTATGACTTTTAAATTAATAACAGATTCAACAGCTGATTTAGATGAAGAATGGGCAAACGCTCACGATGTTGAAATTTTAGGATTAACCATTCAATTAGACGGAAAAACATACGAAACTGTCGGTGAGAACCGTTTAACGAGTGAAGTATTGCTTGAAAGCATGAAAAATGGTGGCAAACCAACCACTAGTCAAGTTAATGTGGGACAATTTGAAGAAAGCTTTCGACATCATGCTCAAAATGGGGACAGAGTGCTTTATTTGGCATTTTCATCTGTTCTTTCAGGAACGTATCAAAGCTCTATGATTGCGCGTGATATCGTTTTGGAAGAATTCCCGCAAGCTACTATTGAAATTATTGATACTTTGGCTGCTGCTGGTGGTGAAGGTTACTTGTCTATTTTAGCAGCGCAAGCGCGTGATGAAGGAAAATCTCTTGAAGAAACCAAAGCAATGATTATTGATATTTTGCCACGTTTAAGAACCTATTTCTTGGTTGATGACCTTTATCATCTTATGCGTGGAGGACGTTTATCAAAAACGTCAGCTATTATGGGAAGTTTAGCAAATATCAAGCCACTTTTGTGGATTGAACCATCTGGAAAGTTAGTTCCATTAGCCAAAGTTCGTGGACGCAAAAAAGCCTTGAAAGAAGTCGTTTCCCAAGCAACACAATCATTAGCACATGACACAGCCGTTGTTGCCTATGCTAATGACATCGAAGGTGCTGAAACACTCAAAAAATCATTACTAGAACATGAAGATGTTGACCATGTCCTCATCATGCCACTAGGACCAGGAACATTAGCCGTCTTTTCAATCGGAAAAGAAGCAAGATAATAGGGAAAGGTTAGAATCGTAAGTTCTAGCCTTTTTATTTATAGCTAGCCATAAGAAAATTCTATACCTGATTTCCTTCATATTCGACTGATGAAGTGATATAATTTTTAAAATCAAAGGAGGAAAAGACATGGATTTGACTTATGCTGTACTTGGAAGTGGTGCAATGGGACTACGTTTTGGGCTGCTATTAAAAGAACACCTCGGTGCTCAAGTAGATTTTATTGATACGTGGGAAGAGCAAATCGACACGATTAGAAAACAAGGTGGTGTTTATCAATCACGTGATGGTAAAAATCGTCATCTGATTCCGATTAGCATTAAGACACCAGAAGAATACCAAGGAAAACCAGATGTTTTTATCATTTTTGATAAGCAAATGCATTTGTCACAGTTGCTCGAACGAAGCATGCATTTTTTCCACGAAAATCAATATGTTTTCACAGGAATGAACGGCATGGGACATATCGAGAAAATCAATCGCTATTTTGCGCCTGAAAAAGTTTTAGCAGGAACTTGTCTGATTGGAACGGTCTTGAAAGACGCAGGAAATGTTGATTTTATTGGAAAAGCAGGTGCTGGTTCTATTAATATTGCTGCTCAATCAGGGACGATCGATGATGTTCAAAAGCAGATAGTAACTGAATTTGAAGCCTCAAACCTCAATCCAAATCTGACTGATAATTTTTTAGGAACACTTTACACAAAAGTTGTGTTCAATTCTGTCATCAATACCATTTGCACCCTTTTTGAAATTCGTATGGGACAATTCATTGATTACGAAGGTGCCGAAAAATTAGGACGTCAATTAATTGATGAAGCTTATAACGTTGCCGAATTAGCAGGCATTACTCCTCTGAATAGTCGTGATGAAGAATGGGAGACCATTCGGTATGTTAGCGCGGAAACAAGCCCTCTGCATTATCCGTCAATGTACCAAGATATGAACAAAGGACGTCAGACAGAAGTTGATTATATCAATGGTTATATCTATGATTTAGGCAGGACTTATGATTACCAAGCCAAAACGCATGACTTTTTACGCCACTTAGTTCACCTAGCAGAAAATACCCGTAAATTCCGCTAAGCGTTTTCTATGGAAAAGAAGAAAAAATCGCTAAAAAACTTAGAAAAGATGGTAGGTAAGTGTTGACTTGGTACCACTTTTTTTGGTATTATAATAAACGGTATTGTTTACCCCATTTGTAAGGCCCCGGAACCTTTCAAATAACTCGTGGACCGGAACATCCACACTTTGTAAACAAAAACGAATTCGTATAGGAGAACTCATGAACAAAACAACATTCATGGCTAAACCAGGCCAAGTTGAACGTAAATGGTACGTTGTTGACGCAACAGATGTACCTCTTGGACGTCTTTCTGCAGTAGTTGCTAGCGTACTTCGCGGAAAAAACAAACCAACATTTACACCACACACTGATACAGGTGATTTTGTTATCGTTATCAATGCTGAAAAAGTTAAATTAACTGGTAAAAAAGCAACTGATAAAATCTACTACACTCACTCAATGTATCCAGGTGGTTTGAAACAAATTTCAGCTGGTGAACTTCGTTCTAAAAATGCTGTTCGCTTGATTGAAAAATCAGTTAAAGGTATGCTTCCACACAACACTCTTGGACGTGCACAAGGCATGAAATTGAAAGTCTTCGTAGGTAGCGAGCATACACATGCTGCACAACAACCAGAAGTACTTGATATCAAAGGACTTATCTAAGAGAGAAAGGAGCATCTATTAAATGGCACAAGCACAATACACAGGTACTGGTCGTCGTAAAAACGCTGTTGCACGCGTACGTTTAGTTCCAGGTACTGGTAAAATTACAGTTAACAAAAAAGATGTAGAAGAATACATCCCACATGCTGACCTTCGTCTTGTTATTAACCAACCATTTGCAGTTACATCAACTGAAGGTTCATACGACGTTTTCGTTAACGTTGTAGGTGGTGGTTACGCAGGTCAATCAGGAGCTATCCGTCACGGTATCGCTCGCGCATTGCTTCAAGTAGATCCAGATTTCCGTGATTCATTGAAACGCGCTGGTCTTCTTACACGTGACGCTCGTATGGTTGAACGTAAAAAACCAGGTCTCAAAAAAGCCCGCAAGGCATCACAATTCTCAAAACGTTAATCAAAACCTTATTATACCAACGTTTACAGGCACTTTTTGGTGCCAGTTGGTGTTAATTATAGTGATAAGTCGTTTAAGAGACTTAAAGCATCGGCATCCTGCTGGTGCTTTTTTTCTGGCATTAATTCAAGATAATATTGCTGAGTTGTCAAAATTGAATTGTGTCCCAAACGTCTTGAAATATAATCCAGACTAATATCTTTTGAAAATAGAAAAGAAGCGTGGGTATCACGTAAGCCGTGAAATGTTGTCTTAGTTAGGTCAAGTTGTTTCAGTAAGCGTTGAAGTTGCCCAGCTTGTCTAAATCCATTCCAATCAAAAACGTAATCTGTTTTAGTATTAGCTAGATTTACTAGTATTTGATAAATGTCTTTATTGATAGAAATATCACGCTTAGAGTGCTTGGTTTTTAGTTGTGTATCGTCATTAGTTGGGCTGATAGAGCGCCTAACTTTAATACCATACTCAAAAATATCTTCTTTTTTGAGACCAAGTAGTTCACCACGTCTAGCACCAGTTTCAAGGGCTAGAGCTACTAATACATTAAATTCATCTTCTTCTGCATGATTTAAGCAATACTGCCTTAATTTTTTAAATTCTGTAACAGATAGGGGAATATTCCGTTTTGGTAGCTCTTTCCCTTTTGCTTTTAAGAGATGGCCAAAGTCATTTGTAATTAGACCACGAGCATAAGCATATTTTAATGAACCTCGTATCTTTAAAACTAGCTCTTTTACAGTCTTCTTTGAGTGAGATTCAGAATATTTATCAATCTTTTTCTGCATGATAATATCATCAAGATGTTTGAGCTGAATCCCATCAAAAAGTCTATCCACAACTACAAGAGTTCTCTTGTAATTGATGAAGGTTGCTTCACGGACATCATTTTTCTTTACCGTTTCTACCCAGTTACGGTAAAAATCTGTAAATAGTGTAGAACGTTCAGCAATGTTTTTCCCACGTCCTTTTTCAAGCTCCATTTCTAAAGTCCAAAGTTCAGCATCTTTTTTGTTGCTGAACGTTTTAGTTTCTCGCCTGTATTCCCCTTTTTTGTAAAGTGAAATAGTTGCACGGAAAGAATTTCCACGTTTAGTAATTGTTGCCATTTTATCAGCCTTTCTATATGAAAAATGATTGATAAAATAGACTAGTCACATATAGGATATATGAAAAATCTTATTTTATCAATCGTTATCCGTTAATCACAGTGATTTTCGATAAATTTTACAAGCTTAGATTTTAGGTATCGCTCCTGCTTCCCAACCATAAAACATTGAAAGTCTGGGTGATTTCTGATGTATTTGTCGAATGATTTAGGGTCGATTCCAAGTAGTTCAGAAGCTTGTTGCCTAGTTAGTAGAAGTGGTCGAGTGTTTTGAATCATCAGTTTGACTTCCTTTCTTTGTTTGATTTCGTTGTGGATTGCAACGCCGTGAGTCAAGATACTTTGCAAAGAAGTAGGTACGTTCAATGATGAGTCCAAGAAGTGGTGTGTGATTAGCACGAGCATACCAAACCAATTCTTCAAACTCAGTGAAGTCATTCTGCTCAATAATATCCACGACTTCGTGCATGAACTCATCCGAGTTCATTTCTACAAGAAATTTATCAAGGTTGAAGCCACACCCCACCTCAATGTCATTCACATCATACTGGGTTTTGTCTTTATTTTCAGCGTGAGTGAAATAATCAAAGAGACCCTTAGGAGATTGGACAACCTCCACATGGGCAGGACCATTCAATTTATCCTTGATTAACTCAGATACTTGCTTGTAGCTCTTGAGTGAATCAAAGAAGAATGCTCCGTGTTTGTGAGCTTTTTTCAGTTCTCCTGTTTGCCGATTGATGTCTTTGTCGTGCCAAGGACTCAGAATGAAGGGGATGTGCAATTCTTCTAATACCTCAAGATAGTCAGTAGGGCAACTCTCTTTGTAGAACAGGAATGTCCACTTGCTTGAACGTTGTTCTTTTGCCATATATTTACATGCCTTTCTAATTTTGATTACTGATTATTGGATAATTGGGGGTCGTAGTAACCCCCAATTATCTTGTTCAATGGAAAAGAGGGAGCTATTTGGCTACTGCTTAACGCAAGCCATAGCCCCCTCTTTTACCGTCTTTTCCCAACTAACCAAAGGCTATTGCGAACCCGATTAGGTGCAGAGAAATAGTAGTCAAGATGCTGGCTAGAGACTTCTTCTTTCAACTGGGAAGTCATATCTCCCAAGACTTTTTGCCCTTGCTGGTCTCTAGGGACTTTGATAAAGACGGTAACTTCATCTTTTCGGATGTCTACCACGCTCTTATGAGCACAGCGATTGAAACTACCATTGATTGGATTGTAGGTGGTAATGGTCTGGTTGTCTATGGTGGTGACCTTCTCTGACTTTTCTCGTTGAGTCAGGAAGTTACGGAGCTTGAAGGTGTGGTAGATAGATTTGAAATAGTTGAAAAGATTATCAAATCGGATACGATTCAAGACTTCAAGCGTAACGGATGCAAACAAAGTACCGAGTAAGTAACTCATAGCCATATAAGCGTAATGGCTACCCATTGTTAGATAGCTATTGACTTGAGAGAGGTCAAGTGCGATAGGAAGTGTTAAGTCAAGAGTGCTTGCTAGAAAGCTTAATGACCATCCAAGGAAACCTGTTAGGAGTGAAGACAGCATCAAGTAGATATTGAGGTTGTAAGTCCTCATAAAGAATGATTTTTTCATTATTAGTGAATGCCCTCCGTTGTGTAGTATGTTGGACAAAGTAAAGGAAGCACTTGATAGGGATGTTCATTATCAATCACCTGAATCAACCCAGTGCCGTGTCCAGTAGGAATGACAATGCCTTTGGGGTCGAGGTCAGGGAATAAGAATTGGGTTGTTTTCTTATTGATATTGCCAATCTGGATGAGAACATTGAGTTGCTCACGAACAGAAATTGGGATAGTTGTGTGGTCGAAACGCTGGCTAACAAGGAGTAAGTGAATCTTGGTAGCCCGTCCCAGTAGAGCAATTTGCGATAAGAGGGAGAAGAAGGACTCTTTGATGGTCTTATTGACACCCTCTGAGAGAGCCAGCACTTCGTCCATGACGATAGTGAGATGGGTGAACTTATGGCGGGGGTTGTCATAAAGAATTGCCTGACGTTGTTGAATCAGACTTAGGCATTGACTCAAATGCTCATTGACTTCTGAAACGAAGTCAGATTTAGAGCGATTCTCCACGGGATGGATGACGGCAATTTTATGTTCACGAGCCCAACGGCTTGGACTATCGAATTTTGGGTCTACGATAATTAAATCAGACTGATTTTTTAGCACAGACAGCAGATAGGTGAGTGCGTAAGACTTACCTGAGCCCGAGTTTCCACAAATAGCCATGTGGTTCACCTTATCAAGGTTGAGAGAAAAGTTTTCCATAATTGGAATTTGATTCTTTGGTAGGTCAGCAGTATACTTATCAAGGTCAGGTATGACCAAGCGTTTTGAGATGCCTACCTTCCACGGAAAGAAGAGCCCACGCTGAACATGAATATCATCTGTCTTGAGTGGAACAAAGTAAGTTGCGTTCTGCTTCAAAAGCGTATAGTGGGGGTACAAGGATGCGTTGGCAATCAAGAAGATTTTGTTATAGAGTTCATCATCTAGGATATAGGCACAAGGAAGCCTAGGGATGAAGATGAAGCCATCCTCTTGAATGACGATATTGAAGCTATTAGTATAGCTCGTCTCCCCCTGCATCAGAGCCCCAAGAGCCATATTTAGGCTCTGGAGCAAGTAAGATTGCAGGACGGTATTTGCTTTTGTTGTCATTATTTGACCTCCTTGATGCCGTCAGCTTTGAAGTAGACGTTGTAACGAACCTCAACAGCTTGAAGGTTGTCAAACTCAACCAAGCTCAAAAACTCAGGAAGTTTGACCTTGTCTTCAAACTTGACTTGAAAAGGCTCGAGGCCTTCTTGAATGAAGGTTGCCTTGTAGGCAATAATTTCACCAGTCGGCTTTCCATCCTCAAAGAGTTGTTGGGGTTCTAGTTCAATGCTCAGGCTGTGAATCGGCTTCGTAGGGTTCACGTATTCCGTTGCAGTTGTGGCTGAGTAGCCACCTTTTTTGTGTTTGGTTTTAATTGCCATATCTTTTACCTCCATATGGTTTTGGAATTTGTTAAAGTGATATGCTCAGTTTGAGTCGTGAGCTAGACTGTCTTAGCTAAGTACACCTCTATGATAATTGATTTAGCATTACCTCGATTTCAAGAATCTTGAAAGTGTTTCTCTTAAAGTTGTGCTACAAGAGCAACAAATTCAATTAACCATTCAGCTAAGCTTTCAGCGATTTGATAGGATGTTTCTTCTTCAGGAAAATCAGGGAAGTAATCATATAGGGCAGTTGTCAAGGTTGAGAGGTTATGTTGAATGTCATTCTCTTTTGCTTGAAAGAGTTGCTTTGTAGAGCTAGAACCATCAGTAAGAATTAACTCTGTCAATTGGCTAATGAGTAACTCACAGAAATCAATATTAGGAAAGAAGACACTTTTTACATTGGGCAGTCCTAATGTTTCTTGTAGAGCATCCACAGTATCTAAAGAGATATTGCGTTTCCCTTTTAGGATTTGGCTAATTGCAGGGGCAGAAATCAATCGGATGTTATCATCAAAATAGTAGGCTACTTCGTTTTGAAGAATTTCTTTTTCAATAAATTGTTGTTTAAGAGCATTTCCAAGTGATTTGCAGTAGAGGGTTCTGATTTTAGTTTTTAGCATGATTTGTCCTTTCCAGTCCAAAGACGGAAAGAAACAAATGAGCCATTACAGTTACTGAGTGGATGCAAAAAGGCACAACAAAGAAACGGTAAAACAGTAATATACAGAGTTCGCCTGTTAGTGACAACTCATCATAATGCTTCAGTCCGTCCTTTGGGTGCACCTTGAGGACTATTGAATTTGAGATACGAGTATCTCTACTATCATTATAGAACTAAAAAATATGGTATAATTTAGATAAAAACAATTTATATATCCATAGAAAGTACCAGATTTTTGAAATGGAATTTAAAATTACAAAGAAATATTTACTTGATATTGCTTCTTTACGACTAGATTGCAAAGTGAGAAAAATTAATAGGGAACGTAAAGAGGTGTCTAATCGAGAATATTATTGGGAGTATGGTGTAATCAAAAAACAGAAACCAAAGTATAGCATGTTGTCAAATAAAGAAATCTATTCAAATAACGCTCCTTTAATTGGACAAATCCGAAGTGGAAAAATAAATAAAAAAAATCCTTATTTATTTACCAATTCAGCAGTCAAGGCAATTTACAATAATTGTAAATTCAATCCCTTTGAAACTAGCTTTGGATTAAACGAGGAGGAAGAAATCAATTTTCGAAAACGGAATATGATGTTCCAAACATATGATGAAATTTTTTTTGGTAGTGAATTCGAACAATATATTTTAGAGACATTTTTTCCAACGGCGCTAATGTTAGATATCTTGTATGAAACATATGATAAAAATTTATGGAGAATTGTTTTAGGTTTTGTCCCGTTAAATATTGTGTTTGAAAAAATAAAATTAAATGTAAAGGATATCAGAAAAGTTTATAACCTTCTTATTAAGGATAACTGGGACCTACTTTTAACTGGTATTTTCAGAGCTAGTGAAAAATTTGGTTTTTTGGGAGGTTCAATTAAAGATAACTTTACATTGGATTTAGAATACTTTGTTGATTTTTATAATTCATATATCCCGATTGAGCAGGAAGGTCAGAATAGATTAGCAAGGGTTGAAAGAGCTTTATCTTTATATTATGAGGAAGTTCTGAAAGAAAAGTTTGAACAATTTATTGATAGAAAGAACGATTTTGAATATCAGAGTATTGAATCAATGATTGCTATTCAAAAAGATGCTCAAAAATATCAGAAAGCAATTATTGAATCAGGAGTTACAAAACAATTAGGAATTTCTAGTTCTTCTTGGAATAACGAATTTTTAGTGGAACTTGAATATATAAATAATAAAGGCGAACTGGCAGATGAATATTCGGACTTGCTTCATGTTACTAGGATTTCCAACATGATTGATAAAGTTTTTGAGGAAATGACCATTCTACAAAGTAAACATGAAGACAGGAATCATTGGGGTGGTAATTATCTTGGGTATATCCAAAAATATCAAAAAGGAAATGAAATTTTAGATTATTTCTCAACGGGTAACTCAGAGGTATTAAAACCGTTGATACTGGAAAGTGAAAAACGAGAGAACAAGTTGTCTGACCATCTTAGAGAAAGATTGTATATAAAAAAGCATCCTAATAGTAATCTGGCTAAGGAAGAGTTCGAAAAGAATGAGAATTTCCGTAAAAGAAAAAATAATAGAACCAGATGATTTCGGAACAGAACTATTTTTACAAATAGGTAACCCAAATAGGGTGGCGGAGAAGTTCACATCAATAAAATTAAGAAGTGCAGGTGTTTAGATAGCAAAAACTTTTTGTGGTACTGGGTTTTCCAGTAGCACTTTTAGCAGTGATAAATGGGACCGTCTTCTTGAACTTTCCCGCTTCAAGCTCTGCAATCGTTCTATAACTTTTTCTCTCTCCTGCTTTATCCAAAGCTTTCATGATATAATAGAGGAGTAAATACTTGACAAGGAGTTTTTTGATGGTACAATTAATCAAGAGGTAGTTTCTACCTTTTTTCAGCAAGCAAAAAATCACCTTCTCTCTATAAAGGAGGTGATTTCTAATGCCTGAAAACTTTATCGAACGTCCACGTAAAAATGAAAAAAATGATGCCATTCAGTATGTAAAAAGCCTTCTTGCTCAGGTTCGTGAGGATAACCGCAACGAAGATATCGAAAAGCTAGAAGAGTTGGTACGTCTGCTTTATACGAAAAAATACGTACTAGTCTGGGAAGAATATACTGAAATCGTTGAAGAAGAGATGAAGACCAAGATTCCCGTCTTTGTTGAAGATACTGATAGGAAAATTGTAGGAAATCCTGATTCTGAGGACTACAATTTCTTACTTGAAGGCGATAATCTCCACAGTCTTCATCTGCTGGAAAAGACACATTCGGAAAAAATTGATGTTATCTATATTGCCCCACCTTACAATACAGGCAATAAGGACTTCATCTATAATGACAAAATTGTAGACAAGACAGATGGCTACTCACATTCAAAATGGCTGAGTTTTATGAGTAAGCGTTTGGAGATTGCTAGAAATTTATTATCTGATAAAGGTGTTATCTTTATTTCAATAGATGACAATGAACAGGCTCAATTGAAATTGCTATGTGATGAGATTTTTGGTGAGTCTAACTATTTGAATCAGATTTCAGTTAATTCTAAGGTTAGTGCTGGATCAAGTGGAGGAGGTGAAGATAAAAAATTAAAAAAGAATATTGAATATATCCTTGTATATGGAAAAGATTTGACCAACCTTCCACCCTTAAAACCGATTTACAAAGAAACTGAACTAATGTCTTATATTCAAAAAATGAAGTTAGAAGGTAAAAGTTTTAAGTATACCAATGTAATGATTATGTCAACACCTTATTTGCTGGGAAAGAATTTACGGAGTTGTTAAATAATATTTATCTAAAAGACCAATTCTTAATGGAGCGTATGATTGGTCATAATTTCTCTAGAGCCATGATTGAAAAATTTTCATTAGTCAAAGAAAATTCAATCAAATTAAAAAAATAGGTAGAACTTATCCAACAACTGTGAATAGGTTAGAAGATTTCTATGAGTTAGACCATGTAAAAAGTCAACGAGGAGTATATGATTTAGATAAATATCTATATGACTTTGAAAACATGACAGTATTGTTTGCGAATAGCGGACAAAAATATGCTAGTGGAGGATTATTTCTACCTTCGTATTTTGATATAACTTCACTGAAATAGTGATATAATAAGATGAGTGTTGATTTTTTGATAGATAGCTATCATTATTATAATTAAGGAGTAAAATTTGAAAGCGATAGAATTATTTGCTGGTGCAGGAGGTTTAGCACTTGGTATTGAAAAAGCAGGATTCGATACAATTGGATTGATAGAGTTTGACAGTGCTGCGGTTGCAACGTTAAAATATAACCGTCCAAGTTGGAATGTTATACATGATGATATAGCAAATATTTCAAAACTAGATTTGGAAGAGTATTTTTTAATAAAAAAAGGTGAGTTAGATTTACTAAGTGGTGGAGCTCCTTGTCAATCTTTTTCTTATGCAGGAAAAAGATTAGGCTTAGAGGATACGCGAGGGACATTATTCTATCACTACGCTATTTTTTTGGAAAAATTACAACCTAAAATGTTTCTTTTTGAAAATGTCAAAGGCTTGACTAGTCATGACAAGGGAAAAACTTACGAAACAATTTTGAATGTTTTTGAATCGGAAGGTTATACTGTGCAGTCAAAAGTTTTGAATGCTTGGGATTATGGTGTTGCTCAAAAGCGAGAACGAATGATTATGGTTGGAATCCGTAATGATTTAGCAAGTAAAACTTCTTTTGAATATCCAGAGGCACATAAATATAAACCTGTATTACGAGATATTTTGATGGATTGTCCACCAAGTCAAGGAATGCAATATTCAGAGCAAAAGAGAAAAATATTTGAATTAGTACCTCCAGGAGGATATTGGAGAGATATTCCAGAGGATATTGCAAAAGAATATATGAAATCGACTTGGGATATGGGAGGAGGTCGTACGGGAATTTTACGACGAATGAGTCTTGATGAACCGTCATTGACTGTCTTGACATCTCCAACTCAAAAACAGACGGAACGTTGCCATCCTTTAGAAGCACGTCCGTTTACTGTTCGTGAGAATGCTCGAATTCAAAGTTTTCCAGATTCTTGGGTATTTCAAGGTAGTATAGGAAATCAATACAAGCAAGTCGGAAATGCTGTTCCTGTAAATCTAGCTTATGAAGTAGGAGTGAAAATAAAAGAAAGTTTGGAGGTGTTATAAATGTGGAACTTATCATTTATTAGTGAAGAAGATTTTTATAATCATGTTCAATTGACCATTGATAAATACGGGGAGAAATTACAATCTTTTGATTTGAAACGGTTTAATAAAAATATTGTCGACCCAATAAAATTAATTTTTGATAAATCTGTTTACAGAAGCTCTTGGGAGCAGATTATTAGTAATGAGATTTTTAGACAACGTGATAAATCAAATAATAACGACATTGGTTATTTTCATCAAATAATTTTCAAGTATATTGAACATTGTCGTGTTCCAAATAATGGTGAAGAAGGCGGTTGGGATGTCATTTTTGAAAATCCAAATGGTATAACAATGCCAGATGGTTCTCGAGTCAGTCGTGTATATGTTGAAATGAAAAATAAGCATAATACAATGAATTCAGCTTCTTCTGGTAAAACTTTTATTAAAATGCAAAACCAATTATTACAAGATGACGATTGTGCGTGCTTTTTAGTTGAGGCAATTGCGAAAAAATCTCAAAATATCAAATGGGAGCCTAAAGTTGATGGTCAAAAAATGGGGCATAAGTATATAAGACGTGTTAGTTTAGACCAATTTTATTCACTTGTGACGGGACAGAAAGATGCCTTCTATAATATGTGCATGGTTTTGCCAGAAGTTATCAATAAGGCTGTATCAGAACTAGACTCTTCAACTATTCCAAATGATACAGTATTTGATGAAATTAGAGACATTGCTGCTCAGCAAAACTATGATTCCGAAGATTTATCCATTGCAATGGCTTTCTATTTACTAGGTTTTTCTAGTTATTTAGGCTTTGAATGATATAATCTGAATGAATATTTATATTGTAGTAATATAAATAATGATAGTGAGGGATAAATAGAGTTGATTTCTGTAAAAAATAATGCAAAACTATTGAATGGTATAGTGAGTATTGAAAGAGATTATATTAGTTATTTTGGGAAAGAGTTTGCTATTGATTATGAACATCTTTATAAAGAGAGTTTTGATGACAGGTTGAGTCAGTTATGTTCTAGTTTACACCATCAGTTAGTGGAGGCATTAAGAATATTAAATGATAGTATAAATGGAGGGAAACATTTCTGGGCTGATCCAAGTAGAGATTTGATAAAAGCTATTTCGTTATCCAACAGATTTGTTAATAATCTTAAAAATTCTGGGGAGAATATCGTTATAGTTGAATACTATGATAAAGTACTGAAAAAATGCAATGACTTTCTATCATCATCTGGTGGAAGTTCAGTACCGGACAATATGATGGAAGTTGAAATATTTTATGAGCTCCCTATTTTTGAAACATCTGCTGTAGTTCAATTACCTAATAATTCCTTACAAAAGTTTCAACTGAAACCAGTTGGTAATGGGTCTTATGCATCTGTTTTTAGTTATTTTGATGAAAACTATAATAAACTTTTTGCATTAAAACGAGCTAGTAAAACTATTGCGCCTAAAGACTTAGAAAGATTCTATTTAGAATTTGATACGATGAAAAAGTTAAATTCGCCGTATATACTAGAAGTCTATTCTATTGATAAAAAGAAAAATGAGTATGTAATGGAATATGCCGATGCTACTCTTTTAAAATACATTACCACTCACAATCAAAAACTGACTTTTGAAGAGAGAAAGTCATTGTGTAATCAAATTATTAAGGGGTTTGAGTACTTAGCTGAAAAAAATATATTACATAGAGATATTTCTCCAAATAATATTTTAATAAAACAATATGAGGATGCCAAAATTATTAAGATTGCCGATTTAGGAAATGTAAAGCTAAGCGATAGCATATTAACATCTCTTGATACAGAAATACGAGGAGCATTTAATGATTATTCGGGACTCCAGCGAGTAGGATATAGTAATTATAATTTTTATTTTGAAGGTTTTGCCTTATCCAAGTTATTGTATTTTGTTTTGACAGGGAGATATAAAGATTTTACTAAATTTGAATATAGTAATTTAGAGAAATTTATCAATAAGGGAACAAATCCCAATATTAATCAAAGGTTTAGCAATATTCATGAGCTGAAGATAGCATTTTCTTTGATTAAACCAAAATAAAACCACCTCAAATGTGAGGTAGTTGACTAGTCTATTTTATGGTGTTAATTGGTGACAATTTTATCCAAATTCTTGGATTCTAGTCCATTTTCATGGAAGTTTCATTTTTGGAAATGTTGATATAAAGGGATTTAGAAGTATTGAGTAGTTATAGTTTTCAATAGAGAAATTCTCAAAACGTTAATATCGTTTACCGAGAAATACAGAACTCTCACTATTTGTGGGAGTTCTTTTTGTATTTTATGGTGTAAATTGATGTAAATCTATCGTTACTTCAAAGAATCAAGCAATGCTAACGCCTCGGATTCTTGTGAATGCTTTTTCTCTGGCATGAGCTCCAAGTAGTAATTTTGTGTTGTAAGTATTGAATTATGACCAAGTCTTTTAGAAATATAGTCCAGTCGGATATTATCATTTGAAAACAGAAATGAAGCATTAGTATCTCTTAATCCATGGAAAGTAGTTTTCGTAATATCAAGTTGCTTTAACAACTTTGTCAAGTCTGCCGACTGATGAAATCCATCTGTCTCAAACAGATAACCATCTTCTTTTACCTTAACAGTTTTTAGGATTTCATAGACATCTTTGTTTATACTTATATCTCGCCTAGAATGCTTTGTTTTTAAACCTGTATCTGCGCTATGAGGACTTATTGAGCGAACGATCCTCACGCCATATTCATAAATATCTTCGGGTTTAATTCCTAATAATTCTCCACGTCTTGCACCAGTTTCAAGAGCAAGAAGTACAAGCACATTGAAATCTGTATCATGATTTTCTAAAAGATATGAACGAAGCTTTTTAAACTCTGTAATAGATAATGCTTTATTTCTTTTGGGCATTTCCTTGCCACGAGTCTTAACAAGACCAGCAAAATCAGAAGTCAATAGACCACGACCATACGCATATCTTAATGAAGTACGAATCTTCAATAATACTTCAGTTGTCGTCTTTCTAGCGTGATTAGAACCATATTCGTCAATTTTAGCTTGAACAACCAAGTCATTTAACTCACCTAATTTAATCTTGCCAAATAATTTTTTAACTATCGGAATTGTACGAGTGTAGTTTAAATACGTTGCAGGGCGCACGTCATTTTTTTTGACTATCTTTACCCAATTTTCAAAGAACTCTGCAAACGTATCATTACGTTTCGCCAAGTCAGTACCATTCCCCTTAGCAATTTCATTCTGCATTGCCCATAATTTCGCTTCAGCTTTAGTCTTAAATGTCTTTGTAAGTCGATTGTTTACACCATGCTTATAATTGCTTATTTCAGCTCTATATGAATTACCACGTTTTATAATGGTTGCCACAATATCAACTCCTTAACATATTGAATGATTAACAATAAAAATCTCTAATTCTTTTATTGTGTAACGCTCTTGTTTTCCAACCATGAACCGTTTCAAATCATCAGAAGAGCGAACATATTTATCGAACGACTTCGGATCTATACCAAGATAGTTTGAAGCCTGTTCTCTAGTCAATAGAAGTGGGAATTCACTTTTTTCTGTAATCATCTGCAACCTCCTTATTTTAATTTTGGAATATCACCAGCAAGCATAGAACTCATAAAATCGAAGAAATTTACCATACAAGGTTCTTGATTGAAAATTTCAGTATAATCTAAAGCGTTTTGAAAAAACACGTTCAAATTTACTTCTGAAATGCTTTCAGCAAGTTTCTTATATTTAGCAACTGTCCGCTTGTCAGATTCAGCAAACAGTTCAGGTTTATTACGCAGGGCAAAGAGATAAATCTTTTCATTGACACCCAAATTATTAAATTCTAAGCCTTGAAAATTTTCAATAAACACAGGAACTTTAGCAAGAAAAGGCAAGCCATTTTTTAATTCCTTTTTTATGTTTCCTTCGTTATAAAATTTATATTCAATTCTCCAAAGATTCTCATATTGCATATAAATCTCAATTTCTGCCATGTCTCCGCTATCTACACGCTCTTTAAGCTTGTTGTATGCTGTTAAATGATAATTACCTTTAGGAGCACCGAAATCCATTGTTTCAAGTTTCATGCCCTTATAAATCGGGCGATACATCACTTTAGGCCAGTTAACACGTAATGCAGATAAATCACGTTCAAAATCATATGCCAAGTGGAATGTACTAATTGCTATGTTTTTCATATACGGAAATAATTCATGGAATACTGTCAAAAAATGCGTTCGAGAAACTTTTGAAGGTGTAAATTCTATTTTCAATGGTCGCTTATTCATCTTGATTGAAGCAATAGGAGTATATTCTACATACCAGTTTTCTTTATCATTATCAAAGAACTGTCCTTTATAACTGGATAATTCCCCATCTCTTGTTAAATTTGGTTCAACAATTCCAAAATAATCATATAAAACAAACTCACCATTTAATATGGAAGTGTAAAAATCTTCCGTAACGTCAGCAGTTAAGCTTAATTTATCTAGTTTTAACCCGACAAATCCATACTTGTAAGAAACTTCATCTTGAAATTTAGAATATGATGTTTTTGACATTTCATGTATCGTTATCGGGCTATTAGAGGGAGCCCGATTTTTTAATTCATTTTCCATAAGTCCCCCCTGTTTTAATTCTTGAAAGTGCAAAGCACTTTCATATCTCTAAATTTTGGATCAAGACTGCCGTTCCACTGAACACGCTCCGCTTGCCAGCGAGCTGGCAGTTCTCAGTCTTGACCCAAAATAAGAGATAAGATTATTTCCCTTTTGCCATTGAAACTAATTCTTCAAAAGTACCAATTTTATGGGCTTGTAAAACCTCATAGGCAGGATTTTGTCCAAACCCAGCGTTATTAGCCACTTCAACATCGTAAAGACCAGGAGCAACAAAAACATTACTAAATTTTACTTTGTCAAAGTGCATTCCAAGGTCTCCCCAAGAATCACGTACAGTGGCAACTTTGAGCCAACCCTTTTCCTTTTTAGTAGAAATGGCAAGAACAACAATCGTTTCTTTCATAACAAATTTCCTTTCTGTACAGCTTTTAATGTCATTCAGTTTTGGACATTATTGTCATTTTCAATTATTTCGGACGTACCGTCCGACCGGCCCGTCATTCCGCCGGCTGCATGAGGGCATTTTATAAGCGATTAAAACAAGTTTTAATCACTTACAAAACGCGCAATTATAGGTTACTAAAAATACTTTTCTTTAACTATTTCAGTTCGATATGATTTAGCGACATGCTCCCACACTGGCAAGATTACATCAAACACATCTTCGGTAAATTGTGGCGACTCAAATTCTTTAGGGTTACCACGTTCAATAGAGTACACACCAACGCCTTTACCTTTTACTTGCGGTAAATCAGTTGTGCCAAACATCATGCCAGCACTTTCCTTCGAGGGATTACCAAGAAATACTGAATTCACTAATTGCTCACGAATATTAGTTGACAATGAATCTGAGCGAGGTTGTTGCATTACAATACATATCCCCATTGAAAGAGACCTAGCTTTTTGCGCTATAATTGCGACCTTATTTTCGAAATCTTTTTTCTCTTTGGTGTCGAGTGAAGCCACAAGGGAAGAGTATTCTTCTATGATAAGTAACGTCGGTTCAAGTCCAATATCAATGCCAACTGAATCAAATGCTGAACTCTCATCATAAATAGCCATACGACGTTCCATTTCTTTAAGGTATGAGCGAACTATTTTGAAAGCCTCCGCATTTGTGGTGCCGTAATTTTCCGTTGGCATACCAGCAGTTCGACATAGTTTATATAAATCTGATTGCTTGGGATCAATAGCAAAAAGCTTAGCATGTTTACCATTTACAGTCTGTGAGATAAATCGTGTTATCCAGTAGTAAGAAAAGAAAGATTTTCCAGCCCCGCTTGCACCACTTACCAGCATTGAATAATTGTGTCGCAAGTCAATTACAAAATCCCCATATATTTCTATGCTCAAACTTGAATCTTCCTTAGGTAATGAATCTACCAGTTTCCTTACTGGCTTATATTTCAAAAGGGAATATTCGACTCGAGTAGGGAAAATGTTTTTCTCAATTAGAGGAAGTCCTAAAACTGATTCAATCTCAGTTTCTAGATTTTCAACCTTTCGTGAAAAACTATCTCCACGCTTTAACGCAATCACTTCAAGAGTATTCTGCGTTTCTCTGTAAGACAGCCACACACTATTTTGAAGTCTCTCATCAAATAATCCATTGGTTACAATCATTTCTAATAACAAACGATCTATCCAAAAATTATTTTCAACCCACATTTTCAATCGCTTTAAATATTTAGCTTGAAAATATATAAGAGCAATCGCAATAATCCAAAAAGTTAAAGCAGGTACCATTGATGAAGTAGTACTAAGTATTCCAACAAAGAATAAGAATGCTGATATTCCTAAGACAATCAATCGAATCTTCCGTATCCAAGGAGTAATGTTTACATACCTATAATCTTCATAAAAGTTGATTAAAGGTGGTTCTCCTCGTAAACGGTTCAATAGAATTCTAATCATTTAGATACCTCTTATTTTTTCAACCAGCGAGCTCAGTAAATTAAATAAACCGTGCAATTTTAGTTTTATAAAATAAAAAGCAGATACAAAGAAGGCTAGTGAACCAATTACAATAAAACAATTGGAGAAGAAACTGCCTGATTCCAATACAAAACAACCAACAACAAGGAACAGCGAGAATACTACAAAAAACAAATACATTTTCAATTTAGCGCTCATTTTTAGCTCTCCTATAATCAATAAATGTTGAAATTATTGAGGGTACTTGAACCAAAAGAACTACCAAAGAGCACACAAGTGCAAATTTCACTGATAACATAGGTGTCCAACATGTAAAATCAATCCCCTTAGCAGTAAAACCAGCAAAAAAAGACATGATAGCTAACAAAATAAGTGTTGCCGACTTCCAAAAATAATTAGACATATTTTTTCTCTCCATTCTTTAAATTCAATGCAAGGGGGGAAATCTCACCCCCTCCATTCTCTTAGTTATGCTTGTTAAATTGCAGACGTATAAAAGGAAGCATCTCGATATCCATGGTACTGATGTTCATTCATCAAATGAATTCTAGAGACATCTGTTTTACGGTGCTTTTGTCGATTTAATATAATAATGTTTTCAGCGAGTTTTTTAAGTGTTGGCTCATAAATCTTACTTGTAAGTGGCAAATTAGATTTTAAAAATACTCTTGATTCATCATCTAATTCAAATTCTACTGATTCGTCTGAGTTGAAGCGCTGTACTCGAGAGATACCCGAAATATTAGGCATTTCCATTACTTCCTTGAGATAAATTTCTTTAAATTTCTTCATAATAATTGTCCTTTCTTTATTATCTAGTGCATACTATGCAGTCGATAGTCATAAGTGATAAAATTTGATGGTTTTTATAAACCATCATTAATCGATATCAAGTAATTCACTAGATATATTTGTAGTGTACAAATATGTCTTATTGTCATCAAGTTGTCTCCGTGTCAACAGCCCTTTATTATACATTGTAAGAAGTAGTCTAGCGACATTAGGAGATTGCCAATTAAGATAATTCGCAACATCTTTTGAAGTACGTTCTTGTTTGTAACAAAAATAAACAACTCTCACTTCTGACTTACTTAAATTATTATTTGACAACAATTCTTCTAACAAACTAAGCGATTCCAGAATAATACCTCCTTTCTTTTTAAATATCAATTAGATACTATCAACTTGATACTATCTTACTTTTTATATTGGGATATGTCAACCATAAACTATGAAAAATTATTTCTACCAGAAGAACAGTATTCCACTACTCAACTTCAAAACGTATCTTTCCATGGTTATCATAAAAGAATACATCGCCACTTTTAATGGTGTCTAGAACATCATAATTGACTTCATGATATATTTGGTGTTCATTTCTTACAGCTTTACGTAACCTGTTGCTCATATAAGTAAAATCTATTTCCAAGTCCGTTAAAGAAGAAAAATATGGTTTTTCTTTCAGTGATTCATATGTTTTAGTATCAAAATTAATTATGCCATCTAGTTCACCCAAAACAATTAACTTCACTTTCAAAGTGAATGGCCTCCTAATTAAATAATCTAATAGCATTGTAGCAAATTGTAGCAAATCACGTCTAAATTCTTCCATTTTCATCAAATACAATCCGCTTAACAATTATAAAATCGTTGATATAACTGGATATTCAAGTATATTGAACGCACCAATATTTCAAAATTATTGCTCAAAACGTTAATATTCAATTATATCAATGTTTCAAGACATTCAAGATTTTTATCTTGAATGTCTTTTTTTGTTTCTAAAAGTTGAAGAGCTGTCGTATTTTGGCTCTATAATTTCTTAGCGGAACTTTTGTCCACTACAGAAATTATAGAGCCCGTATTTGTTAAAAATCGGTAATATAAGTCCTCTGTAGTGCATAATATTTTATGATAGGAAAAAACTAAATATAGGAAGATATAACTGCCGTTAAGGGTAGAGCATACCACTTGGAGTTAATATCACTACAGTAAAAAATGCAAAAAGTAGTTGACAGTTTATCTTAAGTTTAGTATACTAGTTGAGCTGTCGTAAGAGAGCAGGAGTCAGGCTTACAGAAAATCTAAAAAAGAAGTTGACAAAGTAAGTTTGAGATGATACACTAATATAGCTGTTGTCCGAGATGTTCAGCAGTAATCAGATTGAAACAGATTTGAAAAAAACTTTAAAAAAGTAGTTGACAAGCTGTTTTAGATTTGATAGAATATAGAAGTTGTCTCACGAGAGACAAAGACCTTTGAAAACTGAACAAGACGAACCAAACGTGCGGGTTGAGAAATCGACCTGTTAAGAAATAAATCTGTCAGTGACAGAATGAGAACAAGATTAAATGAGAGTTTGATCCTGGCTCAGGACGAACGCTGGCGGCGTGCCTAATACATGCAAGTAGAACGCTGACTACTTTAGCTTGCTAGAGTAGAAGGAGTTGCGAACGGGTGAGTAACGCGTAGGTAACCTGCCTACTAGCGGGGGATAACTATTGGAAACGATAGCTAATACCGCATAACAGTGTTTAACACATGTTAGATGCTTGAAAGATGCAATTGCATCACTAGTAGATGGACCTGCGTTGTATTAGCTAGTTGGTGGGGTAACGGCCCACCAAGGCGACGATACATAGCCGACCTGAGAGGGTGATCGGCCACACTGGGACTGAGACACGGCCCAGACTCCTACGGGAGGCAGCAGTAGGGAATCTTCGGCAATGGGGGCAACCCTGACCGAGCAACGCCGCGTGAGTGAAGAAGGTTTTCGGATCGTAAAGCTCTGTTGTAAGAGAAGAACGTGTGTGAGAGTGGAAAGTTCACACAGTGACGGTAACTTACCAGAAAGGGACGGCTAACTACGTGCCAGCAGCCGCGGTAATACGTAGGTCCCGAGCGTTGTCCGGATTTATTGGGCGTAAAGCGAGCGCAGGCGGTTTAATAAGTCTGAAGTTAAAGGCAGTGGCTTAACCATTGTTCGCTTTGGAAACTGTTAAACTTGAGTGCAGAAGGGGAGAGTGGAATTCCATGTGTAGCGGTGAAATGCGTAGATATATGGAGGAACACCGGTGGCGAAAGCGGCTCTCTGGTCTGTAACTGACGCTGAGGCTCGAAAGCGTGGGGAGCAAACAGGATTAGATACCCTGGTAGTCCACGCCGTAAACGATGAGTGCTAGGTGTTAGGCCCTTTCCGGGGCTTAGTGCCGCAGCTAACGCATTAAGCACTCCGCCTGGGGAGTACGACCGCAAGGTTGAAACTCAAAGGAATTGACGGGGGCCCGCACAAGCGGTGGAGCATGTGGTTTAA
>ERZ832973.222-NODE-222-length-78554-cov-25.225468_pt1 | contig 78554 bp, 79 predicted proteins | sample MGYA00519950_ERZ832973 | MGnify/ENA primary metagenome ERZ832973 (study PRJEB31850, sample SAMEA3708734) | human gut metagenome | biome: human gut; feature: human-associated habitat; material: faeces | place: China | collected 2014 ... | reverse complement strand
GCTTAGTGCTCTACGCACTTGAAGCGGGGGAATGCTTATTCTGCGTTCAAATTATCACTGATTTTCTGTTTTGCCCTGTAATAAGTAACCCCCGCCCAGCTTGGTGATTTTCCAAACAGTTCCGCAATTTCCACAAGAGCAACTTCACCAAACACATGCAAATAGAACACCTCTCTGTACGGTTCCGGCAGTTCATGCAGAACCTTTAACACAGCTTTCGCCGTATCTTTTTCCTCCAGTTTATGTACAAAATCATGTTCCGCACATTCGCGTTCTGCCGGTTCCTGCCCTTTTTTCTTTCTCAGATAAGAGTAATATATATTTTTTGCAATCTGGCAGAGCCAGGATTCCATTTTACAGTCGCCTCGAAAGCATTTTTCATGCAGGATTGCCTTTACAAACGTATCCTGCACGATATCTTCTGTAAGTTCGCGGTTTCCACAAAGTGAAAACACATATCCAAACACAATTTTATAATATCTGGATATGGTATCAATATCTTCCATTTCCACGCCTGCCTCTCATTTTTCATAACTATTTTTCATTCTGATATGCCTCCTCTAAATCTGTTTTTACTAATAAGACGCATCAGAATACAATTCATTACAAATTTTATCAAAAAAATACGAAAAAAAGAACCGGCACCGACAATTTCTGTCACAGTTCCGGTTCTTTTTCTCATTATTACCTGTATCTGCCTCTACTTAATATTTCATTGCTTCTTTATGCAAACACACGCGGTGTTACTTTTTCACCCCATGGTTTTGTTTTTGCAAATGGTTCCCTTTTTCGGCACATAAAACTGCTCCACATCCATATGTTCATATTCTAATAATTTTATTTTTTTATCAATACCGCCTGCATAACCGGTCAGACTTCCATCCGTTCCCACCACTCTGTGACATGGCACGATAATAGATATCGGATTATGACCAACCGCACCGCCCACTGCCTGTGCTGACATCCGGGTAAGTCCCCGCTGTTTTGCGATACATGCCGCAATTTCTCCGTAAGTCATGGTTTTTCCATAGGGAATCGACAGAAGAATTTTCCACACTTCCTGCCGGAATTCAGAGCCACTAGCAAAAGACACCGGTGGAAGAAAATCCGGCTCTTTTCCCTGAAAATAAATGTCCAGCCAACGGTCTGTCTCTTCAAATACCGGCAGCATTTTTTCTTCATGCTCCTTTGCCAAAGTCACAGCAAAATATTTCTGTCCGTCAAACCACAAACCTGTCAATACTTCGCCGTCACTTGCCATAGTGATGCCACCCAATGGTGAATGATAATGATGTATGTATTCCATGTCTCTACCTCGTACCCTTTTCCATCTTTCTCTTACAATACAGTTATTCTTTTTTACTTTAATATAATTCCGAATGGCATTTTTATTCCACTTTCTTCTCTGCCGTCTTACTCTTTATTGTTTTTGGTGCATAATCCTTCATACCCGGAATAGCACCTCCTGACACAGCCCACAGATACAGACTTGCCACACTGCAGTACGGTGAAAATCGTCTGCGATACTTTTCAAACAACTTTTTATCAATTTTTCTGTGATGATACACCATGCGAAGCCCCCGCAAAATCGCCAGATCACCGTAACTAAACACATCCGGCCGCTGCATACAGAACAGTAAAATCATTTCCGCTGTCCACACACCGATTCCATTCAATGAGGATAATGCTTCAATTGCCTCCTGGTCTGACATCTGCCACACAGCATTCAGATCAAATGCCCCACTTCTTATTTTTTCTGCGAAATCTGTCAGATACTCCGCCTTCCGAAACGTCATTCCATACGCCTGAAGCTTCGGAATCCCTGCTTCCAGAATCGTCTCCGCGTCAATAACACCAAGATCATCCTTCATTCGCCGCCATATCGTCTCCTGCGCTTTCGTAGAAATCTGCTGTCCGATAATGTGATGTACCACGGAAGAAAAAAGATCCGTATCGACCTCTCGTTCAATCATCCCAATCGCTTCCATCACTTCCGCCAGTTTCTTGTCCTTTTGTTTCAAATACTCCAGTTCTGTTTCCCCATATTTAAAATACATTCTTATTCTCCGTTCTATGCTTGCTAAAATATAGTATTATTTCCATTCACGTGCTCACCTATTCTTATGTCATTGTACCATTATTTTTCATCTAAATATATACGATACAAAATTATTTTATTTCATAAAAAAATTGTCAAGTTACCGATAACAATATATAATCATATCTGATGTCTTATTCCGATTATTATTGATATCATTTTTACAATATATACACTCAAAACCTACGAAATTGAATCAGGAGGAATTTTTTATGAATATACAGATCAGACCTTATCAGACACAGGATGCTGCACAGGCAGCCGAAGTATGGAACCAGGTTGTAGAGGACGGTCTTATTATGTGTTATAGTGTATTATGATTCGAAATTTAGATTATAAAATCACCCAGGAAGCTGACAGTATCCTTTCATTTTTAAAGGAGCATGGCTACTCTTCCAACTTAATCGTACATTTGAAAAAAACACCGGAAAGTATTTTAAAAAACGGTATCTGGAGTTATGTGAATGAACCGCTCCACGCCGGAGATCTGCTTCACATCCGCATAGAAGAAAACGAAGGCTCCGGCAATATTGTGCCAAATGAAATTCCGCTCTCCATTTTATATGAGGATGAGGACATTCTGGTCATTGACAAACCGGCAAATATGCCAATTCATCCTTCTATGAATCATTATGAACAGACGCTGGCAAATGGCGTGCTGTGGTATTATGCCACGCAGCAGAATCCCTATACCTTCCGCTGTATCACGCGGCTGGACCGGGATACCACCGGTGTCACACTTCTGGCAAAACACATGCTTTCCGCTTCTGTCCTGTCCAAAGCAATGCAGCAAAAACTGATTCAGAAGGAATATCTGGCACTTTGTGACGGTGTTACTCCAGAACACGGCACTATTAATGCGCCAATCTGTCGTGCCGCAGACTCTGTCATTGAACGATGCGTGGATTTCGAAAAAGGCGACTCTGCCGTGACACATTTTACCCGAGAGTGGACCAACGGACAGATTTCTCTGGTTCGAGTCAGACCGGAAACCGGACGCACTCATCAGATCCGTGTGCATATGAAACATATCGGGCATCCGCTTCTCGGTGATTTTCTGTATCATCCGGAAGATCACTCCATAAGCCGCCAGGCACTGCACTGCGCATCCCTGACTTTTACGCATCCGATCACCGGAGAAACATTAACCATAAACGCAAAACTGCCGGAAGATATGCAACAGCTTCTGTCTCAGTCGTAAAAACTTCGGCTGAGATAAAACTTACACATACCTTCCAGCATTTTGCTTATATAATATCGTGGTAAAACGGACATTCGCAATCCGCTTTCGCTACTTGTTCATGATCAACATTCGTCACTCATTATTTGTCTTTTTTACTTCTTATTATGCAATACTTCTCTGCGAATATAATCAAAGGTAGCATCCTCCCCCTCATCCGCCAGCATATACAACAGTTTTTCCAACAGTTCCCGTACTTCCGGATGCATGATATGCCGATTTTTCCCCCACAGATAGTATTCCAGCGCACTCCGGTCCGTATATTTTTCCTTCTGATAATTTTTTGAAGCAGACATACGATCAATAAACATTTCTACCACATAGTTATCCGGCATACGCATTCCTACCATCGCCGGTTCTGATGGCATTCCGTAATCAATCCAGTATTCCATATGATGTTTGTTGCGTCCTTTATGATGAAGCCATGCGGAAGAATAGCCCCTGTCCTCTCTTTCTGCATTGTTTGGACTGACATCTCCCTGATAATATTTGCAGCCAACCAGGAACTCCGACGGCATATATTTTGACAGATCATGCAGCAACCCCTGTTTATACAGACCTACCCGAAAGCAGCCTTTCATGACCAGTATTTTATGATGATTGATTGTCTTTAAATGTTTCCAGAATTTCAAAAACATGCCTCCCGTAGTTATCTCACTATAAAAAATGTACTCGCCTGTATCAGATGCAAAAGAAACAGATGCACCGGATAAAATGCATAAAATATATATTTTGCAGACGGTCCTTTCTTCCCATTATACAAAAGAATCGGCAAAAAGGCAATCACACCCGGAAGCTCGACCACACCAAAAAACAGTATGGCGATAACAGCAAATGAAACCGCCTGTGCAGGTACATTTTCATGTGTCATCCAGACAAGATAAATCAGCAGAATACCACCAGCACCGTAATCTGTCTGCAATACCTGTGCCACGCAACTACAAACAGCTACTACAATGAACTGCCAGATTATCGGAATTGGCTGACTTTCTATCCAGGCTTCCTGTATCAGATCACTTCTATGCTGTTTTATATAAGATGCCCCATTCTGAATCAGATCCAGCATCACCAGTCCGATACCCAGTGTCCAGAATACATTCTGTGAGTGAATATTGACGATTTCATTCGAAAAAGCCAGATCAAACGGAATCTCTGAAATGAGAGCAAATAAAAACATCCGCAATTCGTATTTTCGAATTTTTCTGGTATGAATACTTCCTTCCACAAGCAAAAATACAAACAATGGAAATGATATTCTTCCAATATAACGGAACATCATATTCATTGGGAACAGCACTGCACCCACATGATCAATGACCATTGTTATAATGGCAATCATCTTCAGTATAAAGCTGTTGATGCATTTATATTTTTTATTCATAAATACGTCCTCTTCACTTTCTGTAATTCTCACCCCATCATCTTATCATAGTTTGATCTGTATGTAACCCTGATTTTTCATGGTATCTTCTCTCATGTTTATACTGCAATAACTTGCACCGTATCCACATTTGTTATAATATAAAAGAAGTTTTATCAGAATTTCTATCTTAAAATAAGGCTACCGCAATTCCACTGGCTTTAGACAATGAGGAGTTTACCTTTTTTGATAGTAAAAAAACACATTTTGGAAATAATCCGGAGGATTTAATATATATGAACATTGCAATTATCACTGGTGCTTCCAGTGGTCTCGGACGTGAATTTGCTTTACAGCTCTGTCACAACTATGCTGCTGAAATTGATGAAATCTGGCTGCTCGCAAGACGAAAAGAACCATTGCTTACTCTGGCACAGGAAATATCTGCCACTGGAATCTGCGTTGGTGCTGCCATGCCAATGGACATTACAGATAAGGAACAAATGAAAGATTTTCAGGATAAACTGGAGATTGAGCTGCCAACCGTCAAATATCTGATCAACGCTGCCGGACTTGCCAAAATTGGCGGACCATTCACATTGCAGCCGGAAGAATTAACCCATATGATCGATCTGAACTGTAAAGCAGCCGTGCATATGACTGCAATTTGTATGCCGCACTTTACCAAAGGCTCCCGCATTTTACAAATCTGTTCTACTGCAGGCTTTCAGCCGATGCAGGGGCTTAACGTCTATGCTGCATCCAAAGCTTTTCTGCTGCGGTACAGCCAGGCGCTTCGATGGGAACTGATTGGAAAACAAATTTATGTGACAGCAGTCTGCCCCTACTGGATCAAAGATACCGAATTTATCAGTGTTGCAAAACATACTGACAATCCGAAAGCGGCTCACGCGGTACATCACTTTCCACTGGCTTCCAAAACAAAATCTGTGGTACGTCTTGCCTTGCTTGATAACAAACTCGGACTATGGGTATCCACTCCGGGACCGGTCTGTTTTGTACATCGACTGTTCTGTAAAATCATGCCGCCGGTAGTTGCTATGGGGTGGTGGGAACTGATTCGCCGCGTATAAATTCTTGTTTGTCTTGTTGTTGGCTGAAATTTAATTTTTAATACGAAAACGAAGCATCCTGTCAGGACGCTAGACGCTCACTACCCTCGTTTCACGTCGTTTTCATCGCGCTCGTTCCCACGCCTGAAAAAGAGGTCGTTCCCACTCGCGCAAAAACTCGTGAAACTCGGTCGTTTGCTTAATCGCTTTCCCTGACAGGATGCTTCGTTTTCTGTATTTACACAGTGAAATAATCAGCCTTTTACACAGACAAACAAGAATTTAAAATTGACGGAACCGGGCATATCGTTCTTCGGCCAGCACTTCCGGTTCTTTTTCAAGATTTTCCGCGAGAAAACCACGGATCCGGTTTTTCATATCGTTACTGAGTTCCACCAAATTGGCTTCACTCGCCGGCATCGGCTCCTCAATGACATCATCCACGATTCCCATCTCCAGCAGATCTTTTGCAGTTACTTTCATCAATGCTGCTGCCTCAGGTGCACGTTTGCCATCTTTCCAAAGGATCGATGCAAATCCTTCCGGGGAAAGAATGGTATAAGTCGCATTTTCCATCATCCAGACTTTGTTGCCGACAGCCAGTGCCAACGCACCACCACTGCCGCCTTCGCCGATGACAATACTCAGTACCGGTACCTTCAAAGCTGCCATTTCATACAGGTTTCTGGCAATCGCCTCACCCTGGCCGTGTTCCTCGGCTTCCAGTCCCGGAAATGCTCCCGGTGTGTCGATAAAGTTGATGATCGGACGATGAAATTTCTCCGCCTGTTTCATCAGACGCAATGCTTTGCGATATCCTTCCGGAGACGGCATACCAAAGTTTCTCGTAATATTTTCTTTTGTGGTCCGTCCTTTCTGCTGTCCGATCACCGTAATCGGACATTCATCCAGATATGCGATTCCACCTACCGTTGCTCCATCATCATCTACATGACGGTCTCCGTGAAATTCTTCAAAATCACTGAAGATTTCATGAATGTAATCCAATGCCGTAAGCCGCTCGGAAGCTCTTGCTGCCATGACGCGATCCCAGGCGGTCATTTTTCCTTTTTTCTTTTTCTGTTCATGCATGATATCAGGCACATCTGCTGCCGCAATCGTATCCGCGGAAGCTTTCTGTGTATGCATATGCAACAGACGCGCCAAGGTATCTTTCATATCCTCACGGCGGATGATCCCATCAATGAGACCATGTTCCACCAGGAACTCTGCCCGCTGAAAACCTTCTGGCAGCTTCTGTCCAATCGTCTGCTCAATGACGCGGGGACCGGCAAATCCTACCAATGCCCCCGGCTCTGCCAGAATAATATCGCCCAGCATGGCGAAACTTGCCGTCACTCCACCGGTAGTCGGATCAGTAAGCACAGAAATATATAACAGTCCTGCATCGGAATGTTTTTTCAATGCTGCAGACGTTTTTGCCATCTGCATCAGGGAAACCATTCCTTCCTGCATACGGGCACCACCGGAACAACAGAAAATAATAACCGGGAGTTTCATTTCTGTTGCTTTTTCCACGGCACGGGTGATTTTTTCGCCCACCACATATCCCATACTTCCCATAAGAAAGCGTGCATCACATACTGCAATGACCGTTTTCTCTCCTTTGATGGTACATACACCGGTTGTCACAGCTTCATCAATATGAAGTTTTTCCTTTAATCCGTCTAATTTTTCCGGATACCCCGGATAATCCAGTGGATTTGCTGTCTCAAGACCGGTATCCCACTCTTCAAAAGACTGCTTGTCTGCAACCATGCGCAATCTGCGCTTTGTGGAAAGACGGAAATATTTGCCGCATTTATAGCAGGAATAGTGATTGTGTACCACATCTTCTTTGTAAAGTAATTCCCCGCATGCATCGCATTTGATCCACATGCCCTCCGGGATATCCTGCTCTTTTCGCGGAACTGTAATATAGTTTGTTTTCTTAAACTTTAACACTATGCTTCACCTTTTCTAATTCAAGATTCGCTCGCGAATCTTGCTGCGAGATGGGCATCAGCAAAGCTGATATATTCCTCTGTCCATCTCTGCAATCCTCGCGGAGCATTTTGAATAATTGACGATATTTTCATACAATTCTATACACTATCTTCTGCGTCAATTATTCAAAATAGTTCTCGATAAAACTAGTTGTAATGTTTCCGGACTGAAATACCGGATGTGTAATGATATCGTACTGATAATCCAGGTTTGTGGTAATTCCGTCAATATTGACTTCGCCCAGTGCACTGCGCATTTTATCGATGGCTGTCTGTCTGTCTTTTCCGTGAACAATGATCTTAGCAATCATAGAATCATAATTCGGCGGAATCGTATAACCGCTATAAATCGCAGAATCAATGCGGACACCATTCCCTCCCGGTAAATGCAGATAATCGATTTTGCCCGGACAAGGCATAAAATTCTTTGCCGGATTTTCTGCATTCAGACGACATTCAATGGCATGACCGGTGATATGAATATCTTTCTGCTTCCACTGAAGCTTTTCGCCGGCTGCAATAAAAATCTGCTCTTTGACCAGATCCAGACCTGTTACCATCTCTGTTACCGGATGCTCTACCTGGATTCGTGTATTCATTTCCATGAAATAGAACTTTTTGTTTTTATCTAATAAAAATTCAATGGTTCCGGCGCTTTCATAGTTTGCTGCTTTTGCTGCGCGGACTGCCACTTCCCCCATCTGGGCACGGAGTTTATCGTCCAGTGCTGCGGATGGTGACTCTTCTACCATCTTCTGGTGACGACGCTGAATGGAACAGTCGCGCTCGCCAAGTGAAATGACATTTCCGTATTTGTCTGCCAGAATCTGGAACTCAATATGACGTGGATCCTCGATATATTTTTCAATATACATGGTATCATCTGCAAAACCATTTACGGACTCTGTCTGTGCCACCTCAAAATTTTCCGTAAAATCTTCACGGCTGTGAGAAATACGCATTCCTTTTCCACCGCCGCCGCTGGCTGCCTTGATCATAACCGGAAAACCAATCTGCTCTGCCAGTTTCAGTCCATAATCAGCTGTATAAACAGCTTCTTTTGTACCGGGAACAACCGGAACTTTTGCATTGATCATGGTATTTCTTGCTTCCTGTTTGTTTCCCATCCGACGGATGACTTCTGCGGATGGTCCGATGAAAGCAATGTGGCATTGTTCACACATCTGCGCGAATTTTGCATTTTCTGACAAAAAACCAAAGCCCGGATGAATTGCTTCTGCCTTAGAAGCAATTGCTGCGCTCAAAATCCGTTCCATATTCAGATAACTATCTGCCGGTGCTGCTTTTCCGATACAAATGGCTTCATCTGCCAGCTGTGTATGCAACGCATCTTTATCTGCTGTCGAATAGACTGCCACAGAAGTGATTCCGAGTTCTCTGCAGGCACGGATGATACGCACCGCAATTTCACCTCTGTTTGCAATTAATATTTTCTGAAACATGTTCTCTCTCCTAACCGATGGCGAATGTCAGCTCTGCAATAACAGCTACTTTCCCGTTTACGGTTGCTTTTGCAGAAGCCACACCGACAGGGCCTTTCTGCTTGATCATGGTTGTTTCCAACATCAGAACATCTCCGGGTACAACTTTGCGTTTGAACTTTGCGGAATTGATAGCTCCAAAGTAAGCGGTTTTCCCTCTAAATTCATCACAACCAAGAATCGCTACTGCACCAACCTGTGCAAGTGCTTCTACGATCAGTACACCCGGCATCACCGGTTCTGCCGGAAAATGTCCTGCAAAATACGGCTCATTATAGCTGACACATTTTTTTCCTACCGCACGTTTCCCCGGTTCTAATTCCTCAATTGTATCAATCAGCAGAAATGGCTGTCGATGCGGAATGATCTCCATGATTTCTTTTGTTGTTAAAACTGACATTTCAGACCTCCTACTCAATCACAAACATTGGCTGATCAAATTCTACCAGATCACCATTTTTTACGAGAATTGCTTTTACGGTTCCATCAAACTCGGACTCGATCTCATTCATCAGTTTCATTGCTTCCACGATGCCAAGTACCTGACCTTTTTTTACCATATCTCCCACTTGTACATATGGTGCAGCATCCGGAGAACTTGCAGAATAAAAGGTTCCGACTAATGGACTTTTTACAATATTTCCTGTAACCTCCTCTGATACATCAGTATCCGCTGATACAGAAGTATCTGCGCATACCTGTAACGGTGCTGCAACAGCTGCCGGAGCAATCATCTCGACCGGTGCCGAAGCCACGATTTTCTTCTCAGGATGTTTTTTTATTTTTACGGAAACGCCATTTTCTTCATAACAGAAATCTGTCAGACCTGCTTCGGAAACAGCGTTCATTAATTCGATTAACTGGCTAACTTCCATCTTTTTTCCTTTCTTTTTTCCAGCAGATATAAGGTATGACTTTTTACCAAATCATGCTGCCGGACAATTACTTCTTACTCTGTATACTTTTTAATCAGTAAACTTGCATTATGTCCACCAAATGCCAGAGAGTTTGTCAGCGCATATTCAAAATCCATATCGACGCCGTGTCCCTGTACATAATCCAGATCCAGCTCTTCATCCGGCTGCTCCAAACCTACAGTCTGATGTACATAACCATGATTCATCTGAAGCACACAGGCAATAAACTCAACTGCACCGGCCGCTCCTAACAGATGGCCGATCATGGATTTTGTAGAGTTTACTTTGATATCATATGCATGCTCACCGAAGGCTGCCTTAATGGCTCTTGTCTCAAACAAATCATTATGATGTGTACTTGTTCCGTGTGCATTGATGTAGGTAATTTCTTCCGGAGCTACATTTGCATCTTTCAGAGCAAATAACATAGCATTTTTTGCTCCTTCTCCATCCTCTGCCGGTGATGTAATATGATATGCATCACTGGTTGCGCCATAACCAACAACCTCTGCAAGGATTTTTGCACCTCTTGCTTTTGCATGCTCTAACTCTTCCAGCACAACAACTCCCGCACCGTCACCGATGACAAATCCATCACGGTCTTTGTCAAACGGAATCGAACAACGCTCCGGATTGTTGGATGTGGAAAGTGCAGTCAACGCTGTAAATCCGCCGACACCGATCGGAGTGATCGCATTTTCCGTACCACCTGCCAGCATCACGTCTGCTTCTCCGTATTGAATGGAGCGGAATGCTTCACCGATGGAATGAGTACCTGTTGCGCAGGCTGTTACCACATTGATACTTTTTCCTTTTATGCCAAGCTGAATGGTTACGTTTCCGGTTGCCATATTTGTGATCATCAGTGGAACAAGTAACGGATTAATTCTAGACGGTCCTTTCTCCAGAAGTTTCTTATGCTCACGCTCGATAGACTGTAAACTTCCGACACCGGAACCAATGGCGCAGCCAACACGATACGGATCTTCTTTTTCCATATCCAAACCGGCATCCTCAAATGCTTCTTTTGCTGCTGCCACTGCATACTGCGCAAACGGCTCCATTCTTCTTGCTGCCTTTTTATCCATACGGTCTGCTGCCACAAAACCTTTTACTTCTGCTGCGACTTTTACCTTGAAATCTGTGGTATCAAAATAAGTAATCTCGCCGAAACCTGTTTTTCCGGCTTTCAGTCCTTCCCAGTATTCATCTACATTTAAACCGATGGGATTGACGGTTCCCATTCCTGTCACTACTACTCGTCTCATCTATGTGTCTCCTTTTTTACATTTTCTATACACTTTGATAAACATGTAACGTGTACTGTTGTACACAACGCCTGCACTCTCAATAATATTTGAAAGGATTATGCCACTGCATGTTTACATTGCCATGCCACCGTCCACACAAATTACCTGACCGGTGATATAGGACGCTTTTTCGGATGCCAGAAATGCAACTGTATTTGCAATCTCTTCTGTTTTTCCATAACGTCCGAATGGGATTTGTGCCTTTCCGGCTTCTTTTGCCGCATCTGTCATCTGATCGAGCATTTCTGTCTCAATAAATCCAGGTGCTACTGCATTCACACGGATGCCACGACTTGCAAGCTCTCTTGCCATAGATTTTGTCATGCCGATGACGCCTGCTTTGGAAGCGCAATAGTTCATCTGTCCCGGATTACCAAGAATTCCGGATACGGAAGAAATATTAACAATGCTTCCGCTTTTCTGTTTCAACATATATCTTGCAATATGACGCATCGTATTGAAACTTCCCTTCAGATTCGTATCAATAACTGCATCGAATTCTTCTTCTTTCATTTTCATCAGAAGATTGTCTTTTGTAATTCCGGCATTGTTTACCAGAACATCAATGTGACCAAATTTTTTGTGAATAGATTTGATCATCTCTTCTACTGCCACAAAATCTGCCACACTGCACTGCCAGATTTCTGCTTGACCACCAGCTGCCGTGATAGTCTCAACCACTGCCTCTGCCGCTTCCTTTGATCCGTTATAATTTACAATAACATAAGCCCCTTCCTGTGCCAGCGTCATGGCAATCTGTCTGCCGATTCCTCGACTTGCACCGGTAACTATGGCTACTTTATCTGTTAATAATTTCTCCATACTGCCTCCTGCATTCCAGCCCTGCAAAATCTGTTTCATTCAAGAATGTCACCGCATTCTTACTGCAAGATACACCTCTTATTACTCATGAGAGATTCCTATATGTATCTTTACACTCCTTACCAAAGTTCATATCAGATGAAAGTTATATCACTTCTAATACGGACTCCAGATCCGTCACCTTATCAACATGATAAGCTGGAACGGTTTTATCTATACGTTTCATAAATCCACAAAGGGATTTTTTGGGTCCAATTTCAATAAATGCCTCTACACCGTCTGCGATCATGCGTTCTACGCTCTGCTGCCAGCGGACGGATGAGGAAATCTGTTTTTTCAGTAATTCTTTTACCTGTGACGAATCTGTCACGTAATCAGCAGTTACATTTGTAATATAAGGAACTGCAATTTTATGAATTTCTACCTGCTCTAATTCTGCCGCAAGTTTTTCTCCCGCCGGCAACAACATCGCTGAGTGGAACGGACCGCTGACATTCAGCGGTGTACACCGTTTTGCACCTGCTTCTTTCAAGGCTGCCGCTGCCGTGTCCACGGCTTTCTGCTCACCGGTGATTACAATCTGTCCCGGACAGTTATAATTTGCAATGGATACAATTCCTTCCGTCTCTTCACAGATATTTTCAATAACTGCCGTGTCTGCCCCAAGCACTGCAGTCATGGCTCCGCCTGTTGGAACCGCTTCCTGCATAAATTCTCCACGTTTTGTCACCACACGGAATGCATCTTCCGGTGTCATTACTCCGGATGCAACCAATGCTGCATACTCACCAAGGCTCAAGCCTGCATTTACTGCAGATTCTACTCCTTTTTCACGCAGCACACTCCAGATTGCAAGCTCATCTGCAAGCATTGCAATCTGGGTGTATTTTGTGATATTAATATTTTCATTTTCTTCGAAAAGAAGCTCCTTCATAGGGATACCGCTTACTTTTTCTGCCAGATCGATCATTTCTTTTGCACATGGGAAAGTCTCATAAAAATCTTTTCCCATGCCAACGTACTGTGACCCCTGACCGGGAAAAATAAACGCTATTTTTTTCATTTTATTTGCTCCTTTTCGCTTATCATTGCAACTTTTTTCAGGTAAACTTCTGTTATCCTTATGTTTTTCCCTGAATCTAATTGTCTTTTTTGTTAGCAGTGCATTAATTTCTCTGCCTGCTCCATAATTTCTTCCACAATTTCCTTACAGCTCTGCTCTTTCTTGATCAGGCCTGCAATCTGGCCAGCCATAACAGTTCCATTCTTAACATCACCGTCGATAACTGCATTTCGAAGAGATCCGACCGTCAAACGCTCCAGCTCTTCAAATCCGGCCCCTTCTTTTTCCAGACGCAGATACTCTCTGGACATCTGATTTCTCAAACAACGGATTGGATGTCCGTTGCTGCGGCCAGTTACTTCAGAATCAATGTCTTTCGCTTTAATGATCTTCTGCTTGTAATTCTCATGACAGATGCACTCGGCAGCCACACAGAATCTGGTACCGATCTGTACGGCTTCTGCACCAAGCATCATCGCTGCTGCAAATCCTCTTCCGTCTGCAATACCACCAGCTGCGATTACCGGAATCTCCACTGCATCAACGACCTGCGGAACCAGTGTCATGGTTGTCGCGGATCCGATATGACCACCGGACTCTGTTCCCTCAGCAACAACCGCATCTGCACCGGCTTTCTCCATCATTTTTGCAAGAGCCACACTTGCAACAACCGGAACAACTTTGATTCCGGCAGCTTTCCACATTTCCATGTATTTACCCGGATTACCGGCACCGGTTGTAACAACCTTGACACCTTCCTCCACAACAATATGTGCTACCTCTTCCGCATACGGGCTAAGCAACATAATATTTACACCAAACGGCTTATCTGTCAGTTTCTTTGCTTCGCGAATCTGTGTCCGAACCACATCGCCCGGCGCACTTGCCGCACCGATCAAGCCAAGACCACCCGCATTGGAAACTGCTGCCGCCAGATGATAATCTGCTACCCAGGCCATACCTCCCTGAATGATCGGATATTCAATTCCAAAAAGTTCTGTAATTCTTGTTTTCATTTAAATCTATTCCTCTACACCATGTGCTTTCAGGTAATCGATAATTGCGCCAACTGTTGTAAGGCTCTCAAGTTCCTCAGATGGAATTTCGATACCATACTCCTCTTCTAGAGCCATAACCAGTTCAAATAAATCTAAAGAATCTGCATCCAGATCCTCTTTAAAGTTGGACTCCAGTGTAATTTTATCCTCATCTACTGATAACTGATCTGCGATCATTTCTTTCATTTTCTCTAACATAATTTTATTCTTCCTTTCAAATTGTTTTTGTTTCAAATAGTTTGATATTCAAAGTATATGCGATTTCTTTTCTTTTGTCAACAAAAAAATGGGAAAAAGAATTGACTTTTGTACTGCAAATTTTTATACTTGTAGTATTCTATGGGGTAAAGTCCTATATAAGAATATATAGAAAAAAAGAGGACAATTAAAATGAGTAATCCGAATAACGTAAACAATGAAGATGAAATCTTCGATCCACAGGAAATGTTTGTTACGCTGGATCTTGATGATGGTTCCCAGCTGGAATGTCAGATTCTGACCATCTTTGATGTGGATAATCAGAATTACATCGCACTGGTTCCGGTTGATAATGATGATGAAGTCATCTTCTACCGCTACTTTGAAGACGAAGAAGGCAATCCATCTCTCGAAAACATTGATCATGATGATGAATTCGATGCAGTCAGCGACCGCTTCGATGAGTTACTGGACGAAGAAGAATTTGATCAGATGTAAGCTGTGATTAATTTTTAAGTTATGAAAAGGTAGGGTCAGATTTGTCTCATTCACTGAGATAAATCTGACTCTACCTTCTTTTACGATCTCTTACTTCTACCGTTTTGTCTGAGCAGACTCACACTCAATCAGGAAGCGTGACGGATCCATATCTTTGTTTCGGATCTGATGGGACCAGAGCAGATATAATCGGTTCTTCGCCCGTGTCATTCCGACATAAAACATCCGGCGTTCTTCTTCCAGATCTGCATCCAACACTGCTTTCTTGTTGGGCATGACATTTTCATTCACATCCACCAGAAATACGGTATCATATTCCAATCCTTTCGATGAATGCAGTGTACTCAAGTTGACACCCTCTGCCACTTTATAGTTTTTTGTCTGTTCCTCCAGTTCTTCCCGCAGCTGCTTGATATGTTCAAACCAGCTGTCAAACGTTTCAAATCCTCTGGCATTTTCCTGTAATTCATCCAGTACATCTGCTAAATCCTCGAACGGAATCCGACGTACCTCTGCGTACTCTCGCAGATAATCCTCATATGCTACGCCTTTTCGAATGTAATTGATGGCAGAATATGGCCGCATTCCAGCGATTACCTTCAGATCCATCTGCAGCTTTTCCAAACGCTGTACCATCCAGCCCTGTTCCTCATAATACTCTTCCCATACATCAAAAGCCACTTCCTCATAGGGCAGACTTTCCCTGGAAAGATATCGTTTCGGACGGTTCATGATTTTCAGAAATGTGCTGCGTCTGCGGTCTCCTCTGGCAATATCTATATATGCAAAGAGATCCCGTGTGATCCAGTGGTCATAAATATTCGGAATCCGGTCTTTTGCTGTAAACGAAATACTGTAATCCAGCATCATCTCCATTAAAAATCGTGGCTGCATATTTGTTCGAAACAACACTGCCATATCTTTATATTCCATACCTTCCCGGTGCAGACGCAATATTTCCTGTATCACATACAGATTCTGCTCCCGCTGCGTCTGAAATTCCTTTTTTACAACCGGGATGCCTGTTTTGGCAGCCGGTGCAATTTTCTTTTCAAATCTTTTTTGATTAAAAGAGATCAGATTTCCTGCATGACGGACAATTTCTGCCCCGGAACGATAATTCGTATCCAGAATTACTTTCCCTGCATCCGGATAGTCTTTTGTGAAATTCAGCATGATCTCCGGTCTGGCACCACGAAATCGGTAGATAGACTGATCATCGTCCCCGACAATAAACAGATTGTCCTGAGGTGCTGCCAACATACGAATAATATCATACTGAATCTGATTAATATCCTGAAACTCATCGATCAGAATATACTGATATTTCCGCTGCCACGCCGCCAGAATATCCGGGCGCTGTACCAACAGTTCTTTACAATACACCAGCATGTCATCAAAATCTATGAAACGGTTCTGATGCAGGAAATTTTCATAAGCTTCAAATATATTTCGAAAGACATCCTGCCCACAGCAGGAAGAATAGTAATGTTCCAGATTTACCGAAGTGTTTTTTATCAGACTGATTTCTGAGAATAGACTGGAAATAAATTCATTTTCGTCATCATACTCCAGGCGCAGACGACGAATGTATTCTTTCATAAACTGCAGACGCTGCTCTTCTTTTACAATATTATCTGCAGTATAACCATAGGCATGTTTTAAAATCATAAAATAGACCGCATGAAACGTACCAAAAGAAACCGGTACTCTCCTGCCGCCTATCAATTTTTCAAACCGCTGTCTCATCTCTGTAGCTGCCGCTTTTGTAAACGTGATCACCAAAATGGCAGATGGCGGTACATGGTATTGGTCGATCAGATGCTGCACACGGCGGGTGATGACCAGGGTCTTTCCTGACCCCGGTCCCGCCAGTACAAGTTCAGGTCCGTCTTTATGCCTGATTGCATTGATCTGACTTGTATCAATCTTCATAAATTATTTTAATTCTATCTCCCGTAATTGTTTTGGAGGCAGTTTTTTCGTAGAATCCTTAACAATCTGCTGTACATCCTTCTTTGCCTCCGGTACCGGGATCAATGTACCTGCTCCGGCTACACATCCGCCCGGACAACCCATACCTTCAATCAGATATCCGTTCTTTCGTCCGGCTTTTGCAAGCATCAGAACTTTTTTACACTCATCCAGACCTTCTACATGCTCAATCTGTACCTCCACATCCGGATAGTATTCATGAATGCAGTTTTCAATAGCCTTAGATACACCACCGGCTACCGCATAGCCACGACCGGCTGCTGTTGCATCATGCAGATGTCCCTGACTCTCAATTGTCTTCGGATCAATGCCACGTGCCTCAAACATGGCATCCAGTTCCTCAAATGTAATAACAAAATCCACATCACTACGGACTGTTTTTCTCATTGCTTCCAGTTTTTTTGCTGCACACGGTCCGATAAACACAACTTTTGCATTCGGATGTTCTTTCTTAATGCTTCGTGCAGTTGCAACCATCGGAGTCAACTCCTTGGATACACTGTCAATAATCTCCGGAAACTGTTTCTTTGCCAACATGGACCATGCAGGACAGCAAGATGTAAGCAGGAACGGTTTCTCTCCTGTTTTTACATGGTACACATAATCATGTGCCTCAGTCACTGCTCCGATATCCGCACCAAGTGCTACCTCATATACCTGTGAAAATCCTAATTTCAGTAATGCCGCATATATCTTATCCGGTGTCGCTTCTTTGCCAAACTGTCCTGCATAAGCCGGTGCGATTTCTGCAACGACTTCGCCGCCATTTTTCATACAACGGATCAGTTGGAAAATCTGGGACTTATCTGCGATAGCACCAAACGGACAGCTTACCATACACATACCGCAGGACAGGCATTTGTCCTGATTAATGACAGCTCTGCCATATTCATCCGATTCAATTGCTTTGGCACCGCAGGCAACGGAACAAGGACGTACCTTTTTACCGATCGCATCATACGGACAAGCACTTTTACATTTTCCACATTTGATACATTTTGACTCGTCAATATGTGCCTGCCCATCCACATGTGTGATCGCATCCCGCGGACAGACCTCCATGCAGGAATGTGCCAGACATCCACGACAAAGGTTACTTACTTCATATACATTATCCTCACATGCGTTACATGCAGACGGAATCACCTGCATCAAAGGTGGTTCATAATACATCTCATCCACGGTAGCTTCATCCAGGCCGCTGGTAATATGAACCGGTTTATTCTGTGGTCGAAGAGATAATCCAAGTGCCAGTCTGGTACGTTCGGAACTTACTGCACGCTCTCTGTAAACACTATCTCTGAAACGTGGATTCTCATCCGGAGATAACTTATATGGAATTGACTCCAAGTCATCGTTTATGTTATCAGATTCATACGCAATACGCGCAACCTCAACAAAAACATCCTTTCTCAAATCTGAAACCTGTGTGTGTAATCCTCTCATAAACTAATCACCCTTTCCTATGGTCTCTCCTATCCCTATCATTAGTTTAAAGCCTAACCCCCTCCATGGTCAATAGAAAACACCCAGGGTACTTAACAAAAAACAATCAGTTACCATTTGCACACTATCCACTATTTTTCATATGATAAAATAAATAAAAATCAGGAAAGGGTTTCATCTATTGAACTGTAATTGTACTTCTATGAACACAGAACGTCAGTATATGACAGATTTTAAACATCCCAACGACGAAAACCGAACCATCGCCATGGCTTACGTCCCCTGGCAGCAGTTCCGAAATCTGTATGATCTGGAGCAGGCGCTTCAGGTCGGTACCATTTTTGCCGAATTAGATAAACCGTTTACCGGGAGGGGAGGTATGTATCGTGAAAACTGCATGTAATGTAGAAAAACAACGTCTGATGAATGCCATCTATCAGTGTGGCTTCGCCATCAGTGATATTACCCTCTTTTTGGATACTCATCCAAAGGATCCGGATGCACTGGATTATTTTCAGCATATGAAACACAAATACAATCATTTTGTAGCTGAATATGAAACAAAATTTGGTCCCCTTACCCAGACCGGAGAACAGAGGCAGAATTATTGGCAGTGGACCGTATCACCATGGCCATGGGAAAGGGGGTACTACTAATTTATGTGGAAATATGAAAAAAGATTACAGTATCCGGTTTGTATCACAAAATCTAATCCGGCGATTGCAAAAGTGATCATCTCTCAGTTTGGAGGTCCGGACGGAGAGCTCTCCGCTTCTATGCGATATCTGTCTCAACGATATGCAATGCCTTACCGGGAAGTTGCAGGATTGTTAACTGATATTGGAACAGAAGAACTGGCTCATATGGAAATGATCTGCGCTATGGTGCGACAGCTGACACAGGATCTGACACCGGAAGAAATCCAGAAAAGTGGGTTTGATACCTACTATGTAGATCACACGCTCGGTCTTTGGCCGGCAGCTGCCAGCGGCATTCCACATAATGCCTGTGAATACCAGTCAAAAGGCGATCCGATTACAGATCTTTTCGAAAATATGGCTGCTGAACAGAAAGCACGGGCAACTTACGACAATATTCTTCGTCTGGTCAAAGATCCGGAGGTGTGTGACCCAATCCGCTTTCTGCGGGAACGTGAAGTCGTACACTTCCAGCGTTTTGGCGAAGGTCTCCGCCTTGTGACAGACCGGTTAAATTCCAAAAACTTCTATGCGTTCAACCCGGCTTTTGATGCAAAATCATCCTGTTAAAACAATACAGCAAAACAGACATTTACAATCTGTTTTTGCTACTTGCACATAAGACCTGACGCATGATTCTGCGCACCATAAGCTGACAGATTCTTTTCTAAATCACCTGCGCCTGTTATTTTTCAAGGCGCAGGTAATCTTTATTACGTAGCAAAAAAATACTGCAAGCAACATTTGTTACCTGCAGTATTTTTCGGGTTGGGCTGTTTTTATAAAAAACAGAGCAGTTCGTAGGGGAATCGAACCCCTGTTTTCGCCGTGAGAGGGCGACGTCTTAACCGCTTGACCAACGAACCACAACAATCGGTATTATACAGAAACTAGCGTTTGCTGTCAACACTTTTTTTGCAATTTTCTCGTTTTTTTATATAATTCCATCAAATATATACAATTATACAAATACATATCAATTCATTCTATTTCCGGCTGTAAAATCATGCAACATGATTCCACAACCAGAAAGCAAATGATATTTTTTATCAGACAATTAATTTCTGAATAAAAATTAAGCTAATTTAGCTTTTGCAGCTTCTACTAATGCAGCAAATCCTTCTGCATCGTTTACAGCCATCTCAGCCAGCATTTTTCTGTTGATCTCGATATCAGCCAGTTTTAAGCCGTACATGAATTTGCTGTAAGATAAACCGTTCAGTCTGGCTGCAGCATTGATACGAGCGATCCAGAGCTGTCTGAACTGTCTCTTTTTCTGTTTTCTTCCTGCATAAGCACTTGTAAGAGCACGCATTACAGACTGTTTTGCGATTCTGTACTGTTTGGATCTTGCTCCTCTGTAACCTTTAGCCAGTTTTAATGTTCTATTATGTCTTTTTTTTGCGTTTAATCCGCCTTTTACTCTTGCCATTTACGTCATCCTCCTAATCTTCTATCTTACAGATACGGTAAGATTTTTTTCATGTTCTTAACATTAGTAGCATCTGTGATAGTTGCTTTTCTAAGATTTCTTTTTCTCTTAGCGCTTTTCTTTGTTAAGATGTGACTCTTATAAGCTTTATTTCTTTTTAACTGTCCTGTTCCTGTTTTTTTGAAACGTTTTGCTGCTGCTCTGCTGGTTTTCATTTTTGGCATAATGAAATTCCTCCTTGATAAATAGTCTAATTAGCGTTTTTCGGCCAGCACCATTGTCATGCTGCGGCCTTCCATCTTCGGTGCCTTCTCCACTGTCGCTATTTCAGAAAGCGCCTCAGCAAAATCATCCAAGATGTGTTTGCTGTTCTGGACATGAGCCATCTCACGTCCACGGAAACGCAGGGATACTTTCACCTTATCACCTTTTGTGATAAACTTTCTGGCTGCGTTTATTTTGGTGTTTAAATCATTGGATTCAATATTCGGTGACAAACGCACTTCCTTGATCTCCACAGTTTTCTGCTTTTTGCGAGCTTCCTTCTCTTTGCGCGCCATTTCATAACGGTATTTTCCGTAATCAATAATCTTGCAAACAGGCGGTTTCGCTGTCGGAGCGATTTTCACTAAATCAAGCTCTGCTTCCTGCGCCAGTTTGAACGCTTCTCTTGCAGACATGATACCAAGCTGAGTACCATCTGCACCAATTACACGAACTTCTCTGTCTCTGATCTGTTCATTAATCATTAAATCGCTAATGGTTTTGCACCTCCATAAAAAAAGTGGATAGGCAGACTATCCACAATCAAATCAAATGTATTTGAATCATAACCGCCGGTCGCCCACTTGCGCCGAGGTGAGAGTGGATACTCTACTTTGTCTTCAACAACTCTGATACTATACCATACTTTTTTTTCAGCGTCAACCGGTTTTTGCAATATTTTTTATCTGTTTTTACAGATAAATATTACAGTCCACACACGCCATTCCATAAAGTAAAATATAGTACAAATCCGGTTCCCATATTCCTTCTTGCATAGATTTTACTTTTTTATTATACTACTTTTGAAATAATTTTCCACATATATCTTTGGATATTTCGAAAAAATTATCTATCAACATTTAGGTGTTTTGACACCTTAATCTTATAAAGAAAGGACATGTTTCCTATGAATAAAACCATTGATTTACATGTACACTCCACTGCTTCTGACGGTACTTTCACCCCGACAGAACTCGTTGCAGAAGCAAAACGATGTGGTCTCTCCGCTTTTGCGTTAACCGACCATGATACCGTTGACGGTATTTCCGAAGCACTTGCTGCCGGCGAAGCCTCCAGGCTCGAAGTTATCCCGGGTGTGGAACTTTCCACAGAATACAACGAAACGGAAATCCATGTCGTCGGACTCTTTATCGATCCTGCCAATACCGAACTTCAGGCAGAACTTGCAAAATTCCGTGATAACCGGGACAACCGCAATCTGAAAATGATAGAAAAACTTCAGGAAGAGGGATTCCGGATCACCGCAGAAGATCTGTATCGTCTGAATCCGGATACCGTGGTGGCACGTCCACACATTGCAAGATATCTGGTGGATTCCGGACAGGTAAAAGATCTGAAAACCGTGTTTGACAAATACATCGGCGACGGTTGCAAATGCTATGTGGACCGCTATAAAATCACACCGATGCAGGCAGTGGCTCTGATCCATCAGGCCGGCGGACTGGCAATTCTCGCACATCCATGCCTTTATAAGATGAAGCGTGCAGAGCTGACCGCCATGATCGAAGAACTTGTGGCTGCAGGTCTGAACGGCATTGAGGCAGTATATTCCTGCAACCAGGGTTCCGATGAAAAAGATTTCCGGGCAATGGCAGAAAAATATCATCTGCTGCTCTCCGGCGGTTCTGATTTCCATGGTGCAAATAAGCCATATATTCATCTTGGCACCGGAAAGGGAACGATGTCCGTGCCGCATGAATTTCTGGAAGCTATGAGAACTTCTTTTACAAAGTGACATGCGAAGTGTAGAGTGCAGTGATTCTGAGAAGAATATGTCAGCTTACGCTGACCAGAATCACGCACCAAGTCTCACGTGCGTTCGACTTGAATATCAGGGGAGAACTTTTCAATCACCTCTGCCACGCCATCCTCGTTATTATCGTGCTCTGTGACATAATCTGCAGCATCTTTCACGCTCTGCACCGCATTTTTCATAGCCACTCCCACACCGGCATTGCGGATCATACTGATATCATTCTCCTCATCTCCGATAGCCACCGCATTTTCAATCGGTACTCCAAGGAAATCACACAGGAACTCCACACCATATCCTTTATTTGCACCCAGTGGACAATACTCAAGATATTCTTTGCAGGAGAAAAAGCTGCTACACTTTCCTTTCTCCCACTCTGCATGCGCCTGCTGAAATGCTTCCAACCGCTCTTTGTGCTCCAGATCGATCAGAAGCATTTTCGGCGGTTCTTCATATAGCATGCTATTCAGATTTCCGGTAATCCTGCATGGCATTCCGGTCTTTTTCGTATAGAAATCAAGTTCTTTACTTCGTTCTGCCGCAAGCACTTGTGTATCAGAATAGGTCTGAATATGTATACCGGCTTCTGTCGCTTCCCGCAACAGATACTCCGCATACTCGATCGGCAGACGCTTGTTGCTCAGGATACAATCTGCGGAAAAATCGTAAATGGTTCCGCCATTGTATGCTACCAGGTAGCAGCCCGGTCGTGTTAATCCAAGTTCTTTTGCAATTCTCCGTCCGCTGCTGACAGCCCGGCCGGTCGCAAGGGCGATATAATGTCCCTGATCCACTGCATTCCGCAGTGCTTCCCGATTTTTATCTGAAATCGTTTTATCATCCCTCATTAAAGTTCCGTCAAAATCAATAAAGAATATCTTTTTTTCCATATGACTGCCTCCTATGATCCATATTCCGTTTTCCAAAAGGTGTTTCTTCATAAGTAATTTTCAGAACATTTCCCCTTTATTAACATAATTGTATCATGGTTTCCGTTTTGTTACTATCTGTAATTTCCCAAAATTTTAAAATTCCGGGCTTCATCCCGCAGACCAAGCACTGCATTTTTGATGGCACTGTCATTCAGATTACCACTGAGATCCATAAAGAAACGATAATCCAACGGATCTCTGGAAATAACAATGGACTCAATCCGGTTCATATTCAGATTGTTGTAAGTCAGATGAGACATCAGATGATACAGGGAACCGCAGGCATCCGGTGCCTCAAAACAGATGCTGATCTTATCCGCACCACTCAAAGTAACACGTTCTTTGGAAATCAGCAGATAGCGGTCTTTTGGCTGCGGGCTTGTCTCGTATTCTTCCAGAATGAAAAACCCATACTCTGCTACCAGATTGTAATTGGCAGACACATAGCCTGAGGCCGGATCCTGCATCGGAAGAAACGCAAAATTAACTTCTTCCCGCTGTAATACATCACAGGCTTCCCGCCAGTCCGTGCATTTCTGCAGACCACATTCTTCCGGAAAATAACTTTTTGCCGCGTCTTCGGAAGCCGGAATAAATGCTGCTGCCGCATGGGTGAAGTCAAGTTCCTTCACATCTACAAAACCAGTTGGCGCAAATTTTCCATGCTCTGTCAGAAGCTGATACTGTCGTTTTCTGCTGACAGACATGATATGCTCGAACAACTCTCTGACGCCATGACTGTTAAACTCAGAATGTGCCAGTTCTGCCACAGAATCCAGTTTTGATACCTCGCGTTCCTTATCAAACACTGCTTTCCCGGTGGAAATCTTGTATTCCGCCACCTGAGTCGTCAGTATCATACGATTTTCAAACAATTCTACGATCTGACGGTCAATGCCATCAATCTCATTTCGAATATCCAGTAAATCTTTCATCTGTCTTACTCCTTACGTTCATCCGTATTTTCACTAAATTCAAGAATGCCCTCGGCATTCTCTCTGCTTTATCGCCATCTTTGATAATTTACAAAAACATTTTTACAAATCAAATAGCGACAGCTGATTGGATTCCGGAAGATCTGACAGGATTCCCAGTTCTACCATCTTATCAATCACTGTCTTACTTACTTTTGTACGTTGACGAAAATCATCTCTTGAAAGGAATTTTCCATCCTTTGCCGCTTCCACCACTGCGTCGGCTGCCTTATCTCCCAGACCGTCAATGGTACTGATCGATGGCATCAGTTTATCATCAATGATCTGAAAATGATGTGCTTTTGCCCGATACAGGTCAATTGGTAAAAATTCAAATCCACGGGCGTACATTTCCTGTACGATACGCATGTCTTTGTAAGTATCCTGTTCCTTTTTGGACAGTTCATCCTTACGCCGTTCATATTCATGCATATGATGTTCCAAACGTTCTTTCCCCTGACACATCAGTTCATAGTTAAAAGATGTGGCACGGATACTGAAAAATGCCGCATAATAAGCAAGTGGATAAAATACCTTGCACCAGGCAATACGCCACGCCATCATAACATAAGCCGCCGCATGGGCTTTCGGGAACATATATTTGATTTTTTCACAGGACCACACATACCAGTCCGGCACACCGTGATCCAGCATATCCTGTTTATATTCCGGCCATTCTTTACATTTTCCATTGGCAACGGCACCTTTTCGTACACGCTCCATAATCGTAAACGCTTCTTCACTGTCCAGTCCTTTACCGATCAAATACGTCATAATATCATCTCTCGTACAGATTGCCGTAGAAATGGTTGCTTTTCCTTCCTGAATCAGTGTCTGGGCATTTCCAAGCCATACGTCTGTTCCATGCGACAGTCCTGCGATTCGGACCAGATCCGAAAATGCCTGCGGTTTGGTATCGATCAGCATCTGCATCGCAAAATCAGTACCAAACTCCGGGATTCCAAGAGCTCCCAGCTTACAGCCGCCAATATCTTCCGGCTCAATGCCAAGAGCTGAGGTATTCTGGAATAAGGACATAACTTCCGGGCTGTCCAGCGGAATCGTCTGCGGATCCACACCGGTCAGATCCTGAAGCATACGGATCATGGTCGGATCATCGTGTCCAAGAATATCAAGTTTTAACAGGTTGTGGTCAATGGAATGGTAGTCAAAATGCGTTGTGATGATGTCCGTCGTCATATCGTTCGCCGGATGCTGTACCGGGGTGAAAGAATAAATATTTTCACCCAGTGGAAGTACAATAATTCCACCCGGATGCTGACCGGTGGTACGTCGCACACCAACGCATCCCTGTACGATTCGATCAATCTCACAATTTCGTTTGTGAACACCACGTTCCTCGTAATAATTTTTTACATATCCAAATGCTGTTTTATCAGCTAACGTACCGATAGTTCCCGCACGGAACGTCTGACCATCACCGAAAATAACCTCGGTATATTTATGCGCCTTACTCTGGTAATCACCGGAGAAGTTCAGATCGATATCCGGCTCTTTGTTTCCCTTAAATCCAAGGAACGTCTCAAATGGGATATCAAATCCTTCCTTCATCAGCTTCTGACCACAGTGCGGGCAGTTGCGGTCCGGCATATCACAACCGGCTTTTCCGGCGTAACTTTTTACCAGATTCGAATCAAAATCTACATAATGACAGTTACTGCAAATATAATGCGGACTTAACGGATTTACCTCCGTGATACCTGCCATCGTGGCTACAAAAGAGGAGCCTACGGAACCTCGGGAACCTACCAGATAACCGTCCTCATTGGATTTCCACACCAGCTTCTGCGCAATGATGTACATAACGGCGAATCCATTAGAAATAATAGAATTCAACTCACGTTCCAGTCGCTCAACAACCACCGGCGGCAGATCTTCGCCGTAAATCTCATGCGCTCTCGTATAACAGATCTCACGCAGCATGCCATCGGAATTTTCAATGACAGGCGGACACTTGTCCGGTCTGACCGGTGAGATTTTTTCACACATATTTGCTATTTTATTTGTATTCTCAATGACAACTTCTTCTGCTTTTTCACTGCCAAGGTACTCAAATTCCTTCAGCATTTCCTCTGTGGTACGCAGGAAAAGCGGAGCCTGATCATCTGCATCCTTAAAGCCCTTACCCGCCATGATGATACGGCGGTATACTTCATCCTCCGGATCAAGGAAATGCACGTCACAGGTTGCCACCACAAGTTTATTAAACTGCTCGCCCAGTTCTACGATCTGACGGTTGATATCTTTCAGATCTTCTTCTGATTCCACCGGTTCTTTGTCGGTGCGCAGCATAAACGCATTGTTTCCCAGCGGCTGAATCTCCAGATAATCATAAAACTGTACGATTCGTGCCACTTCTTCCTGCGTACTTCCACGCAACAACGTACGATACAACTCTCCCGCCTCACAGGCAGAACCAAGCAGAATTCCTTCCCGATATTTCATAAATTCGCTTTTTGGAATTTTCGGCCGGCGGTTATAATATTTGATATGGGAATCCGATACCAGACGATACAGATTTACTCGACCAATATCGTTCTGCGCCAGCATAATGGCATGGTAACTTGGCAGCTTTCGGATACTCTCCTCCGTATAGCTTTCCATCTGTTCCAGATTTTCCATAGTTTCTATGCCTCGTTCCCGCAGCATTTCCACAAATTTTGTAAATATCTCTGCTGTACAGGCAGCATCATCTACCGCACGATGATGATTTTCCAGAGAAATGTTCAGTGCTTTTGCGATTGTATTTAACTTAAATCGATTCAGCGAAGGCAGCAGAACACGGGCTAAAGCTACCGTATCCAGTACAGTTTTTTCACATTCCAGACCTAACAGATCACAGTTATGCCTGATAAAACTCATATCAAAATCAGCATTATGTGCCACCATAACAGCATTCTGGCAGAATTCCATAAATTGCGGCAAAATCTCATGAATCATCGGCGCATCCAGTACCATATCGTCCGTGATATGAGTCAGCTGCTCAATCTCATATGGAATTGGTACTTTTGGATTGACAAAAGTAGAAAAACGTTCTGTAATGGAACCATTTACCACTTTTACAGCACCAATCTCAATAATTTTATTTTTGGCTGCACTGAATCCTGTTGTTTCCAGATCAAATACAACAAAACTATCTGCAAAGGTCTGCCCCATCGGGTTTTCTACCAGCCCTTTCAGATCGTCCACCAGATAGGCTTCCATACCATAAATGATTTTAAAATCATCATCCTTTCCAATTGCATGGTTTGCATCCGGAAAAGCCTGTACATCTCCGTGATCGGTGATAGCAAGTGCTTTGTGTCCCCATTTCATGGCACGTTTGATGATATCTTTGACATCAGATACACCATCCATATCGCTCATCTTCGTATGGCAATGCAGTTCCACACGTTTCACCGGACTGGTATCCATACGGGTAGACACAAAGGACGGAATCTTCTTGATACCGATGACAGAACCGATGGTCAGTTCGCTGTCAAACCGGTCAATTGTTGTCACACCTTTGATTTTCAGAAATGCACCTTTCGCAATCCCTCCGTCTTTGATTTCCTTGAGATATTCATCCTTGCAGAACATTTTTACCATGATCGTGTCGGTAAAATCTGTAATAGAAAACATTAAAATAGTTTTCTCTCCACGGATCGGACGCTCGTCCATAGACAGAATCTGTCCACGGATGACAACTTCTCCCATCTCGCCCATAATCTGTTCAATGCGAATCGTCTCTTCTTCGAAATCACGGCCAAATATCACATCCGGATTGTCAGAACGTTTAAAAGAACCCCGCTCCCGGAAATCCCGGCTGCCGCCAAAATTCTTTCGGAAACCACCGTGTTCTTCCTGTTTTGCAGACTTCTTTCCTGCTGGCACGGCTTCCTTTTTGGCCGCCGGAGCTTCCGTCTTCTTTGCCGGAGCTGCTTTCTTCGCAGGCTTTGCAGCAGTCTCCCCTGTCTCCCATGGTACTTCCGATGCACCTGCTTCCTCACTCTCCAGATATTCTCCTTCAGAATGACGTTTTGCACCAAAACTGGACAGACGAATGACATTTTCCACTTCATTCTGCATCTTGAGATCTGCATTTTTCCGGTATTTGGATTCTTTTTTCTCATGAAACTCCATCTGAATCTGCACGGACAGATTACATCGTTCATTGAATATTTTTTCCAGAATGTGATAGATTTCTTCTTCTTTCTGATGCGCCAGTACAGAATCTTCCAGACTGATACGCAATGTGTTTTCCTCCACCACATCTACTTTTGCTTGACGCAGCAGGTTATACTCCAGCAGACTGTATCGATGAAATTCTGTCAGAATACTGCTCCAGTACACATCCAGCAGATTTTTCAGTGTATACTGTTCAGACAGCTGAAAATGTTCAATGATCTTGATATTCATCGTATGATGTGGAAACAGCTGCCGTTTCAGTTCACTTTCCAGAAAATATATTTTTTCTTTTGGCAAAAGTCTGCCGCATCCAAGGTAGATACGCAAAGAGTTTCTCTGTCTCGTTGTGGAAACTTTTGAAACTGTGGCATCATCCAGCATGCCATGCAGATCCGTATCCAGTTTTAACTGTGGAAATACTTCAAAAAAGCTTTTTGCCATTTATCTATTCACTCCAATTGATCAGTTCCTGACGCAGTGCCTCCAGCAACTCTGCTTCCGGTACTTTTTTTATCACTTCTCCGCGACGGATGATCAGACCTTCCTGTTTTCCACCGCAGATACCAAGATCCGCTTCTTTCGCTTCCCCGGGTCCGTTTACCACGCAGCCCATTACAGCCACTTTTATATTCAGTGGAAATTCTGCCACCATGGTTTCTACTTTATTTGCCAGACTGATCAGATCCAGACTGGTACGTCCGCAGGTCGGACAAGAAACAATCTCTATGCCACCGTTTCTCAGCCCCAGTGTTTTCAGAATCAGCTTGGCTGATTTGATTTCTTCCACCGGATCTCCGGTCAGAGATACACGGATTGTATCGCCAATCCCCTGATTTAGGATCAGTGCCAGACCGATGGAGGATTTGATATTTCCGCTGATGATTGTTCCAGACTCCGTGATTCCCACATGCAGCGGATAATCCGTCTGTTTTGAAATCAGTTCATGTGCTTTCACACACATCATAACATCTGAAGATTTGATGCTGATAACCAGATTATCATAGCCAAAATCCTCAATCATTTTCACTTTATCCAGTGCACTCTCTACGATTCCTTCTGCTGTCACACCATGATATTTCTCTACCAGTTCTTTTTCCAGCGAACCACTGTTTACACCGACACGGATTGGGATATTACGCTCTCTGGCACAATCTACCACTGCTTTGACACGCTCAGCAGAACCAATGTTGCCCGGATTGATACGAATCTTGTCCGCACCGTTTTCCATGGCTGCAATGGCAAGTCTGTAATCAAAATGTATGTCCGCAACAAGTGGAATATGAATCTGTTTTTTGATCTCCTGAAGTGCTTTTGCAGCTTCCATATCAGGAACGGTACTGCGGATAATCTGACATCCTGCACGCTCCAACTGCAGAATCTGTGCCACAGTCGCTTCCACGTCCTGTGTCTTCGTATTTGTCATGGACTGAATCGCAATCGGATGATTGCCTCCAATGACCACATCACCAATTCGTACTTCTCTTGTAGATTTTCTCTCTGCCATTTTTTTCTCCTCTTAAATGATAAGAAAGCTCTGCTGTACCTGTTTTTTCAAAACAGATCCACAGAACATTCCTATCCACTATCATGGTATCAGTTTTCGAATATCGTTAAACATAATCAGGATCATCAGACCAAACAGACACAACAAGCCAATAAAATGTACCATGCCTTCTTTGTCCTCACTGACCCTCTTTCCTCGGATTGCCTCAATCACCAGAAATACCAGACGGCCGCCATCCAGCGCCGGAATCGGAAGAAGGTTCATAACCCCAAGGTTTGCTGACAGCAACAGTGCCAGATTCAATAAATTCATCCAGACGTAAAAAACACCGTCTGATTTGCTCATGTCATAAGTATCCCCAATGGTTTTTACAATTCCCACCGGACCGGACAGATCATTAACGCTGACCTGATGGGTCAGAAGCATTTTCAGACTTCCCACCGTATACTGGATCCAGTATTTTACTTCATACACACTATATTGCAGCGTCTTTAACGGACCGAATTTGGTATACTCTCCGGAGCCATAGATGCCGTAACGGTAACGACCCTGTTCTTCATCGTAGGTCGGCTGAACTTCCACGGTATTGCGCTCCCCGTTTCTCTCGTAAGTTACTTCCACAGTCTCCCCGGCATGAAACAGGGTATACATGGTGATTTCCTTAAAAAAATGGATGTGCTTATGATTCATTTTTATAATCTCATCACCGGCCTGCAGTCCTGCTGCCTGTGCACCGTATCCGTCTTCCACCTGTGCCACTGTCGGTGCGGAAATTCCGATATTGCCGAGAATGATCACTGCCAGTACAAATGCCATGATAAAATTAAACACCGGTCCGGCAGCAACCACGCTGATACGCGCCCAGACCGATTTTTTCTGAAAAGAACGGTCATCATTACTCTGACTGTCCTCACCCTCCATCATACAGGCGCCGCCAAAGGGCAACAGCTTAATAGAATATTTTGTCTCTCCCTTTGTGAAACCGATAATGGTCGGACCAAGTCCCAGTGAAAACTCATTCACCCGGATACCGTTGGCTTTTGCCAGAAGAAAATGTCCCAGCTCATGGAACAGAATAATTGCACTGAACAGCAAGATCGCTATGATATATTTTATGATCACCCTACCACCTGCTTTCTATCCATTCATATACCGCTGCCTCCGTTGCCAGAATCTCGTCTACCGACGGATGTTTGATATATGCAATTTCCTCCATTGCAGATGCGATAATATCCGGAATATCCAAAAATGCGATTCTGCGTTCCAAAAACATTGCCACTGCTTTCTCGTTGGCTGCATTAAATACCGTCGGGATATTGCCACCGCGCCGCATTGCCTCCAAAGCGAATTTCAGTCCTTCGAAGGTCTCCATATCCGGTGCTTCAAATGTCATCTGCCCCAGTTTGTAGAAATCAAGACGCATCCCCCGCAGGAACCGTCGTTCCGGATAATACAGTGCATACTGGATCGGAAGCTTCATATCCGGTGTGCCAAGCTGTGCAATGATGGCACCATCTTCATACTGCACCATGGAATGGATCACGCTCTGCGGATGCACGACTACCTGAATCTGGTCAAGTTCCACGTCAAACAGCCACTTTGCCTCCATAACTTCCAGACCTTTGTTTACCAAAGTAGCGGAATCAATCGTAATCTTTCTTCCCATCACCCAGTTCGGATGCTTCAGGGCGTCTTCCAGACGCACCTGTGAAAGCTCTTCTCTGCTCATTCCGCGAAACGGTCCACCGGACGCAGTCAGCAGAATCTTATCAATCTTATTTCCATGTTCTTTCTCTCCATTCAGAGATTGGAAAATTGCACTATGTTCACTGTCCACCGGAAGAATACGGACACCACATTTTTTTGCCAATGGCATAATGATATGTCCGGCTGTCACAAGCGTCTCTTTATTTGCCAAAGCAATATCCTTGCCGGCTTCAATTGCGGCAATGGTCGGACGGATCCCAAGCATGCCAACAATGGCTGTCACAAGCACTTCTGCTTTTTTTTCACAGGCTACTGCCATCAGTCCGTCCATACCGGACAGAACAGGGATATTCAGATCACTGATCCGCAATGCCAGCTCCTTCGCTTTTTCTTCTGTCTTTACCGCTGCGAGAGCCGGCCTGAATTCACGAATCTGCTGCTCCAGCAGATCGATATTATCACCGGCTGATAAAGCAGTTACTTTGATATCCTGCTGTGCACGCACAACCTCCAGTGTCTGAGTACCGATTGAACCGGTAGAACCCAGAATCGCTATATATTTCATATTTATATTTCCTTCCATGAAAGTTAGTAGTTAAATGGCAAGCTGTAACAGATTACCGGTCAGATAAAAAATAATCGGTGCGGTAAAGATCACACTGTCAAAACGGTCCAGGATACCTCCATGACCCGGAATCAGCTTTCCGTAATCTTTGATTTCAAAATTACGTTTGATAGCAGATGCTGCCAGATCGCCAACCATTGAGATCAGCGCGCCTGCCGCACAGATACCCGCCATCATAAAAATATATGGCGCATCCACATCCATAGAACCCCGGAAAAGAAATCCGTAAATAATCGTCAGCAGTGCAGCTCCTATCACACCACCTACAGCACCTTCCACTGATTTTTTAGGACTTAACACAGGTGCCATCTTATGTTTTCCGAACAACATACCCACGCAGTATGCACAGGTATCGCAGCCCCAGGAACAAAGGAAAATCAACCATACGAGGTACTTTCCGCCTTCCAGAGAGCGTGTCTCATAAATGCAGGACAGCATTACTGCCACATAGAATACTCCGAAAAAAGCTGCAATGATCTGGTTTGCATGAAACTTCGGGTAGCCAAATACAAATACACACATGCACACGATCAGCAGTGCCATCACAAACATCATACTATCCGGTATAAAATCAAATACCAGATTCAGATAGTATACAATGGCAGCCACATATCCGACGATACCCGGTGCACTTTTCTCAATACCGAATACACGGTACAGTTCAAACAGTCCGATCAGTGAGATTATGCCCAGTACTGTCAGCAGCAGATAGCCGCCGTGAATAATAAATAACAACGCCAGCAGTACCAGCACGATACCACTCAACAGTCTTGTCTTAAACATATTTTTTTCCTCTCTTATGTTCAGGTATTTTCTTAGAAATCCCTTTTATGCTTTTACTTTTCCATAACGGCGGTCACGGCTGGTATAAGCCTCCAGTGCCTTCACCAATTCTGCTTTATCAAACTTCGGCCACGGCACATCCGTAAAGTAAAATTCACTGTACGCATGCTGCCACATCAGATAATTAGACAATCTCTGTTCTCCGCTGGTACGGATCATCAGATCCGGATCAGGAATTCCGTCAGTATCCAGATAGCTGGAAAAGTGTGCTTCATCCACATCCTCCAGTGCAAACTTTCCTTCTTTATAGTCCTGCATCATCCGACGCATACCGCGCAGCATCTCATCCCTGCTGCCATAATTAATGGCGATTTGAAACTGCAGACCGGTATTTTTCGCAGTATCTTCCTCCAATACACGGATGCTCTCCCGGAGATCCTCTGCCAGTCCGGTCTTATCTCCGATGACACGCACACGAGTATTGTTTTTCATTGCCTTCCCATAGCAGATTTTGATATATTTGCGAAACAAAAACATCAGCGTTTTTACTTCTGTTTCCGGACGGCTCCAGTTCTCCGTGGAAAATGCATACACGGTCAGATATTTAATTCCAAGTGCATCCGCATCCTCACAGATATCCATAAGTACATCTGCTCCTTTGGAATGTCCATAAGTCCGGGGCATACCCTTGGATTTCGCCCAGCGTCCATTTCCATCCATAATGATTGAAACATGTGTTGGTATCTTTAACTGTGAAAGTTCCATTTTTTCCCCTTTCTCAGAAAAGGACATAGCCTGCGCCATGTCCCCATCCTCTCATCTCAGTCTGTTGTATTCTGCTTATACAGTCATGATTTCTTTTGTTTTCTCAGCGATCGCACCATCAATCTCAGCGATAAATTTATCTGTCAGTTTCTGAACCTGATCTTCCAGATCTTTAATCTCATCCTCAGAAATATCGCCGCCTTTACCCATTTTCTTTAATGCATCATTTGCATCACGACGAATGTTCCGAACAGCAACTTTGGCAGCCTCGCCTTTTTTCTTGACATCTTTCGCAAGGTCTTTACGTCTCTCCTCTGTCAGTTCCGGAAATACCAGACGGATGCATTTGCCATCGTTAGTCGGGTTGATGCCAATGTCGGATGTCATAATTGCTTTCTCGATTGCTTTCACCATAGATGCTTCCCATGGCTGGATCATGATCATGCGTGCTTCCGGTACAGATACGTTTGCAACCTGCTGGATAGCTGTCGGTGCACCGTAATAATCTACACGAAGCTGATCCAGAACATGCGGGTTTGCACGGCCTGCACGGATAGAAGTGTACTCATCCAGTAAATTGTTGTAAGATTTCTTCATCTTTGTCTCATAAGGTTTGATTGTCTCGTTTGCCATATTTTAATCCTCCAGATATATTCTTTTTTACCTTCTGTTATATTTTCTGTATTATATTTCCCGGAATACTGCTCTATTCTTCTAATACTTATACGGTTACTTTTGTTCCGTTAAAGTCACCGCTGATTGCTTTTACAATGCTGTTTTCTTCGTTTAATCCAAACACATACATCGGCATTTTGTTCTCCATGCTCAGGATGGATGCTGTCAGATCCACAACCGCCAGCTGTTTGTCAATGACTTCCTGAATGCTTACTTCATCGTAACGTTTTGCATCCGGATTTGTCTTCGGATCACTGTCGTATACCCCGTCAATGGCTTTTGCCAGCAGAATTACATCTGCCTCGATTTCAATAGCCCGCAAAACGGTTGCTGTATCTGTAGAGAAGTACGGATGACCGGTTCCTCCTGCAAAAAATACAACCATTCCTTTTTCAAAATATTTATTGGCACGGTCTTTGGAAAATAATTTTGTAAAAGAACCGCACTCAAATGGTGTCAACACATTTGTCTTCATTCCTACGGAACGGAAAATCTCGGATACATAAATACAATTCATAACCGTTGCAAGCATACCGATCTGATCTGCTTTTGTACGATCAATCGTCTCGCTGGTTCGTCCTCTCCAGAAGTTTCCTCCACCGATCACAATACCTACTTCGATGCCCTGATCCACTAACTGTTTTACCTGATTTGCGACAACAGTAACCGTCGCCTCATCAAATCCAAATTTTTTATCTCCTGCCAGAGCTTCTCCGCTCAGTTTCAGTAAAACTCTTTTCATAAGAATTCTGTCCTTTCTTCTTCATTAATTATTCATACTGATCATTACTTCATCAATGATACAGGCACATTGACTCTCTTTCGCTCATTATATCATGAACAAAATCAGTTCATGATCAACATTCGCCGTTCGCCAATAGTGAGCAAGCTCCCTATGGCTCTCTTTCGCTCATTATATCATACCTTTTTAGTTTGTGGTAGCGAAATTTACTCGCAGTATACACCACCGCATTTTTCAATGCATGCCTTTGCCACCACATTCATGGCATCAATATAGAAATCCGGATTCAGACTGTAATTCACATTCAATACAGACAATTCTGTACATGCAAGGATCACCGCATCACAACCCTGCGCCCGCAGTTCATGTACCACGTTCATAAACTGATGCCGGTCTCCTTTTTCTCCACGCTTGATCTGCTCATAGATCAGGGACATAACATCTTCCTGCCGTTCCTTGGAGGGATAAACAACTTCAATTCCCTGCGCCTCCATGGCCTTCTTGTACATACCACCTTGCACAGTACCATCTGTCGCCATAACACCGACTTTCTTACGCCCGCGCTCCGCTGCATAACGGGCAGTTTCCTCAATCATGTTGATGAACTTTCCATTCGTCAGTTCCTGCAGCCGATCTGCAAAATAATGGCAGGTATTGCACGGAATGGCAAAATATTCACAACCCAGCTGCTCCATTCCACGGATATCATTTGCAATGATATCCCAGAGATAGTCCTGCTTGCCGCACAAAATACATTCGGTCCGGTCCGGGATCGACGCATGGTTGTAAATGAGGATATCCAAATGTTCCCGGTCATTGTTGACAGATGTATTGTCAATGATTTTTTTATAAAAAAGAACCGTTGCTTCGGACCCCATTCCTCCTAATATTCCTAACTTTTTTTTCTCCATATTTTTATGGTTTCCTTTCCTATAAAGGGCATACCTTTGCACTTTATTCCTTTCGAATATATCAAATCTGTTTCACAGTGTCAACCGCGTCTTGTTTCAGCATATCTGTTTTATTCTGCGATTTATTCTGCGAATCGCCCAGGATTCTACTGTCCGCCCCGTTTTACAATTTTTCAGCGAATTAAACTTGTATAAATGATATATCTGGTATAAAATAATGCAGGAATATGGGCGCATATTGCTTCCTGTTCCAAACAAACTAGCAGTGATCATATTAAACTGGAGGATTATAAATATGGACTTTAAAGATCAGCCATTCATACCAATGCTCTTTGGCGGTGACATCAATACCTACAGTGTTGCCCGTGCATTTTATGAAGAATATCAGGTAAAAACTTATGTATTCGGAAAGTTTCCAAGCGGTCCGAGTTATAACAGCAATATTATTGAGTACCATGCAGATTTAAAAATTGATACGGATGATGTATTTATGAAAACCGTCCGCGATTTTGCTGCCGCACATGCAGACAAAACGGTTTTGACCATCGGATGCGGCGATTCCTATGTAGCGCTGTGCAGCCGTCACAAAGACGAAATGCCGGAAAATGTCGTTGCCCCATATATTGATTTTGAACTTATGGACAGACTGCAACAAAAAGAATTATTCTACCGCCTCTGCCGGGAACACGATATCGATTTTCCGGATACTCTTGTATTCCGCTATGGAATGGATCTGGATTTTGAACTGCCGTTTTCTTTCCCGGTTATTTTAAAACCATCCAACTCTGTAATGTACTGGGAGCATGAATTCCCGACCCAGGAAAAAGTATATAAGATTGACAACGACCAAAAATTAAAAGATACCATTCGTCAGATTTACGATGCCGGATACACCGATTCCCTGATCATTCAGGACACAATCCCTGGAAATGATGAGTTCATGCGTGTACTGACCTGTTTCTCCGGCAAGGACAAAAAAGTAAAAATGATGTGCCTCGGACACGTTCTGTTAGAGGAACACACTCCACACGGATCCGGCAACCATGCAGTCATCATCACAGAACCTCAGGAAGAGCTGATGACAAAAGTCAAGAATCTGCTGGAAACCATCGGTTATGTAGGATTTTCCAACTTTGATATCAAATATGATGTCCGCGACAACCGCTACAAATTCTTTGAGATCAACACACGACAGGGACGTTCCAACTACTATGTAACCGGTTCCGGTTTTAACGTAGCCCGTTACTTCGTAGAAGAATTTGTATATAATAAAGAAATTCCTTTCGAGATTGCAAAAGAAGAGCATCTCTGGATGGTTGTACCAAAAGCCGTTGCCCGCAAATATGTACACCAGCCAGAAAACAAAGAGAAATTAAACCGTCTGATCCGGGAAGGTAAGGTTGTAAATCCAGTATTCATGAAAGGCGATTTTAACTTCAACCGTTGGCTGCGTATGGTAAAGAACCATTTCAGCCACTTCCGCAAATTTAAAACATACTACCATTAAAAATAGAGAGGAATACTTATGATTACTTATACACAGCAGGATTATCTCAACACACTGACTAAGGCAGGTCTTGTCATCGACAGCAATCTGTACGGACATGACTCTGATGCCATTCAGGGACTGACTTACAATTCCAAAGAAGCAGCAGCAGGCACATTATTTGTCTGTAAAGGAGCTGCTTTCCACCCACAGTATCTGGCAGATGCAGTTTTTTCCGGCGCTACACTGTATGTCAGCGAGCAGAAATATGAACTGGATACAAAAGTTCCTTACATCCTTGTCTCTGATATCAGAAAAGCAATGCCATACCTGGGAAAACTCTTTTTTAACGATCCATCTAAAGAGCTGAATCTCATCGGTGTTGGCGGAACAAAAGGAAAATCCACGACTGCTTACTATGTAAAAGCGATTGTGGATGATTATCTGGCAAGTATCGGAAAAAAAGAAAGTGCCGTTATCTCTTCCATCGATGTATATGATGGCGTGACCAAAGTGGAATCACATATCACCACACCGGAGAACATTGAACTGCTGCAGCATTTCCGCAATGCGGTAGATTCTGATATTGATTTTCTGGAAATGGAAGTATCCAGCCAGGCATTAAAGTACAACCGTGTGGATCAGATTACATTTGATGCAGCGATCTTCCTGAACATCTCCGAAGATCACATCAGCCCAATTGAACACCCGGATTTTGAAGATTACTTTTCTTCCAAATTAAAAATGTTCGCACAAACGAAACATGCACTGATCAACACAAACTCCGATTATTTTGAGCGTGTTGCCGAATCTGCCAAAGATGCAGAAAATGTTATCACTTTCGGCACAAAGCCGGGCAGCGATATCTTAGGTTACGATATCAAAAAAATTGATCACGAGATTCATTTCCGTGTATCATGTGACCGCTTTGATGAAGATTTTGCACTGACCATGCCGGGTCTGTTCAATGTGGAAAATGCACTGGCAGCGATCGCAGCCGCATATGTATTCAACATCCCGGTAAAATTTATGAAATCCGGTCTGTACCGTGCCCGTTCTTCAGGAAGAATGGAAACCTATATGTCCGCAGATAAAAATGTTATTGCCGTAGTAGACTACGCCCACAATAAACTGAGTTTTGACAAACTCTTCTCTTCCACCCGCAAAGAGTATCCGGATTATGACATCATCTCCATCTTCGGATGTCCGGGCAAAAAAGCAGTAATCCGCCGCCATGATCTCGGAACTATCGCCGGTATGTATTCTAAAAAAGTATACATTGTTGCAGAAGATCCAGGCGCAGAACCGGTGGAACAGATTTCAAAAGATATCGCACAATATGTGGAAGCTCAGCATTGTCCGTATGAAATGATCGAAGATCGTGGAGAAGCTATCCGCAAAGCCATTATGACTTCCGAAGGAAAATCCATCCTTCTGATCACCGGAAAAGGCAATGAGACCCGGCAAAAATACGGAAGTGAATATCTTGACTGCCCTTCTGATGTGGAATATACAAAAAAATATCTGGCAGAATACGACGCTTCACACCAGGCATAACAGAATCTGTTCTCTTCTCATAACAGATATCTGCATTTCTGAATAAGTTACTGAAAAAAGCAACTGACACTCTTTTGATTTGTCAGTTGCTTTTTTTATTTTTACAGTTATTTTTATTTCATTGTGGCAATCAGATTCCATTCGATGGATAATAAATATAATTGCATTTTAACACTTCACTGGACAGACCATTCTCATCCACTGCAATCAGTGACAAAATATTATTTCCCTCCGGAATTTCAATCGGACCTGTATATTTACTGGATTTTTTACTTGGTGCTGTATCATTCCAGGTATAATATACAGTAACTCCCTTCGGTACAGTCACAGTTACACTGGATGCTTCTGTGAACCTTCCTCCATCCGGTGACACCACAGGGACATCCGGAGCGTCCAGTTCAATATCATACTGTGCGGAAACCGGTTCACTGTAACGTCCGTTTTTGTCCATTGCAACGGCTGTCAGCGTTGTCTTTCCCTGTTTTTCAATGGACACCACATCTTCGTACAGTGTATCCTTCTTCGTCGGAATCGAACCGTCCAATGTATAATAGATTTCCAGACTTTTTCCTTTCACCGACAGCTTTACTTCCTGAAATTCTTTATACGTTCCGCTCTTTACATCAATAACCGGTGTCTCTACCAGATAAGTGTCAAACAGAGACAAAATATCTGGATTTGTCGTCTTTTCCTTCAGTGCAAGGATCTGTTCATAAGAGCCATTTTCATCATATAATTCCAACAGACTCTCATATGCCTCTGTGCAGTCCGGATTCTGATCGATCACTTTCAGCAATATTGTCTCCGCCTGATCATCTTCCTTCATCATCTGATAAATCTGCCCCTGCAGAAGTAAAGCATCTTCACTGCCGTCCTCCAGCTGCAATGCACGATTTACATAATCGAGCGCACTGGTATAATTTTTTTGATCAAAAGCCTCCTGCGCTCGTTTCAACTGATACGCAGCAGAATTTGCCTGCTGATACCGCAGTATCCCGCCCGCTGTCAGACAGACAGCTGCAAGCACTATCAACAGAATGATCAGCATACGCAGCTGCTTTTTCTTCTGCTGTCTGCTTTTTTTCTGCTTCCGCCCGCGCTCCGCCTGTTTTGTATCCGATGATTCCGAAGATTTTCTGCATTTGTCTTCTGCTGAAACCGTTTCTTTTGTTTTCTCACTTTCTTCATCCAGCATGGAACGAAGCAGATCATCTTCCAAAATATTGATTTCGGTCACGATCTGTGCCTCCTGCCCGCAATTGGAACAGTATACACAGCCTGGACGAATCTCAGCACCACACTTTGCACATTTCATAGTTTATCCTCTTAACGCATTGTCTCCACACAGTTATTCATCAGCATTGCAATGGTCATTGGTCCTACACCACCAGGTACCGGAGTAATTGCGCTGACATGAGGCTCAACAGCCTCAAAATCCACATCGCCACAAAGCTTCTTCCCTTCCAGACGATGAATGCCCACATCAATGACTGCCGCACCTTCTTTGATATACTCTTCTGTAATAAATTTTGGTTTTCCAATCGCAACAATCAGGATATCTGCCTGTCTGCACAGTTCCTTCAGATCTTTTGTTCTGGAATGAGCCACTGTCACCGTTGCATTTTCCCGCAGCATCAGCATAGCCATCGGTTTTCCCACGATATTGCTTCTTCCGAGAACCACGCAGTTTTTTCCTTCTATCTCAATATCGGATCTTTTCAACAGCTGAATCACGCCTGCCGGTGTACACGGCAAAAATCCTTTGCTTCCGATCATCAGTGCCCCTGCACTCTGCGGATGAAAACCATCGACATCCTTGGCCGGATCAATAGCCAGAATTACTTTCTCCTCATTGATATGTGCCGGCAGTGGAAGCTGCACGAGAATTCCACATACTTCCTCTTTGTGGTTCAGCTCTGCGATCAGTGCCAGCAGTTCTTCTTCTGACGTTTCTTCCGGTAATTCATAGGACTCAGAACCAATTCCGATATACGCACATGCATTTTTCTTATTTCTCACATATACGCTGGATGCAGGATCTGCCCCAACCTGGATCACTGCCAGAGAGGCTGTTTTTCCCTGTCGTGCAAGTTCTGCCACCTCTGCCTTCAACTCATCCTTTATTTCCTGAGAAATCTTCTTTCCATCGATCAAATATGCCATTCCTTTTTGTTGCCTCCAAATCACTTTTATTACATCTGTTTTGTTAATTATGCCCTTTTTAGAATAATCCTGTGATGGCACCTTCTTCATTCACATCAATATTGTTTGCTGCTGGCTGTTTTGGCAGTCCCGGCATGGTCATGATCGCACCGGTAACTACGACTACAAATCCCGCACCTGCGTTTACATATACTTCACGCACATTAATGCTAAATCCGCTCGGACGTCCCAGTTTATGCTGATCATCAGACAGAGAATACTGTGTCTTTGCCATACATACCGGGAAATCTCCCATGCCCAGATCTTCGATGCGTTTTAATTCTTTATTCGCTGCATTAGAGTAAGTCACTCCGTCTGCACCGTAAATTTCTTTTGCGATGGTTTCAATCTTCTCTTTCAGAGATAACTCGTCACCGTATAATACTTTGAAATTGCTTTCTTTGTTTTCCAAAGCATTCAGTACTTTTTCTGCCAGAGCGATTCCGCCCTCACCGCCTTTCTCCCAGACTTCAGAGATTGCAAACTCACATCCGCGTTCTTTACAGAACTGCTCGACATATGCCAGCTCTGCCTGTGTATCCGTAGCAAATGCATTTAAAGTTACCACTACCGGCACTCCGAATTTCTGGAGATTCTCAATATGTTTTTCCAGATTTACAATACCAGCTTTGACTGCATCCAGATTCTCCTGTGCAAGATCTGCTTTTGCCACACCACCGTTGTACTTTAATGCACGGACAGTTGCCACCAAAACAACAGCATCCGGTTTGAGACCGGCCATACGGCATTTAATATCAAAGAACTTCTCAGCACCCAGATCTGCACCGAATCCTGCTTCTGTAATAGTGATGTCTGCCAGTTTCATCGCTGTCTTTGTGGCACGTACACTGTTACATCCATGCGCAATATTTGCAAACGGTCCACCATGTACGATAGCTGGTGTATGTTCCAGTGTCTGAACCAGATTTGGTTTCAGAGCATCTTTCAGCAGGGCTGCCATGGCACCTGTTGCATGCACATCATCTGCAGTTACCGGTTTTCCTTCAAAAGAATATGCCACGATCATGCGGCCCAGTCTGCGCTTCAGATCCTCCATATCATCCGCCAGACATAAAACTGCCATGATTTCAGATGCTACGGTGATCACGAAATGATCTTCCCTTACCATTCCGTCCATTTTGTTTCCAAGACCGACTACGATATTACGAAGCACACGGTCATTCATATCCAGACAACGTTTCCATACCACCTGACGAGGATCGATACCAAGCTCATTTCCCTGCTGAATATGATTGTCCAGCATTGCTGCCAACAGATTGTTAGCAGATGTGATGGCATGAAAATCTCCGGTGAAATGCAGGTTCAGATCTTCCATCGGTACCACCTGGGAATATCCGCCGCCAGCCGCACCACCTTTGATACCAAAGCACGGTCCGAGTGATGGCTCACGCAGTGCAAGAATAGCTTTCTTTCCCATCTTGCAGAATGCCTGTGCCAGTCCGATACTTGTAGTAGTCTTACCCTCTCCTGCCGGTGTCGGATTGATTGCTGTCATCAGTACAAGTTTGCCGTCCGGACGCTCCTCTACTCTTTTGATAAGCTCATTACTTAATTTTGCTTTGTACTTTCCGTACAGTTCCAGATCGTCCTCTCCGATTCCGATCTTCTCAGCCACCTTCCCAATTGGCTCCATTACAGCTTCCTGTGCGATTTCAATGTCTGTTTTCATTGGTATACCCTCCTATTATTGTATTATTGAACTTAAAAAAGTTTCAAACAACTATGATGCTCAAATATTCAAGAATACGCTCGGCATTCTTGTGATGATGATTCACCGCTTATAATGAAAAGTCCATCTCTCAGCGATATATCATGGTTCTATGCCTCATTTCCGTTCAGCACCTGCTGAAATTCTTCCAGATTCATCAGTACACGCCGTGGCTTTGTACCTTCCTCCGGACCGACTACCCCGGCTTCCTCCAACTGATCCATAATCCGTGCCGCACGGTTAAATCCGATTTTAAACATCCGCTGCAGCATACCGATGGAGCCTTTTTCTTTTTCTATGATAAACTTTCCGGCATCGGCAAAATATGCATCCCTGTCATCGGCAGAATTGGTAAATCCGCTGCCGTTTCCAATACTGTTTTCCGAGGTATTGACTTTCTCTTCAACCTCTGCATTATAAGCTACCTGACCATTTTTTTCAATAATATATTCTACCACATCAGATACCTCTTTGTCAGTCACAAAAGCACCCTGCACACGAAGCGGTTTCTGATAATTCTGCGGATAGAACAACATATCTCCTTTTCCAAGCAATTTTTCTGCTCCGTTCATATCAAGGATTGTCCTGGAATCCACACCGGAAGTAACGGCAAATGCAATGCGGGACGGCATATTTGCTTTGATCAGACCGGTAATAACATTCACGGAAGGACGCTGTGTAGCAATGACCAGATGCATACCGGCTGCACGCGCCAGCTGTGCCAGACGGCAGATAGCATCCTCTACATCATTGGAAGCCACCATCATCAGATCTGCCAGCTCATCTACGATAATAACGATCTGCGGCATCTTTTTCGGTTTGTCTTCTCCCGGAATCTCCTGGATGGATTCTACTTTCTTATTATAGCCTTTCATGTCACGGACACCGTATTTCTGGAAGGTCTGATAGCGCTCCATCATCTCTGAAACCGCCCAGTGCAATGCACCGGCAGCCTTTTTGGGATCCGTTACAACTGGAATCAAAAGATGTGGAATCCCGTTGTACACACTTAATTCCACTACTTTCGGATCGATCATGATCAGCTTGACTTCATCCGGTTTTGCCTTGTACAAGATACTCATGATAATCGTATTGATACACACGGACTTACCGGATCCGGTCGCGCCGGCAATCAGCAGATGCGGCATCTTGGCAATATCTGCTACGATCACATGACCGGCAATATCCTTGCCGGTACAGAAGGAAATTTTTGATGCGTGATCCTGAAATTCTCTGGATTCAACCAGATCCCGGAATGCTATGGTGACATTCTCTTTGTTCGGTACTTCTATACCTATGGCAGATTTTCCCGGAATCGGCGCTTCAAAACGAATATCCGGAACAGCCAGATTTAGTTTGATATCATCGGCCAGACTGAGAATCTTACTTACTTTTACCCCCATCTCTGGCTGAATCTCGTACTGGGTGACCGTCGGTCCACAGATGACATTGGTCACTCTGGCATTGACACCGAAATTTGTCAACGTCATCTGTAATTTTGCTGACATCTCCTGCAAATGCTGTCTGGAATCACCGGTCATGTTCGGATCCCCTTTTTGCAGCAGCCGTATCTCCGGAAAGACATATTTTCTCACCGCCGCATCTGCATGCTCTGCAATCTCCTCCCGGACATCTGCAATTTCCTGTTCTACCTGCTCAACGGACTGCTTCGGCTGACCGGTGCGATGAGCTTTCTTTTTTGCTTCACCTTCCGTCTGATCTTTCGCACCACGCTCCGGTTCCATTGTCATAACAGCAGATCCGGTATTTCGGTTTTCTTTTGTTCCTGTCTCAGACGTCACGGGCTGCATCAATGTTTCCGCCTGATAAGATGCTCCCTCTCCGGACATATGTATCTCCGGCTGCGGATGCCGTGCCCAGAAATCATCAGACTGCGTCTGCGTAATATCTGATGACTCCTGCAACGGTATATCCTGAATTACCGGAGCTTGTGCTTTTGCCCGCTTGATATTTTTTTTCACTGGCTGCTGTCCAGCATCCAGCGCAAGTTCTCTTAACTCCGCGTTTTCCCCCACGGCTGACTCCGGCTGAATCTTTGTATCCAGAGATACCCCTGTCACCTTCCGGTTCATACGGCGATTCTCCCGTTCTGCCGCCTTGCGTTCTCTCTGGGCATTTTTCAGTTCCCCTCTGGTCCGGCTGCGTTCCTGTGCTCTGGTCTTTCTGCGTACCGCATCTGCCCGGGCAGATTCATATACTTTGTGTCCGCCTCTGGATATCCCTTTGAAAAAGGATTGCTCCGTGAGCAATACCACACAGACAATCAGGATCAGAAGATCCAGCAGAATTGCTCCCATCATTCCAAAGCTTTTGGAAAACAAAATCCCAAGCAAACCGCCAATCAAGCCGCCACCGCTGTGTTTTGCCGCACACTGCACATACAGATCCGTTACTTTTCCCGGTGTCTGATCCCAGAAACATACAATATGCGCAAATACACATAAAAAAAGGAACAGCAAAATTCCGGCTGTCACTTTCATGATCACACGTCCGGAATATGCAGATCCCTGCCTGGAATCCTGTCTGTTTGAGATCAGGAATGCCGGAACCAGGAACACCGGTACCGGAAACACGTACGCCAGCATACCAAACAATCCAAAGGCGCCGTTACTCAATGCATTGCCTACAATCCCACCTTTTCCGATATTTCCGATAAAAAGCAGAATTGCAGCTGCCAGACACGCAAAAAGCAACAATTCTGTACGCCAGGTAAATGTCTGCACAGAACTGTTCTGCTTTTTTCTTCCTGTTGTCGTTTTTTTACCGGAATTTTTCTTCCGGGCAGATGAAGTTTTTTTCTTTGTTGCCATATAAAACCTTTCTAACTTAACGCCACACTTTCCCACAATCTGTATTCTACGCTGTCACAAAATATCCGATAATAGAAAGAATACCGACTACCAGACAGTATATGGAAAAATATGTAAATTTTCTTTTTTTCACGATTACAAGCATCGTCTTGATACAGATATATCCCACCACTGCTGCCACCAGCATACCGACTGCATAAATACCAAGCTGGGAGCTGTCAATGGCCGCACTTCCAATATCTGTCAATTGAAGCACCATAGCTCCGAGAACTGCCGGAATAGACATAATAAAGGAATACTTTACAGCAAACTTCCGGTCAAATCCGCTGAGTGCACACGCGGTGATCGTCGTTCCTGAACGGGAAATACCAGGCAACGTCGCGATGCCTTGACAGATACCGATGATAAACGCATTTGCATACCCTACCTGTTTCGGTCTCTTGTGTCCTTCCGGCACCCGGTCACAGATAAAGAGCAATCCTGCTGTAATGATCAGGCAGATACCCGGAACGAACAGAATCTCGGAGGCAGCTGTCACAAGGTCGGAAGCGACAAACCCAAGGATTCCCGTTGGAATTGTCGATACGATCACAAGCATGACAAATTTCCGATATCCATTGTAAACCACATGCCGGTAGACACCATCTCCGTTCTTCCCGATCAGGACCGTCAGATTGTAGATACAATCAATGACTATGCCGATGAATTCTTTCACCAGATGAAAGATATCTTTGTAATACACAATACAGACCGCCAACAATGTTCCCACATGAAGCATGATATCGAACAAAAGTCCCGTGTCTGTATTTACATTAAATAATATTTTAAAAAGTGCCAGATGACCGGAGCTGCTTACCGGAAGAAATTCCGTCAGTCCCTGAATAAGTCCCATGATCACAGATTGTACCATTGACATCCGCTTATCCCTCTTCTTTCGTACATGATTATTGTTAGCATACCACATTTTTTCACGGATGTCATCTGTGATTTTCCGCTGCTTTTTTTCAGATGCAGCTTTCATTGATCATAAAATGCAAACGCTGTACCGCATCGCTGATACCCCCAACTTCATTGATGATACCTTCCTCCACCGCCTGATGCCCCACCAGGATGGTTCCAAGATCTTTTGTCAGCATTCCCGTATTCAGCATCAGTTCTTCCATACGTTCCCGGTTCGTCTGACTGTGGGATGCAATAAATCCGGTAATCCGATCCTGCATCTGCTGAAAATAATCATATGTCTGTGGTGCTCCGATCACGGTACCGCTCATACGCACAGGATGGATTACCATGGTTCCTGTAGGAACGATAAAAGAGTAGTCCGCAGCAACTGCCAGCGGCACACCTATAGAATGGCTTCCGCCCAATACCAACGATACCACCGGCTTACTTAAAGAAGCAATCATCTCCGCAATGGCCAGACCGGATTCCACATCTCCACCAACCGTATTCAGAAGCACCAACAATCCGTCAATCTCCCGGTCATCCTCCACCTGAGCCAGTTTGGGCAGCACATGCTCATATTTTGTTGTCTTTGTATTTGCTGACAGGCATTCATGTCCCTCCACTTCACCAATAATGGATAACAGATGCAGTTTATGCTGCTGCCGGTTGTCTGCCAGTTCCATCTGTCCATACTCTTTTATTTCCTGATTTTTTACTTCTTTTTGTTCTGACATTACACCATTCCTCCATGTTTTTCAAAAGTATGTGCAGATATAAAAAAAATATGCCCGTACAGTTCATAAAAACTGTACGGGCATATTGCATCTTTTATCCAATCAGATAACTGTATAAGCCTGCATAACGTCCGGCAGAAACTTTCCATGAGAAATCCTTTGCCATACCGCGGTCTACGATCTGATTCCACTGACGTTTCCGTTCAAAAAATACGGTCTTGGAATAGTTGATCACATTCAACATATCCTCACCATTATAATTGGTAAAGGAAAATCCTGTTCCAGTATTCTCATACTCATTGTATGGCTCCACCGTATCTTTCAATCCACCTGTCTCACGTACGATCGGCACAGTTCCGTAACGAAATGCCATCAGCTGTGTCAGACCACATGGTTCAAACCGGGACGGCATCAGAAACGCATCGGCAGATGCATACAATTTCTGAGCCAGATCAGAATCATAACAGATATTGGCCGATACCCGGTCTCCATATTTCCATGCAAAGTGCCGGAACATATTTTCATAACGCTCTTCACCTGTTCCAATCACAACAAACTGTGTATTATCATCCAGGATACGTTCAAAAACATAATCTATCAGATCCAGCCCCTTCTGATCTGTCAGACGGGAGATCAGACCGATCATGTATTTCTTCTTATCTACAGTCAATCCCAGCATCTCCTGCAATTTCACTTTATTCTCAGATTTCTTCTTGCGGAAATTATCACGGTTATAATTTACAAACAGCTTCGGATCCGTCTCCGGATTATAAATATCATAATCAATCCCATTCACAATACCCTGCATATCAAAATGCCGTGCAGAGAGCAGACCATCCAGTCCTTCTCCATAATACGGTGTCTGAATCTCCTGCGCATAAGTATCGCTGACTGTCGTGATGTAATCAGCGTAAACAAGTCCGCCTTTGAGCATATTTGCATCTTTCTGGAACTCCAGCTTATCCGGTGTAAACAATTCCTTCGGGAATCCAGTGAGTCCCATCATAGTCTTCACATCCCAGATACCTTGAAATTTCAGGTTGTGGATCGTCATGATTGTTTTCATGCCCCAAAAGAACATATCGCCCTGGAACTCTGTTTTCAAAAATACCGGGATCAAACCTGCCTGCCAGTCATGACAGTGAATCAGATCCGGCTGAAAACCAATCTGCGGCAGCATAGATAATACCGCTTTATCAAAAAATGTAAATTTTTCAATATCATAACGGATATCTCCATATGGAAGAAAACAGTCGAAATATTCCTGGTTGTCAATGAAATAATAAGTAATCCCATCCAGCTCATATTTCAGAACACCTACATATTTACTCGGCACGTACGGACCGGTTCCCATATAAAAATGTGTGACATATTCAAACTGATTCCGATATTTTTCCGGAATGCAGGAATAATTCGGAATTACAACCCGAACGTCCCATTCTTCTTTATCAAACTGTTTTGGAAGTGCGCCGCACACGTCGGCAAGTCCTCCGGTTTTGATAAACGGTACACACTCTGAAGCAGCAAATAAAACCTTTTTCATTTTGAACCCCCTGACTTTCATTCCCGGATGCAGATCCGGATTGCATTCAAATTTATTGATTTCATTATACCATAGGAACGGTGCAATGTAAAAGGTCACTTATCAAATCCCCACAAAAAATGACCGGTGTCTTCGCTTTGTAACACCGGCCATTTTTGTTTTCCTATGATTTCATTGTAATGGGAAGCGATTACTCGTCCCAGTTATGATATACCTGCTGTACATCATCATCTGCATCCAGCAGATCCAAAATCTTGTTAATGCAATATAAATCCTGCTCATCTGTCAGTTCTACATAAGTCTGCGGAATCATAGTAACTTCAGCACTTGCCATTTCAATTCCCGCATCCTCTAATGCCTGTCTTACTTCACTGAAAGAATCCGGATCAGTGATGATTTCAAAACTATCCTCTTCCTCACTGAAATCCTCTGCACCTGCATCCAGTGCTGCCATCATCAGATCATCTGCATCCATATCACAGTTCTCTTTATCAATGATGATCTGACCTTTTTTATCAAACATATAAGATACACAGCCCGGTGTTCCTACATTTCCTTTTCCTTTTGTAAAAGCATTTCTTACATTTGCTGCTGTACGGTTCTTGTTATCTGTCAGTGCGTCAACAATGATCGCTGTACCGCTCGGACCATACCCTTCATAAGAAACATACTCATAATTTACGGAATTTGCATCTCCGGCAGCCTTTTTGATACCACGGTCAATCGTATCATTCGGCATATTATTTGCTTTTGCTTTTGCGATAACATCACGGAGTCTGCTATTATTTGCAGGATCCGGTCCCCCCTCTTTTACTGCAACTGCAATCTCACGTCCGATAATGGTAAAAATTTTTCCTTTTGCAGCATCATTTTTTTCTTTTTTATGTTTAATATTTGCAAACTTTGAATGTCCTGACATTTTTATCTCTCCCTATCTTTTTTCGAAACTATCCGCTATTATAGCACACTATCTCTATTCTGACAAGATTTGTTTCTCTTCCTTCAGCGGTTCTTTTGTCACACGAACAGTCCTTATCACCCTATGTTCCACCAGCAGCACATCAAACCGGTAACCGTACGCAGAGACCTGATAGTGTTCCCCGTTCACCGGGATCTTGTTAATCCGAGAAATCAGAAATCCACTCAGTGTATCAAAATCCTCCAGTTCTTCCCCATGGATTTCCAGAAGTTCGCACACATCATCAAAATCCGTCATTCCATCAATGACATAACTGCCGTCTGCTTCCTCCACAATCTGCTCTTCTTCCGCATCGTGTTCATCAAAAATATTTCCGACGATTTCCTCCAGAATATCTTCCATCGTCACAAGACCGGAAGTTTGACCGTATTCGTCCACCACGATCACCATATGGATTTTTTGGGACTGCATGTTCTTAAACAACACATCAATATTTCGTGTCTCCGGAATAAAAGATGCCGGGCGGATCAGATCATTGATCTTCGTCAGTTGCTGCTCCATATTCGTCTGATCCAGCATCTGGTTCAAAATATCCTTAATATGTATGATACCGATAATATTATCAACATCATCCAGATATACCGGATAACGGGAATATCCCATATCCCGGATTTCTGCCAGCACTTCCTGCAGAGAGCAGGTGCCGTCCAGTGCCATGATCTGCTTGCGATGAGTCATAATATCCTTCGCCTCTTTCTGATCCAGGGTAAAAATATTATTGATCATCTCCGCTTCACTTTCCTGCAGCACACCATTCTCATGCCCTTCATTTACCATGGACATAATTTCCTGCTCTGTCAGATCTTCTCCGGCCGTCCACCGTCCCTTTCCAAATATTCGCTTAAAACCTTTTCCGAATGTATTAAACGGACTACTGTCATCCTCCATTGTCTCATACTCCTCCTATGTAATTTACAATTCCAGACTGATTCGCAGCGCCTTTCCTACTTTTTCCATAATTTCACTGTCCAGATGACAGATTTTATCTTTCAGGCGCACTTTATCTATGGTTCGCAGCTGCTCCAGCAGAATCACAGAATCTTTCACCATATGATAGCGGACTGCATTCAGCTCGATATGGGTCGGTAATTTTGCTTTATTCATCCGTGATGTGATTGCTGCACAGATCACGGTAGGGCTGTGCCGGTTGCCGATATCATTCTGAATGATCAGCACCGGTCGCACACCCCCCTGCTCCGATCCAACCACCGGTCGCAGATCTGCATAATAAATATCTCCTCTTCGAATCAACATGTCACACACTCCATCTGTTCAGGTTGTTTTCATTCTTCCCATTTTCAGCGTGCGTATTCTGTTTTCATCGAAATTTTTTCAGCATCTGTCCGGGCTATTTCTGTTTTACATAAACCCGTGGGATTCTCTTGTTGAGATCGCAGACAAATTCATAATTAAACCGGCCGGACAGATCTCCAAGTTCCTCTAGCGTGATACACTCTGCACCATCTCTTCCAATGAGAGTTACTTCATCTCCCGGACATACATCTGCAATATCTGTCACATCCACCATCATCTGGTCCATGCAGACTCTTCCACAGATTGCCGCGCGTTTGCCATGGATCAGCACATAGCCCTGATTGGACAGGCTGCGCGGATAACCGTCCGCATATCCCACCGGCACCGTTGCAATCCGCATTGTGTGCTCCACCTCAAAGGTTCCACCATAACTGATGATTCGTCCCGGTTCCAGTTCTTTGACATGTACCACATGACTTTTCAGGGAAAGCAATGGCTGCAGATCAATATTTTCTTTATTCACTTCATCCGACGGCCACAGACCATATAAAATAATGCCCGCCCGGACAATATCTTTGTTATATTCCGGCAGATCCACAATACCTGCACTATTTGATACATGGTGGACCGGAATAGACACCTGACGTTCCTTCAGCCAGGTGATCATCTGCTCATAAGCAGCTTCCTGTTTCTTTGTAAATGCTTTATCTGTTTCATCTGCCTTGGAAAAATGAGTAAAGATTCCTTCTATCATAATATGCGGCAGCTTTGCAATCTGTGCGATCTCATCTGCAGACTGCTCCGTCACCTGAAAACCGATACGGCTCATGCCGGTATCCAGTTTGATATGGATCTTACAGATCTTATCCTGTCTCATTGCTTCCTCAGACAGCTGTTTTGCACGTATCAGAGAAAAAACTGCCGGACGCAGATTTTCCTGTACGATCTGTGCATCGTATTCCGGAAACGTATAGCCCAGGATCAGAATCGGTTTTTTGATTCCGTTCGTATACAATTCCTCCGCTTCTTCCGGCGTTGCGACTGCGTAACCCCAGACATCCTCCCGTTTTTCCATGACTTCTGCAAGTGGAACGGCACCGTGTCCGTAACCATCTGCCTTCACCACGGCAATAATCTTCGTTTCCTTTCTGATACAGCGATGTATTTCATCCAAATTATGTGTTAATGCATCCAGATCAATGTCTGCACATATTCTCCGATATTCTTTCATTGTCTTTTTGTGTCCTCCTGTTTCCGCAACACATCCATAAGTCCATCCACAATATCACTGGCCATCATAGCACAATGTCCCACACGTTCTGCCGCTGCATCTCCTGCCAGTCCATGTATAAAAACACCAAGGGCTGCCGACAGATACATATCCAACTTCTGCGCCAGAAGCGCTCCGACCACACCACTGAGCACATCTCCGGCTCCGGCTGTTGCCATACCGTGATTGCCACTGACATTAATATAACTTTGTCCATCCGGCTGTGCTGTGATCGTTCTTGCATCTTTTAAAACTACAGTAATCTGATGCTCCATTGCAAACTCCTGTGCTGTCTGTACCAGCCGATCCCTGATTTCAGTGATTGGCCGGCCGGTCAGTCTCGCCATCTCGCCCAGATGCGGTGTGATCACCAGCGGCGACTGTACCAGTTTCCACCAGTCCGGATGCTTTGAGAGAAGATTCAGGGCATCCGCATCACACAGACACGGAACCTGTATCCGTTTTAACAGTTCATACAACATGCGTTCCGACAAATCCGACTGACCGATTCCGGGACCTGCCACCACAGCATCGGCCCAGTGCAATTGTGTTTCTACAAATTCTACCACATCTGTCCCGTTATTGTAAACTGCCAGAACTGCCTCCGGCACCAGTTCCTGCAAAATCATCCGGTTTTCTTCCACTGTTGCCACCCTTACCAGACCACAGCCCATACGATAAGCTGCTTTTGCCGCAAAAACAGCTGCTCCTGCCATCTGCTTCGATCCCGCCAAAATCAATAATTTTCCGTAGCTTCCCTTATTCGAACGGTTCACACGCCGCGGCAATCGGTTCAGATCCGATGTCTCCAGCATATTCAGTTCCGGTTTGATCTCATACAAACTCTGCTCATCAATGCCAATATCAGCCACTTTCAACTCACCGGTATATTCTGCTCCCGGATACAACAGCTGACCGGCTTTGATAAATCCAAAGGTCACCGTCAGATCTGCTGCAAACGCCGTTCCCATAACAGCACCGGTATCAGCAGAGATGCCGGATGCGATATCAACTGCCACTTTATATCCATCCTGTTCCGTCATTTTCTGAAGAATTTCCGCATATTTTCCCGTTACCTCACGACTGAGCCCGATACCAAACAAAGCATCTACGATCACGTCCACGATGTCTTTTGGATACTCATCAGAAATTTCCACTCCATACTGTTCTGCAATGAACATCTGCCGTTTTGTTTCCTCCGTCGCTTTTTCCCGGTTTCCGGCAAAATAAATTGTTACATTGTACCCCTTCAGATAAAGCAGCCGTGCAACCGCCACGCCATCTCCTCCGTTGTTCCCGGATCCGCATACTACCAGCACTTTTGTCACCGGATTTGGATAACGCTTTATAATCTCCTGCATCGTCGCCAGGGCAGCCCGCTCCATCAGAACTGCTGAGAGCATTCCCCGTCGCCGCATCGTATTTTCATCACACTGCTTCATTTCACGGCTGTTCAAAATATATTTCATGACAGTTCCTTCCCTTCTATAACAAAACGCAATTTCCTATCATCATATGCTAAAAGCGCCCTGTCCTTACAACAAAGCGCTTTCTTATTCCCTACCTATTTATCATCCTGTCTGCGAACAATGTTATAAGACAGCTGCATTAAACTGTCCGATAAATGAACATTTTCTACAACGACATCATCCGGAAGTTCCAAATCCAGATGTGCGAAATTCCAGATTGCATGGATGCCAAGTTCTACCAGCTTTTCCGCTGCCTGTTCTGCTTTTTCCTTCGGAAGTGTCAGAACTGCAATATCCACACGCTGTGTCTTTAAAAACTCCGGAAGTTCATCCATCATATGTATCTCAATTCCACGTACTGACAATCCAGCCAATGCCGGATTTACATCAAATAGTCCTGTGATCACAAATCCACGTTTTTCAAATTTTACATAATTTGCCAGTGCCTGTCCCATATTACCGGCTCCGACAACAATAATATTATGCTGTCTGTCAAGACCAAGAATCTTACCGATTTCCTCATACAGATACTGTACATTATAACCATATCCTTGCTGACCAAATCCGCCAAAATTATTCAGATCCTGCCGGATCTGTGATGCTGTAACTTTCATGCGGACACTGAGTTCATTGGATGAGATCCGTTCGACTCCATCATCCAATAATTCTCCCAGATATCGATAATATCGAGGCATCCGTCGTATGACAGCCTGTGAAATTTCCTTCTGCATTGTTTCTATACTCCTTCAACCATCTGCAACTTTCTGCAGTCATCTATGGTTATTATATACATTTCATTTCTTTTTGTCAATTTTTTATCAATCCGATGCAAGTGCTTCCCACTCTTCATACAGACCATCCAGTTTTTCCTGGACTTCCACCTGCTCACTGTGCAATTTTCCTAGTTTGGCTGAATTAGTAGCCACCGCCGGATCCTGGAACTGTTCCTCCAGCTCCGACAGTTTTTCCTCCAGAGATTCAATTTCTTCCTCAATCTTTTTCACACGGTTCTGGATTTTGCGCTTTTTGGCCTGCTCTTCTTTCTGAGACTGCCAGTCTGTCTTCCCCTCAGAAACATCTTCTTTCACAACCTCCACCGTCTCACCGTTATTCAGATAGGCCCGTTCATTTGTTTCTTTTTTCTCCAGATAATAATCATAATTGCCAATGTAATTGACAATCTTCTGCTCTGTCAGATTCAGAATCCGGGTCGCTGTCCGGTTAATAAAATAACGGTCATGAGATACAAACAACACCGTTCCTTCATAACGGTTCAGAGCCGATTCCAGAATCTCTTTGGAAGCGATATCCAGATGATTCGTAGGCTCATCCAAAATCAGGAAGTTTGCCTCAGAGAGCATCAGTTTTGCCAGTGACAGACGACCACGCTCACCACCACTTAAATCACTGACCCTTTTAAACACATCGTCCTCGGTAAATAAAAATGCAGCAAGAATATTTCGAATCCTGGTCTGAGTCAGTTTTGGATAATCGTCCGCAATCTCCTCCATCAATGTCTTCTCCATATGAAGAACCTGCTGCTCCTGGTCGTAATATCCGATTTTCACATTCGTTCCCAGTGTGAATGAACCTGCATCTGCATCCACTTTTTCATTTAATATTTTTAAAATCGTTGTTTTTCCGGTTCCGTTCTGACCGATGAGAGCCACCCGTTCGCCACGCTTGATTTCAAAAGAAATGTCCTGAAACAGTTTCTTTTGATCATAAGCTTTGGACAGACCTTCCACCCGCAGTACATCGTTTCCGCTAATAACAGAAGGCGTCAGTGTCATATGCATCTCAGATTTTTCTTCCTGCGGTTTTTCCAGCACATCTATTTTTGCCAGCTGTTTTTCACGACTCTCCGCACGCTTTATCGATTTTTCACGATTGAAAGATTTCAATTTTTCGATAACTGCTTCCTGATGTTTGATTTCCCGCTGCTGATTGTAATAGGCACGCAGTGCTTCCTCCCGGGCAAATGCTGCTTTCTTCGCATACTCCGTATAATTGCCGTCAAAAACCGCAGATTTATGCATACTGATCTCCACTACTTTTGTGACAATCCGATCCAGAAAATACCGGTCATGGGCAACAATCACAACAGCACCTTTGTAATTCATCAGAAATGTCTCCAGCCACTGAATAGATTCGATATCCAGGTGGTTCGTCGGCTCATCCAACAGGATGATATCCGGATGAGTCACCAGCAGACGCGCCAGAGACACACGTGTCTTCTGTCCACCGGACAGTTCATTGCAGTGTTTCTCAAAATCATTCTCGGAAAATCCAAGACCTTTTAACACACCGGAAACCTCACTGCGGTATGAATAACCATCCCTGGCTTCAAACTCATGCAGCAGCTTATGGTAGCTCTCCATATAAGATTCCATCTCTTCTTTTGATACAGACTGCATTCCTTCTTCCAGTTCACGGATTTTCTGCTCCATATCAATGAGCTGGCGTTTTCCTTCCAGTACTGTCTCATAGATTGTCCGTGCATCGTCCATATCCTGATGCTGTGCCAGATACCCCAGTGTCTTTCCTTTTGCCAGGGTCACCGTACCTTCATCCGCCGGCAGTTCTCCAACAATAATTTTCAACAGCGTGGATTTTCCGGCACCGTTAATTCCTACAATCGCCACTTTTTCCTGATCTTCCACATGAAAACTCACATTTCGGATCACCGGTTCCACACCAAATGATTTGCTGATATTTTGACATGCTAAAATCATATGTTTTCTTCCTCACCTTAAAAATGGAATCCTGCAGTCCGCAGGATTCCTGTTTTTCATTTTTCTTTATCGAATCAGTGTCCATTTATGCCGGATAGATCTGAGTCTTTCTATTCTATCTGACTCTGAACCATGCTTCGTATTTGGCAGCTTGCAGAATCAGCGGTTAAAGCAGCACTGCTTTTCGTGTACTTCTTATGCGTACAATTTTTCCAGTGTCTCACGGATTGCTTTGATAAAATCAAGGCTGTTCAATACAACCGGGTTTTCTAATTCTGTAATTAATGCCAAATCTTTTGTCATTTTACCAGATTCTATTGTATCAATACAAGCTTTTTCCAGATTATCTGCAAATTTTACTAATTCCGGCAGACGATCCAGTTCTCCACGTTTGCGCAATGCACCGGTCCATGCAAAAATCGTTGCTACAGAGTTGGTAGATGTCTCCTCGCCGGCCAGATGTTTGTAATAATGTCTCATAACGGTTCCGTGTGCAGCTTCATACTCGTATACGCCACTTGGGGAAACCAGTACAGAAGTCATCATAGCCAGAGATCCGCATGCAGAGGAGATCATATCACTCATAACATCACCGTCATAGTTTTTGCATGCCCAGATAAATCCGCCTTCCGCTTTCATGACACGGGCAACCGCATCATCGATCAGTGTGTAGAAATACTCGATGCCTGCAGCCTCAAATTTTTCTTTGTACTCTGCATCATAGATATCCTGGAAAATATCTTTGAATGTATGATCGTATTTTTTGGAAATCGTATCTTTTGTTGCAAACCAGAGATCCTGCTTCAAATCCAGTGCGTAGTTGAAGCAGCTTCTTGCAAAACTCTCGATGGATTTGCAGATATTATGCTGTCCCTGAACGACACCTGCACCTGTAAAGTTGTGTACAAGTTCTCTTACCTCTGTTCCGTCCTCAGCAGTATAAACCAGTTCAACTTTTCCCGGTCCCGGGATCTTCATCTCAGAAGCTTTGTATACATCACCGTAAGCGTGACGGGCAATGGTGATCGGTTTTTTCCAGTTCTTTACGCATGGCTCAATGCCTTTTACCTTGATTGGTGTACGAAAAACTGTTCCATCAAGGATCGCACGAATGGTTCCGTTCGGGCTCTTCCACATTTCTTTTAAATTATACTCTTTTACGCGGGCTGCATTTGGTGTGATAGTTGCACATTTTACAGCTACACCGTATTTCTGTGTGGCATAAGCAGAATCGAAAGTTACCTTGTCGTCTGTTTCATTTCTGTACTCCAGTCCCAGATCGTAATACTCTGTCTTCAGATCTACAAATGGAAGTAATAACTCGTCTTTGATATATTGCCAGAGAATTCTGGTCATTTCGTCTCCATCCATTTCAACTAACGGTGTGGTCATTTTAATTTTTTCCATGGTAATTATCCTCCGATCCTTATTTCCCGTTTTTCTGATTCTCTACACTTGATTCCTGCAGCAGATTATCCCAGCCACAGTGATCGATATTTTCAATGGTTCTCATGATATGTTGATTTGCCAGCATTTGTGCTTTCTCCGGATCATGATCATGAATGGCCTGTGCGATCATCCGGTGCTCATCATTTGATTTTTCCGAACGCTCCTTTGACTTTAATGTCATCTTGCGTACCCGTTGCACATAATTATGAAAATCTGTCAGTACCCCGGCCAGCACTTTGCTTCCGGATGCCTGATATAATGTCTCATGAAACTTATTATCCAATTCAAATACCTGACTGCTATGTCCCTTCGACACATGAAACTCTGTCAGGTATACAATTTCTTCCAGTTCCTCAATCTGCTCCGGAGTGGCTTTTTTCGCTGCCCACTTGGCGCACAAACCTTCCATCACAGATCGTATCTCATAAATATCATTCAGATCTTCCTTGGAAAATCCGGTCACATGTGCGCCTTTGTTCGGTGTGATAGTCACCAGCCCCTGAAGTTCCAGCTGACGCAATGCCTCACGTACCGGAGTCCGGCTGACCCCCAACTCATCGCCTATCGTTTTTTCCTTCAATTCCTCATCCACTGCATATTTGCCGGACAAAATGTCTTCCTGCAGTTTATGAAATACTTTTTCACTAAGCGAATGGTTATCTCCCATCCTGTTTTGCCCCCTTATTATAAAATAATACCCAGTTCCTGGCAACACTCTGTAATTTTAACAACCAGCTCGTTATCTGTCAGAACAGTTACACGGCCTTCATCATACTGCTCATCTACCCAGTCTTTCAGTTTATGCACCAATTCTGAGTTTTTGTCCAGATGACGTTCCTGCGGCAGTCTGTAATAACTGTTGATCCAGTGTGCGATTCCAGCCAGACCGGAAGTATTGGAAATAGATACCAGTGCCGGTCTCTTTAAGAATTTTTCTGTATCAAAAATATTGTAGATTTCTTCGTTTTTCAGCAATCCGTCTGCATGGATTCCGGCTCTTGTTACATTGAAGTTCTTGCCGGCAAACGGTGTTCTGCTCGGAAGTGTGTAATCCAGATCCTTTTCAAAATAATCAACCAGGTCTGTGATCACCGTAGTATCCATGCCATCCAGTGTTCCTTTCAGCTGTGCATACTCAAATACCATTGCCTCCAGTGGTGTGTTACCGGTACGCTCACCAATACCAAACAGAGAACAGTTGACACCACAGGCGCCATACAGCCATGCTGTGGTAGAATTGGTAACCGCTTTATAAAAATCATTGTGTCCATGCCACTCGATCAGTTCAGACGGTACACCGGCATGTGTGGTCAGACCGTAAATGATACCCGGTACGCTTCGCGGAATAACAGCACCCGGAAAGTTAACGCCATATCCCATCGTATCGCAGGCACGCACTTTGATCGGAATCTTGTATTCATCCATCAGTTTCATCAGTTCCACACAAAACGGAATCACAAATCCGTAAATATCAGATCTTGTGATATCTTCCAGATGACAACGTGGGCTGATACCAGTCTCCAGACATTCACGGATGACGCTCAGATAATGATTCATGGCCTCACGTCTGGTCATTTTCATTTTATAGAAAATATGATAATCGGAACAGCTGACCAGGATACCTGTCTCACGCAGTCCGATGTCTTTTACTAATTCGAAATCCTGTTTACTTGCACGGATCCAGCTTGTAACCTCCGGGAACTTATATCCACGTTCCATGCATTTGTACACTGCATCACGGTCTTTTTTGCTGTACAGGAAAAACTCACTCTGGCGGATGATTCCCTTCGGACCGCCCAGTTTATGCAAATAATCGTAAATCGTTACAATCTGATCGGTAGTGTACGGAGCTCTTGACTGCTGTCCGTCACGGAATGTCGTATCTGTAATCCAGATATCGTCCGGCATATTATGCGGTACAATTCGGTCATTGAACGCAATTTTCGGAATCTCTTCATATGGGAACAGATTTCTAAATGTATTTGGTTCATCTACATCTACCAGCTGATAAAAATGCTCTTCCAACTGCAACAGATTATTATGCTTATTCATTACTACTTTACGCATGTTATTCGCTCCTCACCTTATATACTTGTATACAATTATATACATTGTATGCAATTAAACTCATTGCATACAATCATACATTCTCTTTTTCACTTTGTCAAGTTAAAGCAAAAAATTTTTTATAAAAAAACAGAAAACAGAAAAACAAACAAAAATCAGAACGAATAAACAGAAAATACAATCAATGATAAAAAATACGCATTTTTTTCAGGAAACACTGACAAGCCACATACATACTATGAATTGTAAATAAAAATCTGGAGGCTATCAACATGAGTGATTTAGCTGCTACAAACTGTGGATGCTCTAACGACAACGGATGCGGATGCAATAACATTATCTGGATTATCTTACTTTTGTGCTGCTGCGGCGGCGGATGTGGAAATGGCAACGGCTCTTTCCTGGGTGGAAATGGCTGCAGTGAAGCAATCTGGATCATCCTGCTTCTGTGCTGCTGTGGCGGATACGGTGGAAACAACAATGGAAACGGCTGTGGCTGCTTCTAAACCTCAAGAACCGGAGGCGTCAACGCCTCCGGTTCTTATTCTTCTCAGATTCTTTTCTCTGCCACTCCATCTCCTTCTGCCGTTCCCGTTCTTCCTTTTTCCGCAGGCAGTCTTCATCTATCTCATATACACTTTTACCATCATAAACTAATTTTCCCATATGCGATATCCTCCATAATCAGGCAATGAATTCTCTATTATTATATGAAATAAACTTATTTTCGCCTGTTTTATTTATACTCTTCTCTTTTATTGCTTTCCTTTCATGGATTATAATTTTCTACTCATAATCACATACTTTTTTCATACATTATAGAAAACATCAGATATGGACGTGATATCTCCTATGAATGAACACGAACACGAAAACGAACATACACCACCTGTACTGGATACTCTGATACAAAACCGGCCGATCCAGATGTTAAAAGCCATTGTGCCCTATCTCTACGAGCCGCAGCAGCGCATGGTCTCCATGATGATCCGGATGATCGAACTGCAGCGCACGATGCAGTTATTTGATGCCGCTCCGGAAATGCAGGCACAGGAATTGCGAATTTGTTCCAACGAGTCTCCCACAGAACGTACTCATCAGATTCTGAATGTCCTGCGGGAATATTGCACACCACAGGAACGGGATCAGATTGACATGATTTTAAATATTCTCGACCTTACTTCCGTGACCGGTATTTTCAATATGTAGAAACAATTAATTACCTTTTTGAAGAAAAAAATTTACATCCGGCACTAATATGCATAACATCTAGTGAACATTTATCATCCATTTGCATTATGTAAATATAGATAGATCTACTATATCAGGAGGATTTTTCATGGATCAGAACTTTTTCACCCAAAACCCTGCTTTTCAGAACATATCCCCGGAAAAACTTGCTTTTCTTATGAATTTCATGAACCAGGAAAAACCAGACTCTTCCAGGGATATGATGACATTTCTTATGAGTTTTGTCACAAAGGCAAGAAATCAGAATCTCTCTTTTACGACAGACGAAACCGATTTTATTATCCAGCATCTGCGGCAGGGACTAAATCCCACAGAACAGCAGCGCATCGACCGGGTGTTGCAAATGCTGCGCAGGAAAAAGTAAGACAAAAGACTGAGCAGAATCCTTATTACTCTGCTCAGTCTTTTTCAAATTACATGCGCCATTTTAAATTATCGTCACCACTTTTTGTCAGTATAAACAAAATCAGATTCATCGTGTCATTACTGTATTTTTCCTGCTTTTCTGCCTCTCTGTCAATAAGTTCTTTATTTATCTCAAAAATATTTTTCACCTGATTCTGATATCGTTCCATCCTGGATAAAAGAGCCTTTTCATTAAATGCATCTCGAATCATCTGTATTGACTTTTGAGAAGACGGATAATTTAACTGGACATTCCAGAACTCAACGGTTGCCAGATATTCGTTCGTATATTTTCTGTTTTTTTCCAGAAAGATCTCCGGTGCATCTTTATTCGCAAATGCCATCAGATCTACCAGATTCTTGTTAAATCTTGTCACAGCCGCTTCTTCAAACAGAATCAGCTCAATATAAAAAGCTGTCACCGAATTCCAGAACAACCGATATTGCTTACTTCCTCGATAAGATGGAAAAAATTGAATAAATGTATTTAAATTAACGCCTACATAAGCGATGTCATACTGTGCCATTCCATACGGCTCGCTGACGATTTTCACAATATCTTTGTCTATCAGCTGCCCAAATTCTTCTCCTTCTTCATACATCGTTTCTGACATCAGCAAAGATGCCAGCTGCTGATCATTTACAGCAGATTTTTCCATTGGAATCGTCACATAACTTTTTGGTGTTCCGCTAAGCCGGATACTCCATCGATTCAACATATATTCATACAAATTGCCCACGATATGATTTTCACTGTCAACAACCAGCAGCTGATTGCGGACAACATTATCCAACAGATGACTCAGCAAAAACGGACAGGATAAAGAAATGACATATAGTACACCAATATTGCTTTCCTTATCAACAGATACGATTATCTGTGTATATAGATCGGATCCTATCACCACATTCTCTTTGTCAAGGATATCCATGATCATTTCTTTTGTTATCCGGCATTGCACTGCATCAAGATAATATCGGTCAATTCTGTGCTTGAACCTGGCCATCATATCTTCTCCATCATGCCCGTAAGGCACACCGGTTTCACATTGAAGCCGGATATTTAAATCATTCAAATAAGCATTCATATCTGAATCATAGGCTGTTTTTCGATGCAGCAATCTACTGATATCTTCAATGACAACCGGATACATCAACACAACATCTGCGATCAGCTTCCACTCGCCCTGACGATGCTGCAACATTTGTTCCAATGAAGGATGTGCTTATACGGTGCATCCTCTTGCCTGATCATATTATGATCCTTATCATTACATATGATCAAATGATATTCCGGATATATATCTCGAATAGTCGTAATACATTCTTTCATGAAAACAGGATCTGCATCAGTGCCTGACACCTCCATGTCACAGATCCAGTAAATATCATTTCCGATTGTGCCGATTTTCTGTTTCGCGCTGGACGAAAGAAGTGCAAACTGAGCATCTATATAGGAACTACAACCCAACCGCATCGCTCTATGAAAATCAACCAGAAGTACAAATAATTGTGCGTTTCCATTTTGACTGTAAAAATACAGAAAACGTCCCTGCAATTTCTTTGTTATCTCATCAAATTCTTCCAGACATCTGTCCAGATTACTCACATGCAAAACAGAACATGCTGCTGAACTGCTCAGCTTATTCTTTATCTGTTCCAGCCGTTCACTTGTTCCTACTAATTCTTTACTGATCATTTACACATGTCCTCGTATCATATTTTATATTATATGCCTGGTACGCATTATACCTCAATACCTGCTCAATCTCTTTCTCATCAAATAATGATGCAATAAATTTTACATATTCATCGCATTTCACTGCCGGCCAGTCCGTTCCAAACAGAAATCGTTCCGGCTCTCCAATATATCGAATCCATGTTTTCAGATTTGAAATATACAATTCTTCCGTTTTCACAAAATGTTCCGTAACAAACAATCCCTCAAGTAATCCGGACAGGTCCGCATATACATTTCTATTATGCTCCATTACAGCCGCTGCTTCAGCCAGAAAAGGATTTCCAAAATGGCACATCACAATTCTCAGTTCCGGATAGTCAACAGCAATATCATCCAGATGAATCGGATGAGCGTACTTCAATTTTCCAGATAACGCTGCCAACATTCCTGTGTGAACCGCCAGCGTTTTATTATATTTCAGCAACACTTCCAACACTTCCACATAGCATTCGTCATGGGGATACAACGGCACATAGCCAGGATATAACTTTACACCCACACATTTTTCCCTTTGTAAATGCTTTTCAATAGCTGGCAGTGCTTCTCTTATATCATCGGTGCATGCAATCTGATCCAGACCAACACAATAATAGAAGCCATCCGGCAAACTATCTCCCTGTTTCTCTATCTCGCCATTTCCCATCATAATTCCACCAGTCATTCCGTACCTGCCATATGTTTCCAGAAAATATTCTTTTGTATCCAGATCACCTATATTAGATGACAGCCGATCACTAAAAGCAGAATGATCAAACCAATGAAAATGTGCATCAAAATACTTTTTATACATAATTACCTTCAATTTCTTTTCTATATATTATACTTATCTTTCCAGTCAGATTTCATCAAAATCCTCAAACATAATCCGTATCCCCATAGATTCTGTTTCCACATGATAATGTCCCGCATACCATTCTGAAAAATCCAAACGGTCATAAATCGTCTGCAGCCACTCTTCCGTCCCTTTATCCACGGTAATCGGTTCCTTTCGAGCCTTGAAAGCCCAGGTTGGCTCCGCTTTGATTGGAACGGTATGAGATAAAATAATATCCATCTTCCAATCCGATTTTTCCAACTGCTGCTCCACAAATTCTTTAATCGTGTCATCCGGCTGCTCCGATGCGAACCACTGAAGCCCCTGACTGATGCGGTAATCTTTGTTTACCGTACCGGCTCCGCCAATCGGCATCACAGATTTTCCGTTAAAATCATAAATCTCCCCGTCTTTTGCAAATAAAATATTCGGATATTTTTCTTCTTTGTATACAAGACCGCCATGCCATGACACCAGCTTATAATCCGCTGGAGATTCCCATGGCCGACCTTCATGATTGCCGTGTATACAAAAAAATGTAATTGGGATCCTATTCACACGCTCTTTTAATTTTTCATCTTTCGGACTCAGCCAGTAATTGATGCCGGAATCCCCAAGAATGATCATGACGTCATCTGGTGTGGTGTGGTGATCCTGGCAAAAAGTTTCCACCCGGTCAAATTTTTTGTGTGTATCTCCCGTAATGTAAAAATGCAAAAACGCTTCCTCCCCTGTACCTTTGTTCTTTTAGTATCTGCATTTTCATGAATTATGTCAACAAAAAGAGGAACAATATCATTTATTTTTTGATATTGTTCCTCTTTTTGTTGTCAGACGTTAGAAATATATTGTACTGTTCATCTGTCACCTGATTTTTCCCAAAAACCGATACTGTTAAAATCCACCATTCTGATATGCCCTTGCAATTACATATGATGGTTCATAAAATGCACTGCAATTATAATTGTCAATCACATCGCAAATCTCATTATTATACACCTTCATAATCCCATCTACATAATCTTCTTTAGAACCTATAGTATCTCTGATCAACCGCTGATATACAGCTCCCATATCAAGCGGTGACGGAATAATTGACGCTAACTCCTGATCAACAGCTGTTACATCATAATCTCCTGCTTTTAAATTGTAATCCTTTATCCAGTCTTCCTCTACCTTCAACGGATTTTCACAATGTAACACATTTGCACAACTAAGCAAATGATATAAGCCATCTCGTCCAATTGTATTGACAACATACTTATTTTTTTGCTTAATATGCCTAGCCACACGCTCTATCATATAACATACAAAATATAGATCATTCATTTCTATTTCTTCATCTGGGAAGTACTTATTTTTCATAATGTCTCGCTCCCTTCAAAAGTCAACGTTTTCAGTGCCGATTCTGTACAGAACACAATCTGATGCGTAGGATAATTAAACCTAACCAATCCCCAGAAAGCATCTCGTGGAATTTTACCATCAATAAACCCTTCTACAAAATTCCAAATCTGATCATCTGCCATAGGTCCCTCAACAATATCATAATCATGTTCAATACCTCGTCTGCAATCTACTACAAAATCAAGCCATGCATCTGTCATCTCATCAAATTTTAATACCTTCAACTCCGCGTTTGGCATATATTTATAACGATTAACCATAGATGCACCTCTTCTTGTCAGTGCCCATCGCTTCGCCTGTTTTTCATAGCTTGTGCAGTAAAAACCGTATCCAAAATCTTTATAAAAGCCGTTCTGGAGAATACGAGGAACCGATACTTCTACATTACTTCCATGATATATAATATTCTTCTCCATTTGCCTCCTCCTAATTTTACTTTAGAATTTCAACCGGTGAATTGCCTGTTTTCCACTCTTCTGTGCACCACGGGCATACTCAAATTTCGGATAGCCGAATCCCATGGCCGTTGCCACGAAATGATCTTCCGGAATACCTAGTTTCGCCCAGACATCCGGCATTAATTTCATAACATTCATCGGGAAACCAAGGTACACGCAGCCAAGTCCCTTAGATTCACATAACAGTTCAAAGTAAGCCAGAGTAATTCCCACTTCTACTGCTGCCGAGCCAAATTTTTTCGGCATATGCGGAATAATAATATGCGGTGCAGAACAGAAATAAATGTCTCCGTTCATGGCCTGCGGACCGCGGGCTTCCATAATTCCGTAGGATTCCTCATCCCAGGAATACGGATAGATTCCCTGTTTTTTCAGGTCTTTGACACCTTCACAGATCATCTTGCGCAGTTTGTCCAGTTCTGCGCGGTCATCAATGACCATGAATTCCATTTTCTGCTTATTTCCGCCAGTCGGTGTTGCCTCCAGTGCCGCAAGCAGTTCATTTAAAAGTTCCGGATCCACATTTTCGTCTTTGTAGTGACGGCAGGAACGACGGCTGCAGACCAGACGCTCCAGATCTGTAGAAATTGCATCACTTGGTAACGGAAGACTGTTTTCCGGCTTTTTACCAAGCACACTGATGGCCCCATTCGGACAGACGGTCAGGCAATGCTGACATCCCCAGCATCCGTACCAGTCCATACTTTTTACCGGTTTCAGACTTGGTTTTTTATGTTCATTCATCTCGATCAGCATAGACGGACAGGCGAGCTGGCATAAACCACAGCCCACACATTTACTCTCGTCTACTTGAAATCTCGTATCAATTAAACTCATTAATTGGTTCCTCCTGATATTTTATTTGTGTCACAACGTAAGGGTAAGCAGTATGGTTTTCACACAATCTGGGAAAAATGGACTCTGGCTATTTTTTCTCGACCAGCGATTGCTAGCGGGCGAGACAAAATCGCAGAGTCCTTTTTCATAACCTAACAAAAACCACACAATTACCCGAAAACTATATAATATAAAACCAGTTCTCATCCTGATCTAAATTACTGATTTCCATGCTTGTTTTTCCACCTTGCTTAAACTGCAATTCCTGTCCTTTGATGCTGACAGTCGTTCCCGCCGGAATGGATTTCGTAATAAACGCATTACCGCCGATAACAGAATCTCTGCCAATGACAGTCTCTCCGCCAAGGATGGAAGCACCGGAATAAATCGTCACATTATCCTCAATGGTAGGATGACGCTTTGCATTTTTCAGTTTCTGTCCGCCTCTGGTAGACAATGCACCTAAGGTAACACCCTGATATATTTTGACATTATCTCCGATGATCGTCGTCTCACCGACTACGATACCGGTACCATGGTCGATAAAGAAATGTTTTCCAATGGTTGCCCCCGGATGAATATCAATTCCGGTCACACTGTGCGCATATTCTGTCATAATACGCGGAATCAGCGGTACGGAACGGATAAACAGTTCATGTGCCAGACGGTTGATCGTGATGGCTAACAACCCCGGATAAGCCAGAATGATCTCACCATAGCTGTTTGCTGCCGGATCTCCTTCTAATGCTGCCTGCAGATCTCCCTCCAGATATTCACGGATCTTCGGAATCTGACGCAGGAAATCTACCGTGATCTCGTAGCTTTCTTTTTCAATCTGTTCCCGGCATTTTCCATCCAACTTCGGACAGAATTTTGAAACTTTTGCAATCTGTCTGCTGAGACGATACAATACATCCTCGATCAAAGTTGATAAATGATGGTTTGCATGATAGCTTTTGTATGCACGATCTCTGTAATATCCCGGATAAATAATCTTCAGTAATTTTTCAATAATATCAATAATAACTTCTTTATTTGGCTGATCATAAAAATCTTCCATCTTGTCAATGGTACGATCCAGTTCATAATCAGCAAGGATAGAATCCAGAATTTCTTCTGCTTCTTTTCCCTCTATATTTCTGCTCATATCTGACATACTATTCACCTTTTTCTTTCTCAATCAATTCATTATATTACATTGGAATTGATAATATCTTTCCACTTTTGGCATATTCTTATTTTATTTTTTAATGCACCCCTGAACATCCTATGACCGGAAATCTCCACGGTCACTGACCAGAGTAAATCCGACGCTCTCCACTCTGCGTCCCAGGCATCCGCGGCATTCCGCTGCTTCCTCTCCGGTGCAGATCTTGTTATCATACAGATCATACTGTTTCCGGTTTTTCACCGGTGAGAGGTTTGGCATTACAACATTCGCTCCATGCTGCAATCCTTTTTCTCTTCCAAGCGGATCTGCCGTTCCAAGTGCCGTTGTCGCCGGAAGCAATACATGCGGCAGCATAATGCGGATTACGGACAGTAAAAATAGCGTCAATGGAACACTTCCGGACGGCTCCTTGGCAAACATGGTATCATGATGTGGAATAAACGGACCGATACCGACCATCTGGGGATCCAGTTCTTTTAAAAATACCAGATCATCCGCCAGCGTCTCTGCGGTCTGCTCCGGAGAACCTACCATAAATCCTGCTCCTACCTGATAACCAAGTGTCTTTAAATCGTATAAACACTGCTTACGTGCCTCCAGACGCATCTCTTCCGGATGTAGTTTCCGGTAATGTACATCATTGGCAGTCTCATGACGAAGCAGATAACGATCTGCGCCCGCTTCCCGGAAACGTTTATAACTCTCATAAGATTTTTCACCAATTGACAACGTAATGGCACAATCCGGATAACCTGCACGAATCTTCCGTACAATATCTACCATACGATCATCGTTGAAATACGGATCCTCGCCTCCCTGCAGGACAAAAGTACGAAATCCTAACTCGTAGCCATTCTCACAACAGGCTAAAATTTCCTCCTCTGTCAGCCGGTAACGTTTTGCATTCGGATTGCTTCTGCGTATTCCGCAGTAATAACAGTCGTTTTTACAATAATTGGTAAACTCGATCAGCCCTCTTGTATACACATCAGTACCATAAACCTCTTTTCGGATGCGGACAGCTTCTTCTGCCAGCAGCGCATCTACCTGTGGATCATCCGCCATTTTGATCAGTTCCGCAAACTCTTCCCAGGTTAAATTATGTTCCCTGATTAATTTCTGTGCTGCATTCATTTCTTACTTCCCCTTTTATATCCCTTTTTCACAGGTTACTCTCATTTATAATTGCTGAAACAATACTATATTTCTCATCCAGACGCTGCGTTAAAAATGTTCCGTTTTTAACTGTATCTTTTTGCGATCTCTGTCTCAATGATCGTCGCTCCGCCGACAACCACATCGCCATCATACAGAACCACCGCCTGGCCACAGGTAATGGCACGTTGCGGCTCATCAAATACCACACGGATCTTGTCCGGCTCCGGCTGTGTCACAGTTGCCCACTGTTCTTCATGGCGGTAGCGCACTTTCGCTTTCACGCGCATTTCCCCTTCAATATGATCCACGGAAATAAGATTCACATCATTTGCAATCAGTTCTCTGGAAAACAGATCTTCGTTTCTTCCCAGAATAACCTGATTTTTCACCGGATCCACGGCTACCACATACATAGACTCTTTTAATGCAAGACCGAGTCCTTTTCTCTGCCCGATCGTATAACGGATGATTCCTTTGTGACGTCCCAGCACATTCCCCTCCAGATCTACAAAATCTCCTTCCGGATAGGTCTTTCCACGATACTGTTCAATGAAATCCGAATATTTTCCGTTTACGACAAAACAGATATCCTGGCTGTCATGTTTTCTTGCATTGATAAAACCCTGTGTTTCCGCAATTTCTCTGGCCTCAGTCTTATGCATGCCGCCCAACGGGAACTGCACATGCGCCAGCTGATCCTGGGTCAGAGAATATAACACATAACTCTGATCTTTGCTCAGATCTACGGATTTTTTTAATAAGTAACGTCCGGTTTCCTCATTGTATTCAATCTGTGCATAATGACCAGTCACCACATAATCGTAGGACAGCTCTTTTGCACGCTGAAACAGTTTTTCAAATTTCAGATAACGGTTGCAGTCAATGCATGGATTCGGTGTACATGCATTCTCGTAAGAACATACAAATTTCTCCATCACTTCTTCTTTGAAGCGATCTGAAAAATTAAATACATAATAAGGCATTTCCAGTGCCCGGGCCACACTTCTGGCATCTTCTACATCATCTAAAGAACAGCAGGTATGCTCTCTGCATACAACCACATCCTCATTCTGAAACAGCTTCATAGTAGCGCCGATACACTCATATCCTTTTTCTTTCATTAAAAAAGCGGCTACGCTGGAATCAACGCCGCCGCTCATTGCGATTATTGCTTTTTTATTCAAAGGCTACGTCTCCTTTTTATCATACTATTCAAGAATCTACGGATTATATCGCCTGTACCTTCCAGTCATGATATAACCCCATGTTATCCTAGTATTATAGTATTTTTTACTGATAAAAATCAAGTAGTAGCATATATTTCTTTTCGGTAAGTTTTCTTACAGTTCACCCGCGCCATTCGCAAAACGCATGTTCCATGCTTCTTCGCAGCTACGCCGCTATTTTTGCTCATAAAATGGCGCTCCCTTCATCACCATCTATCCAGCTAACTCCTCATGCAAGCATGATCGTTATCTAAATATATGTGATGAGTGAACTGTTGCTATATATAGTACATACTTTCGTCGTACTTTTCAAATTCCTGATATTCTTTCACCAGATCTGCCAGTGTCAGATTCATCAGAATCTGATCCAGCTGACGGTTCACCTCATCAATTACCCGTGTCTGAATGGCCGCTGCAATTCCTTTACAGTCACTCTCTTCTGCCGTATCTTCATCTGCAATGTGATAAGTTCCATCCAGGGCTTCCAGAATCTCAGCCACAGTAATTTTCTCTGCCGGATGATTCAGCAGATAGCCCCCCTGCGGGCCTTTGATACTTTTGACAATACCTGCCCGGCGCAGTGCAGCAAATACCTGCTCCAGATACTGCGGAGAAATATCATTTCGTTCCGCGATGCTGTTTAATGCCACATGTCCATTTTTGGAATGTACGGATAAATCGATCAGAGAGGTTAGTCCATATCTGCTTTTTTTCGAAAACTTCATTTTTATAATACCTCCCATACTCCAATTTTTTTCATTTTATGCAAAAATCTTACTTCTGTTTCTCATATTTGGATCACAGTAACATTTAATTTTCTCATTTAATGATGTTAAAAGATGCCATACGAATTGTTCCCTACTTTGTACTCCCACAATTCTACTCATCATTTAATTTAACAGGCGGATTGCAGTAATACAACCCGCCTGAATTTCTATATTTTTTTCATTTTTTACTGAATTGCTTTGAAAGCTTCATCCAGATCCTGAATGATATCGTCAATATTCTCTGTACCGATAGAAAGACGAATTGTGTTTGGTTTGATTCCCTGATCAGCAAGTTCTTCCGGTGTGCACTGGCTGTGTGTAGTTGTTGCCGGATGGATCACCAGAGATTTTACATCTGCAACATTTGCAAGCAGGGAGAACAACTCCAGATTGTCGATGAAGTCTTTTGCTTTCTGCTCGTCACCTTTGATTTCAAATGTGAAGATAGAACCACCGCCATTCGGGAAATATTTTTTGTATAATGCCTGCTGGCTCGGATCCTCAGATACAGACGGATGATGTACACGCTCTACCTGTGGATGATTGTTTAAGTACTGAACTACTTTCAGTGCGTTCTCTACGTGACGCTCTACACGTAAGGACAGTGTCTCAAGTCCCTGTAAGAACAGGAAAGAGTTGAACGGAGAAATGGTTGCTCCGGTATCACGCAGTAAGATTGCTCTGATTTTTGTAACGAAAGCTGCCGGTCCAACAGCTTTTGTGAAGCTGATACCGTGATAACTTGGGTTCGGATCTACTAAAGAAGCAAATTTTCCGGATGCTTCCCAGTCGAATTTACCACTGTCCACGATCACACCACCAATACTTGTTCCATGTCCGCCGATGAATTTTGTTGCGGAATGAACAACGATATCTGCGCCGTACTCAATTGGGCGAACCAAGTATGGGGTTGCAAATGTATTGTCGATTACCAGCGGAATCTTATGCTCATGAGCGATATTTGCCAGTGTCTCGATATCCACTACATCAGAGTTCGGGTTACCAAGTGTCTCAATGTAAAGTGCTTTTGTATTGTCCTTGATTGCTGCTTTTACTTCGTCAATATTAAACGGATCTACAAATGTAGTCTCAATGCCGTACTGCGGAAGTGTGTGCTCCAGCAAGTTGAAGGAACCACCATAAATATTTTTTGCTGCTACGATATGATCTCCGGCCTGAGCAAGATTTTCAATGGTATAAGTAATCGCTGCCGCTCCGGAAGCTACTGCTAATGCTGCAACGCCGCCTTCCAGTGCTGCCATTCTCTGCTCAAACACGTCCTCTGTCGGGTTTGTCAGACGTCCGTAAATATTACCTGCATCTGCAAGTCCGAAACGTGCCGCTGCATGATCGCAGTTGCGGAATACATAGGAAGATGTCTGATAAATCGGTACTGCTCTTGCATCTGTAACCGGATCCGGATTCTCCTGTCCTACGTGTAACTGTAATGTCTCAAATTTAAAATTTCTGTCTTTTCTTGCGATTTTCTCTGCCATTTCTCTCAACCTTTGCCTTTCATAATCTGTCCTGTTCAGGATCTGCTGTCTGCCATCCTGCTGTTGTCTTTGTTTCACAGATTCTGATAACAGTCCAAATTCAATTGAACGTATCACATCACTCTAAAACATTCTTGCTCTCACAGTTTTTTCTATTCCTCTGTGAATAATGGTGTTGAATAATATCTGTCACCTGTATCCGGTAATAATGCTACAATTGTTTTTCCTGCAAATTCCGGACGTTTTGCCACCTGAATTGCTGCGGATAATGCTGCTCCGGAAGAAATTCCGACTAAAACGCCTTCTTTCTTTGCCAGAAGTTTTGCTTTTTCAAATGCATCATCATTTTCAATTGTAATAATCTCATCATATACCTGTGTATTTAATACGTCCGGTACAAAACCAGCGCCAATACCCTGAATTTTGTGAGCTCCGCTCTTACCTTCGGAAAGTACCGGAGATGTTGCAGGCTCTACTGCGATAATCTTGACATCCGGATTTTTGGATTTCAGATATTCGCCTGTACCTGTTAATGTTCCGCCTGTACCTACACCTGCGATAAATACATCTACATTTCCGTCTGTATCGTTCCAGATCTCCGGACCTGTGGTTGCTTTGTGTGCTGCCGGGTTTGCCGGATTTACAAACTGTCCCGGGATGTAGCTGTTTGGAATCTCTTTTGCGAGTTCATCTGCTTTTGCAATGGCTCCTTTCATTCCTTTGGAACCTTCTGTTAAAACGATCTCTGCGCCATAAGCTTTTAAGATGTTTCTTCTCTCAACACTCATGGTCTCCGGCATGGTAAGGATAATTCTGTATCCTTTTGCTGCTGCGATGGATGCAAGACCGATACCGGTATTTCCTGAAGTCGGCTCAATGATAACAGAACCTTCTTTTAATAATCCTTTTTCTTCAGCGTCCTCGATCATTGCTTTTGCAATTCTGTCCTTGACACTTCCTGCCGGATTGAAGTATTCTAATTTTACAAGGATTTTAGCGTTGAGATCCTGATCTTTCTCTACATTTGTAACTTCAACCAGTGGTGTGTTACCGATTAAACCAAGTGTTCCTTTATAAATGTTAGCCATTTTTTCGTCCTCCTATAAATCATATCTGTTTTCTATGTTTTATTTGTTGAATGTATTATATTCCCGTTATTCCTATTTGTCAACTAGGTTTTGAAAGTTTTTTATATTTTTTCACAAAGAATACCGTAAAACCGCGTAAATACTGGGTATATGGCTGTTTCTATTTTTCAAAAAAGACCTTCTTCAGACGTTTTTCTGTCCAAAGAAGGTCTTTTTTGTTTCACCAACTTATCAGGTATGTTTTATATTTTATCTTATTTTTTAACCCGGATTGCTGCTACAGCGCAGTCATCTGCTGACTTTCTCCACTTTGGGCTCTGTAGAACTTATCTTCTCGATAAAGACATTATAGCAGAAACCGCGCCACATAGCACCCCTGCGCAGACCCAGATGATCCAGGTCACATCCCATCGATTTGTCAAAAAGCTGACTGCCAGATAGATTGCGGTTACAGAACACCAGTAAATTTTGGAAACCTGTTTTCTTCTGCCACTGCTCTGCTTATTTTTCACGCTGTAGTCCTCTTCCTCCAGCAAAATCTGGTAACTTCCTGTGATTGTTCCTGACCACACAAAGAAAAAAGTTGCAATTGCCACAAATATCAGCAGAACGGCAAGACTGTAGATATAATAAATATCCGGCATGGAAAATGCTGCCATCAGCATCATCGGCACCACACTGACAATGGAAAGAATCACACCGGTCACCGTGCATTTACGACTCAGCGGGGCAAATTCCTGTTTTTCTTCCAAAACCATCTTTCGAACTTCCTCTTCCGCTACGATATGCTGTGTTTCAAAAGAACAAAAGCGTTCCTGATGCGCACCCTTAATGATAAAAATTGCGACTGCCACAGCCACTATACCCAGAAGGATCGCAACGCCCATTCCACCTGCCATATCCTCCGTGATCGGAAGCACCTTATATTCTGCCATTCCGCCAAGCAGTAACAGCCATACCGGAGATAATATACACAGAAACGTTCCTAATGCGATCCACGGGGCTTTGTGTTTTGCCCATTCAAGATAATCCCTTGCCTCCTGCATAGAAACATGATGCGTTGGAATTTCTTCACTTCGTGTATCTTCTCCAAATTGCTGCTGCGTGCTATTTTGATTACTACAAAAATTTGTCATACCCGACGTATCCGTTTTCATCTGTTCATTCTGTAAATCTTCAAATGTTGTTTTTCTCTCGTTCAACTCCATTTCTTCTTTTAAAAGAGTGTCTGTGGATACACCAAAAATCTCACTCATCTTTAAGATTTTATCCAGATCTGGCACGGACGCTCCCGTTTCCCTTAGTTAAAGATATTGTTGGGTATCTCAAGATGTGTCATTCGATTTTGCCGATAAAGCGGTAGAAGATTTCTACCTCCTGTTCCCGGCTTCCGTCCTCACTTTTGACCGCTTCATGGATAAGGATTTTTTCAATCAGCGTATTCAGAAGTTCAGCCGTCAATTCTGTGGGATTGACATACTGTTTCATCAGACCTATCCACTTTTCAGCGTCAACCGCTGTCTGGGCGGCGGTCTCCATCGCTTCGTGAAGCCGTTCAATTTTTACGTCCAATTCTCGCTGTTCGCCCTGATACTTTTCGGACAGCATATTGAAATTGTATTCTGTAATGCGTCCGGCAGACCAGTCCTCATACATTTTTGCAAACAGGGTGTCTACTTCTGCTTTGCGCTTTTCCGCCTTTTTCAGTTCGGCTGTCTGCCGCTTCCTTGCAGTATTGCGTTCCTTGTCGCTGGCGTTAAGTAGCCGTTTCAGAAGTTTGTCCCCGTCCTGCTGTGCCAGCACAGACCAGTATTGCAGACGGGAAAGGACATAGGCGTAAAGCACATCATAACGGATATAGTGCATGGAACACTGGTGCAATCCTTGCCCGTACTTGCTACAATGGTAGTGGGCATAGGGATTTTTGTTCTGACTGTTCACACCATAGGCCAGCGACCAGCCGCAGTCCGCACATTTTACCAGCCCGGAAAATATCTGTGTTGTGCCGTTCTTCTGCCGTCTGCGCCTGTTGCAAATCTGCTCCTGTACTTGACGGAACACATCTTCGGAAATAATCGCTTCGTGGGTGTTCTCCACACGATACCATTCCTCTTTTGGCTTGCGTACTTTCTTCTTGTTTTTGAATGAAATATTGGTCTGCTTATTGTGGACGCTGTGTCCGATATAGGTTTCCTCTTTCAGAATACTTTTCACCTGCGCTATCGTCCACGCATAGGCTTTTTCCTCCGGCGCTCCGGCATAGATATTTGCGAAAGTGCCGTATCTCTGGAAATTCAGCCAGCCGGGAGTAGGTACTTTTTCTTCGACCAAAATCCGTGTAATGCTGGCGGCTCCCCGGCCATGAACGGCAAGGTCAAAAATCTTTTCGATAATCCACCTTGTTTCCGGGTCAATCAGAAGATGGCCTTTCTTATCTGGGTCTTTGACATAGCCAAGCGGAGCATAGGCTCCATAGTGTGCGCCATTTGCGAACCGTGTCCGCATGGCCGCCTTTACCTTTTTGCTGGTCTGGCGGGCGTGCATTTCATTCAGAATGTTGAGGAATGGGGCAAGCTCATTCTCTCCGTTGATGGTGTCCACATTGTCATTGACAGCGATATAGCGGACGCCTTTGCTGGGAAAGTAGATTTCCGTGTACTGGCCGGTCAGAATGTAGTTTCTGCCTAAGCGGGATAAATCCTTCGTAACAACGCAGTTGATTTTCCCGTCCTCAATGTCATCAATCATTCTCTGAAAATCCGGCCTGTCAAAGTTCGTTCCAGACCATCCATCGTCGATATATTCATCTATGACATTCAGGCCATGCTCGGCGGCATATTGCCGGAGCATCATGCGTTGTGTCTGAATACTCCCGCTTTCTCCTTGCAGTTCATCGTCCCGGCTCAATCTCATATAAAGCGCCGTGTTGTAAATCGTAGTATTGTAAGGTTGTTTCACCGTAAAAATCCTCCTTCTAAAGAAACAACCCACGCTTACAATACTTTTGCTCTATGGCAATTATATCATAAGCGTGGGCGTGTTATCAATGATGGGCTATCAGGTTGAAGCGGCTTTTTCTGCGGTATGCCGCACCACATCTACAATCAGATCACCGAGGGGCTTCCCGCCTGCGGCGAAGTGTTCGGAGATTTTTATACGGTTGTTCCCACATACAAAATACTGCGTGCCGTTCTCTGCTTGTATAACCTGCCCTGTCCGGGGTGTAAAAATATCGCTTTCACTTTTTGCCATCCAGTGTCCTCCATATTCAGTTTTCAAGGTACAATGCCGCACAAAGGCGGCGAAAATTTCTGCTTATATCTATCACCTTTCCTTTACCGTGTGCCGCTGCTGACGTTTCAGTTCCGCCAGTATATCCGGCGGGATACGGTCAACCAGCCGCTGTAAATTGTCCAGTTCGCTTTTCAGCTTTGCCCGTTCCATCGTATCTTTCATCTTTCCTTTTTCGCTGGCCTTTGCCCTTGCTTCCAACTTCTCATTCTCCGCCAGCAGGTCATTGATTGTGACCTTGTACTTTTTCAACTGCCCGGAGAAATTCTCCATCTGCGGGAACCACTTTTTCAGCATGGAGAGGGCTTCCTCTTTTTTCTTTCCGGCGTTCAGCGGGTTAATGCCGTCCAGTGTGGCTTCAATGGCTCTTGCCTGCCGGGAGAGGGAAACCGCCTGTTTGAAAAGCCGGGTGGGGATATGCTTCCGGCCTGTCCTGCTGGCGCTCTCCCCACGCTCCAAGTCAGGATATTTCTCCACCATATAGGCGTGAAAATCGTCCTGCCACTTCGTCAGGTTTGCCCGGTTGCCGATAATCTCCTTTGCACACAGGCGGTTGTCCTTTGTCAGCGGAACAAAGGTCAAATGCAGGTGGGGCGTTTTCTCGTCCATGTGTACCACCGCCGACACGATATTT
>ERZ832973.219-NODE-219-length-79193-cov-9.110617_pt1 | contig 79193 bp, 84 predicted proteins | sample MGYA00519950_ERZ832973 | MGnify/ENA primary metagenome ERZ832973 (study PRJEB31850, sample SAMEA3708734) | human gut metagenome | biome: human gut; feature: human-associated habitat; material: faeces | place: China | collected 2014 ... | reverse complement strand
TTGTCGCAAGCGACCGCGCTCGGCGCGAGAATGTGCCAAGGCACATTCTTATTTAGGAACATTCTTTGTTCTCCTGGAATAATAAAAAGGAACTGTACATAAACTTCTGTAAGGCATGATTCGGCGGAGCATGGTATGAGAGAGCAGAAAAAGCGCGGCTTTCCCCGGCTGGACTCCGCGGGTGTGTTCGCGGATGCGGTGGGCGGGGAGACACTCCTGACGTTCATAGGGACACGGGCAGTACATATTGAAAATTACAGGAGTATTCTCGTCTATACCGATACGGAGATCCGGATCCGGTGCAGACATGATATCCTTTCTGTTTTGGGAAAAAAATTAAAGATCTGCTATTATGATAAAGATGAGATGAAGATATCCGGCCGCCTGGAGGTGATCCGGTTTGAATAAGATCAGAGATATGCGGGAGGGAAGCGTGAAAGTCCGGATCGATGGGAGAGGGATGGAGCGCTTTTTTAATATCGCAGCACAGAGAGAAATTGAGATCTGGGACATCGAGACTGAAGAAAGAGAGAAGAAGTGCGGAGGAAAACGGTCCGTGTACTTTAAGATCATGCCTCGGGATTTTAAACACTTAAAATCTATTGCCGAAAAGACCGGGGTTCGCCTGAGGATCACAGAGAAACACGGACTTCCCTTCTGGATGATCACCGGCCGCCGCCGGAGCCTCTGGGTCGGAGGACTTGCTGCTTTTTTTCTGCTGATCTTCGTCTCATCTTTTTATGTGTGGGACATCTCCTTTGACGGAAACTGCCGGTTTACGGATGAGACACTGCTGCACTTCATAGACGCAGTCCCGGTCCGGTGCGGGATGAGAAAGAGCGAAATCTCCTGTGCGGACCTGGAAAACAGGATCCGGAACGCTTTTCCGGAGATCAGCTGGGTGTCCGCGGAACTCACCGGCACAAGACTTACCGTCCATATCCGGGAAAATGACGGGATCCTGAAAGCAGAAAAAGAGCCGGAGACGCCCTGTAATCTTGCGGCGAAAGCGGACGGTACCGTGATAAAAATGATCGTGCGAAACGGGATCGCGTGCGTGAAAGTCGGTGACACGGTGGCGGCTGGTGATATCCTGGTATCGGGGAAACTTCCGATCTACGACGACTCGGAGACGCTCGTAAAGACAAATAAGGTGCATGCGGATGCGGAAATATATGCTGAGACGACAAAGACTGCCGGGTGGACGATCCCGGAGACGGAGGAGATCCGTGCAGCGACGGGAAAGAAGCGCCGGGGACTCTTTTTGAAATTTGCCGGCGCAGAATTTTATTTTCTGATGCCGGACTTAAAAAAAGAAAGCACCTGGGAACTTTTTATGGAGGAGACCCAGCTCAGACTTTCGGAAAATTTTTACCTTCCGGTCTACGTCGGGATCCTCACCGCCAGGGAATATGTCCCCTATGAAAAAGTCCTCACAAAAACGGAAGTATCAGACGCTGCGGACCGTTATTTGAACGAATATATGCAAAATCTTACGGAAAAAGGTATACAAATCCTTGGTAGTGATGTTAAAATAGAGAGAAGTGGATCCCACTGGAAGATCCATGGAACACTGACGGTGGTGGAGGACATCACGAAAAGCTCCCCCATCCCGGAAGATCAGGAGGAGATTCAGACATTAGATGAGCATCATTGAGACAATCATAGACATTCCGGCAGAACATGAACGGAAAGTCTGCGGACAGTTTGACAGTTATCTGAAAAAAATTGAGCGGACACTTCACGTATCCATGGTGGCGCGTGACGGAGAGATCAAGGTCATCGGACCGGATCACGCAGTAAAGCGCGCAAAGAGCGTGTTTTCGACACTGCTGGAGCTCTCGAAGCGCGGCGAGGAGATCGGGGAACAGAACGTGGACTACGCTCTGGCGCTCTCCTTTGACGATAAGGATACGGAAATGCTTTCCCTGGACCGCGATATCATCTGCCATACCATAAACGGAAAACCGGTAAAACCGAAGACATTGGGACAGAAACAGTATATCGACCTGATCAGGAAAAAGATGATCGTGTTCGGCGTCGGCCCTGCGGGAACCGGAAAGACATACCTCGGCATGTCCATGGCGATCCAGGCCTTCAAAAACGGGGAGGTTGGCAGGATCATCCTGACGCGCCCGGCGATCGAGGCGGGAGAGAAGCTTGGCTTTCTTCCGGGCGACCTGCAGAGTAAGATCGACCCGTATCTGCGCCCGCTCTACGACGCTCTTTATCAGATCATGGGCGCGGACAGCTACCTCCACAATTCGGAGAAAGGCCTGATCGAAGTGGCGCCTCTCGCGTACATGCGCGGACGAACCCTGGACAACGCGTTCATCATCCTGGATGAGGCCCAGAACACGACCCAGGCCCAGATGAAGATGTTCCTGACGAGGATCGGTTTCGGTTCCAAGGTCATCATCACCGGCGACCAGTCCCAGAAAGACCTGCCTGCCGGTCAGGTGTCGGGGCTTGATGTGGCGCTTAAAGTATTAAAGAATATCGACGATATCGGGATCTGCCGTTTCTCAAACGAGGACGTGGTCAGACATCCGCTTGTTCAGAAGATCGTAAAAGCATATGATGAATATGAAGGCCGTGAGAAACCGGAGAGAAGATCTCGCGGGGAACATCAGAAGGACGGCCGGGAAGGACGGGAACAGAGATGACAGTGACAGTGGAGTACGAAGCGGAAGAAAAGCTGGATCTCCCGTACGAGGAGATCATAAAAAATGTGATCGAGGAATCCCTGGATTACGTGGAATGCCCGTATGACGCGGAGGTGAATGTCCTCCTGACGGACAACGCCGGGATCCACCAGATCAATCTTGACATGCGCGGGATCGACAACCCGACCGATGTGCTGTCGTTCCCGATGTGTGATTTTGAGACGCCGGGGGACTTTTCCCACCTCGAGGACACACCGGAGGAATATTTTGACCCGGATACAGGGGAATTACTCATGGGGGATATCGTAATTTCCGTTGACAAGGTAAAGGAGCAGGCTGAGAAGTACGGTCACTCCCAGACGAGGGAGCTGGCATTCTTAGTCGCGCACAGTATGCTTCATCTGTCCGGCTACGACCATGTGGAGGACGAAGAGCGGATCCAGATGGAGGATATGCAGAGAGAAATTCTGGAACGGAGGGGTTACAGGAGATGAGAAAACGGGGCAGAGCATTTATTATCAGTATTGGGATCATGATGGCGGCAGCAGCGCTTTCCGGCTGTGGAAAGAAGGCAGAGGAAGCGGCTGTGACAACGGAGGCGTCGGTGGAGACGCCGGAAGAGACGAAGACGATCGTCCTTGAGACAGAACCGACGACGGAGGCGGAAACGGAACCGCAGGGTCCGGAGGAGCGCAAAGAAGTCGACGGAAAGATCCAGAGTTACCTGACCGGTGAGATGGTGGATGTGGCGAAAGCCAACAGACGTCCGGTCGCGGTCATGATGAGCAATGATAAGGCATCTCTGCCCCAGTACGGGATTAACCGGGCGGATGTAGTCTATGAGGCACCGGTGGAAGGCGATATGAACCGGTTTATGTCGATCTTTGAGGACTACGACGATCTTGAGAGGATCGGCTCCGTCAGAAGCTGCCGTACTTACTATACATACTTCGCAAGAGAGTATGACGCGATCTATGCCCACTATGGGCAGAGTACCTTCGCGGTTCCGTATCTCAAAAATGTGGACAATATCAACGGAATTGACGGTACAGGCGGAAACGCATATTACCGCACGAAGGACAAAAAGGCACCGCACAACGCGTATACGAGCGGGGCAAAGTTAAACAAGACGATCGGCCAGCTCGGTTACCGGACCTCCTACAGCGATACCTACACAGGACATTTTCAGTTCGCGGGAGGGACAGGCACTTATGTTCCGGCGGAATCCGACGCGAAGGATGCGTATAAGATGTATCCGTCCTATACGATGAACAATCCTTGGTTTGAGTACAATGAGAGTGATGGAAAATATTACCGCTTCCAGTACGGCGGAAAACACAACGGCGACAGCGGACAGATCGCTGTCAGAAATGTCATCTTCCAGTACGTGGAGTGGGGACATTACGCCAGCACCGATTATCTCAACATCAACGTCCACAAAGGCGGAGCGGGTTATGTCTTTACAGGCGGAAAGTGCGTTCCGGTCTCCTGGAAAAAGGATGGGGACTTCGGACCGACCCGCTACTATGACTCTGAAGGAAAGGAAGTTATGCTTAACAAAGGAAAGACCTGGATCTGCATTGTAGGAGCAGACAGGTTCGATAAAGCTGAAATTTATGGAAAGTAACAGACAGAAAAAGAAGAAGGAATCCAATTTCGTCGTCCAGGGAAGTATCCTGGCGGTGGCGTCCATCGTGGTGAGGATCATCGGTATCGCGTACCGCATCCCGATGATCAACATCATCGGCGATGAGGGAATGGGGTATTATGGAACTGCGTTTAATGTATACAATATTGCGCTGCTCCTGTCCTCCTACAGCCTGCCGCTCGCCGTGTCGAAGATGGTTTCCGCGAGACTTGCAGGAAAACAATACCGGAACGCCGCGAGGATCCTGCGCGCGGCACTCTGCTATGCAACGATCGTTGGTGCATTTGCGGCCGCAGTGATCTGGTTCGGCGCTGATTTCTTTGCGAGAGACGTATTCTTTATGCCTTATGCGGCATTTGCATTAAAGACATTAGCCCCGACGGTCTGGATCATGGCGTATCTCGGTGTGTTCCGCGGATATTTCCAGGGACAGGGAACCATGGTGCCAACGGCCTTTTCCCAGGTCTTTGAACAGATCGTAAATGCCATCATCAGCGTGGCTGCAGGAAGCTTTCTCTTTAACGAGGCGTTAAAGACAGAAGTATTAAAGAACCAGACAGGAACCGGCTATTCCAACGCCTGGGGAGCTGCCGGAGGAACGATCGGTACAGGTGCGGGCGCCTTCACGGCGCTGATCTTTCTGCTTTTCCTCTTTGCGATCAGCAGAAACGTCCGCAGACGTCAGATCCGCAGGGATCAGACGGAATTTGTGGAGAGCTATAAGGAGATCACGAGAGTCCTGTTCTTCACGGTCGTTCCGGTTATCCTGAGTTCCGCGATCTACAACTTAAACAGCGTGCTGGATAACGGGATCCTCGCATACAACTTTAAGACTCTCGGACAGGGAGATGAATTTGCCTCCATCTGGGGAGTGTATACAGGAAAATACCATCTGCTGATCAATGTGCCGATGGCGATTTCCAATGCCCTTTCGTCCTCCCTGATCCCGTCCGTATCCAGGGCAGTGGCGATGGGAGACAAAAAGCTTGTGAGAGAGCGCGTGGCATCTGCGATCCGTTTCTCCTGCTTTGTGGCGATCCCGTCCACTGTGGGACTTACGGTACTTGCGGGACCGGTGAATAACCTGCTGTTCTCTGGAGATAATACTCTGGCGATCCGGATGACGATCTACGGTTCTCTTGCGGTCGTATTTTACTCCGTCTCTACGGTGACGAACGCGATCCTTCAGGGAATCGACAAAATGCGTCTTCCGATCTTTCACGCGGTGATCTCCCTTGTCCTCCATCTGATCGCACTTGAGATCATGGCGCTGGGATTCCATATGGGAATCTACAGCATGGTATTTGCGAATATCCTGTTCGCGGTGTTCATGTGCCTGATGAATGCGAGATCCATCCGGAATCTTCTCGGTTACCGGCAGGAGATGAAAAAGACCGTTGTGATCCCGGTGATCGCTTCTGCAGTGATGGGACTCTTTGCGTTTGGCTCCTATCAGCTTGTGCATCTCGCGGTAAAGAGCAATGCGCTTTCTACGATGTTTGCGATGATGGTTGCAGTGATCGTTTACGGTGTGCTCCTGATCAAGCTTGGCGCCCTGTCTGCGGCGGAACTTAAGACCATGCCGGGCGGAACGAAACTTCTCAGGGTGTTCAGAAAGCTTCATTTAATGTAAAATTTTTATTTAACGGGAAGTTCCATCGGAATTTCCTGTTAAATAAAAATATATGTTTAAAAAAGAAAAAGAAAGCAGATACTTTCATAAAAGGAGGAATATTCCTATGAAAAAGTATGTATCCTGCTTTCTTTTCTTTTTCTTTCTGACATCCGCCAGCCTGATCACGCTGTTCCTTATGACTGCGGGGGAGGAAGCCCGGGGAACAGAGGAGGTACAGATGCAGCAGTCTGTGGAAGAGCCGGTCTTCGCGAAGGAGACGGAGGAGATCCATGTGGTCTTAAACCAGGAACAGGTGGAACATGAGACGATGGCGGAGGAGGAAGAACGATATTTTCTTGTTGCCGAGGAAGGATATCTGATCGTATACGATAAGGGAAAGGAGACCACGGATCTCTTTACCCACATGCCGCTCGCAGAATTTCCGGAGGAAGAACAGGAACGGCTGATGACCGGGATCTGGTTTCCGACAATGGCAGAAATATTCAGTTATCTGGAATCTTACAGCAGTTGATACTTGAAATTTTGCGTTCAGGTCGATATACTAATATAAATTGTAACCGTTCGGCGGGATGATCCCCGGATGATCTGTGATCGGGTTCCATGCGCGGATCATCGCACAGATGAACGGTTGCCGTAAATCAGGTACAGGGGAGAGATAGAATGGCGGAAAGTTTCAGAGGACGGAAAGGGATCATCATCGGCGGCGGTGCATCAGGACTTATGGCCGCGATCACTGCGGCAAAACAGGGTGCGGATGTGACGGTCCTGGAGCACACGGCCCGACCGGGAAAAAAGATCCTGTCAACGGGAAACGGCAAGTGCAACCTGACAAACCTCTATATGGATCCGTCTTGCTACAGGAGTGATCAGAGCGGATTTGAAACAGCTGCCATCCGGAATTTTCCACCGTCCGCCGCGACAGCGTTCTTCCGGGAACTTGGTGTCCTGACGATGGACCGCGGCGGCTATATATATCCGATGTCCGGTCAGGCGCAGACGGTCCTCGATGCACTGCTCCGGGGAGCGGACCGTGCGGGAGTCCGGATCATTACGGAATGTGAAGTCCGGAACGCGAAAAGACAGAAAGACCGTTTTTCGGTCGAGACAGACCGTGGGATCTATACAGGTGATTTCCTGATCTTGGCGTGCGGTTCCATGGCGGCGAAAGGAACAGGATCCGACGGAAGCGGCTATGAGATCGCGAAACAGTTTGGACACCGGATCATCAAGCCGCTCCCGGCGCTTGTCCAGCTGAAATGCGAAGGAAATCTCCTCCCGAAAGCCTCCGGAGTCCGGACGGACTGCCTTGTGGAGATCCGGACCGGGGACGGAAAGACAGCGGCAAAAGACCGGGGAGAACTCCAGATCACGGACTACGGGATTTCGGGCATCCCGGTATTCCAGGTGAGCAGGTATGCGGCGAAGCTTTTGGATCGGAAGCAGAAGGTGTCTGCAGTCCTGAACTTTCTGCCGGATCTGGATGAAGAAGAAGTCCAGGATCTTTTGAAGGAGCAGAGATCCTGCCTTTCGGGGGAAACTGCCGAGACATTTTTAAACGGTATTTTTAATAAGAAACTCGCGTCGGTGCTCTTAAAAGCGGCAAAGATCCGGCCCGAAAGACAGGCGGGACTCTTGACGAAAGAGGAGCTGAACAGTCTGGTTTCTGTGATTCGGGAGTTTGTGATCCCGGTGAAGGAGACAAATCCTTTTGAACAGGCCCAGATCTGTGCCGGCGGTGTCGATACAACAGAGATAGAAGCGGAAACTATGCAGTCAAAACGCGTTCCCGGACTTTACATGGTCGGGGAGCTTCTGGATGTCGATGGGATCTGCGGCGGATACAACCTGCAGTGGGCATGGTCATCCGGATATGCAGCCGGATCTCATGCAGCCGCAGGGGTCGTCCAAGGATACAGAAAAACTGTCCGGGGACAGGAAAAACAGGTGAAATTCTCCGGATCGGAAGGGAACAGAGCCCGGGGAAGACAGGAAAGGAAAAAACATACATATGATCCGGATCAATCAGCTCACACTTCCCGTGGATCACGCGGAAGAGGCGATAAAGAAAAAGGCGGCAAAGCTCTTAAAAATCGATGAATCGGCGATCGGGGAGATCCAGATCGTCCACCGCTCCATCGACGCGAGAAAGAAGCCGAATCTGCTGTTCAGTTATATTGTGGATGTGACACTTGCAGGCGGAAAAAAAGAGGCAGCAGTCATCAAAAAGGCGGCAAACCAGAATGTCCGGGCAGAAGATTCGAAACTATATGCGTACCCGGAACATGGAACGCAGGAGATGAGAAAGCGCCCGGTGATCATCGGGGCAGGTCCTGCCGGGATGTTCGCAGCGCTGGCACTCGCCGAAAACGGCTATGCCCCGATCCTTTTTGAACAGGGAGATGCCGTTGAGGAGAGAACGAAAAAAGTAGAGGATTTCTGGAAAAACGGGGATCCGGCGCTCGATATCCGCTCGAACGTCCAGTTTGGTGAGGGCGGAGCCGGAACATTCTCAGACGGAAAGCTAAATACACTTGTAAAAGATACTTCGGGAAGGAACGGAAAAGTCCTGTCCACCTTTGTGGAGATGGGGGCGGATCCGTCGATCCTTTATGACCATGCACCTCACATCGGGACCGACGTGCTGAGAGAAGTGGTCAGAAATTTGAGAAACAGGATCATCGCCGGAGGCGGAGAGGTCCATTTCCGCTCGGAAGTCACGGAGATTCTGGAGGAAAACGGCAGAGTTTCCGGAGTAAAGCTCGCAGATGGGACCGTGATCGGGACGGAGCAGGTGATCCTCTCTGTGGGACACAGTGCCAGAGATCTTTTTGAGAAACTTGACAGGATGAAGGTCTTTATGGAGCCGAAGCCGTTTGCGGTGGGACTCAGGATCCAGCATCCGCAGGCGCAGATCAACCGGAACCAGTATGGGCTGGAGGACGCCGGAAAACTCGGCGCCGCGCCGTATAAAGTGACCGCGAAGACAACCAGCGGCCGCGGCGTCTACTCGTTCTGCATGTGTCCGGGAGGAATGGTGGTGAACGCCTCCTCGGAAAAAGGACGTCTGGCGGTCAACGGAATGAGCAATTTTAAACGGGACAGCGGCATCGCAAACAGTGCCCTGATCGTGGCGGTCACTCCGGCGGATTTCCCGACAGCCGGTCCTTTGGGCGGCATCGCATTCCAGAGAACCCTGGAAGAGCGTGCATTCGCGCTCGGAGGAGGGAAGATCCCCGTCCAGCTCTACGGCGATTTCGCCGCAAACCGACCGACGGTGGCCCTGGGAGATGTGAAACCTGTGTTCTGCGGGGGATATTCCTTCGCGAACCTGCGGGAACTGATGCCAGAGGCCTTAAACGGAGCGTTTCTTGAAGGGATGGAGCAGTTCGGAAGACGGATCAGAGGATTCGACCGGGCGGACGCTGTCCTTGCAGGAATCGAGAGCCGTACGTCATCACCGCTCAGGATCTGCCGCGATGAGAGCCTTCAGAGCAGTTTAAAGGGGCTTTATCCATGCGGCGAGGGAGCCGGGTACGCCGGAGGGATCACATCGGCGGCCATGGACGGCCTGAAGGTTGCGGAAGAGATCATCAAGCGGTATGCAGCGGTAGGTTAAACTGTAAAAGCGGCAGTGTGCCGGAGAAAAAGGCGGTACTGCCTGATTCCGTTGGAAAGGGGACTTTCATATGACAGAGAGAGAATTATTAAAAGATAAAAAGAGGATCGTGATCAAAATCGGATCTTCCTCATTGACACATGCGGAGACCGGAGACCTGAACCTTGCAAAGATCGAGAAACTGGTCCGCGTCATCAGCGATATGAGAGGAATGGGAAAAGAAGTGATCCTTGTCTCCTCCGGTGCGATCGCGACAGGGCGCCAGACGCTCGGCGGAAAGAAGCCGGAGACGGTTGCCGAGAAACAGGCTTACGCGGCAGTCGGTCAGGCACGCCTCATGATGGTATATCAGAAACTCTTTTCCGAGTACAACCAGACGGCGGCACAGATCCTGATCACAAAGGCGACGATCCTGGACGATACTTCCCGCGCAAACGCGAAAAATACGTTCAATGAACTTCTAAAACTCGGAACGGTGCCGATCGTAAACGAGAACGATACCGTATCTACATATGAGATCAAATTCGGTGATAATGACCGCCTTTCCGCCATCGTTGCGGCTCTTGTCGAGGGAGATCTGTTATTCCTTCTCTCCGACATCGACGGGCTCTACACGGATGACCCGAAGAAAAATCCGGATGCAAAATTTATCAGCCAGGTGGATGACCTGACTGATGAGTTTATGGCGATGGGAAAAGGGACCACAGGAAGCGACGTCGGAACCGGAGGAATGGCGACAAAACTCCACGCGGCAAAGATCGCGACAGAGAGCGGTGCCGACATGGTGATCGCGAACGCAGACGATGTGGAAGTCATGTGGCGCATCTTAAAGGGTGAGGAGATCGGAACACTCTTTAAAGCAAATAAGAGCAGCGAATTTGCGCTGCTGGATTATATCCAGAGTATTCACGCGTAAAAAAGGTATCCCGGCATATTCGGGTGCCTTGCGCAGTCACTTGCGTCGATCATCATCTTCGCGTGAGTGTGCATCAGATGGCAGGAACCTGCATTCCGGAAGCGGGGAAACCGCAGATCCCGGAAACAAACAGAGAGGACAGAAAATTACATGAAACAGGAACAGATCGACAGAATCAATGAACTTTACCATAAATCCCAGTCCGTAGGACTTACGGATGAGGAGAAAGAGGAGCAGGCGGCGCTCAGAAAGCAGTATGTCGCTGACATCAAGGCAAGTCTCAGAGGCCATCTGAACAACATTTCGATCGTTGAGAAGGACGGTTCCGTGACAGACCTCGGAAAGAAATACGGAAATGTGGGAAACACAGAAAGCTGAGCTCAGAAAAGACATACGGAGCCGTCTGAAAGCGATGCCGGAAGAAGAAAAGAGGATCCTTGACAGGGAGATCGCGGAACGCGTCCTGGGTCTTCCGGAGATTGCAGAAACGAAAGCCGTGTATGGATATGCGTCCCTGAGCTGGGAGGCGGGAACCGGGGAGATTCTGGAGGAACTCCGAGCACAAAAATACATCATCTGTCTTCCGAAAGTTACCGGGGAGACGATGGAGTTTTTTGTGACGGAGTCGGAGCAGGATCTCTCGGAAGGGTCATTTCATATCATGGAACCAAAGAACGGATGCCGAAAAGCGGATGAGACCAGATCAGAAATCCTCCGGACGGCGCCGATCCTGGTCCCGGGAATGGGATTTGTGGAAACCGGTGCCCGTCTGGGAAAAGGCGGCGGATTCTATGACCGGTATCTGGAACAGCATGCCGGTCATATGACGATCGCGCTGGCCTATGAGTTCCAGATCCTCGGGGAAATCCCGGTGGGACCGTATGATAAGAATGTAGATTTGATCGTGACAGAAAAGCGTGTGATCCGGTGCAAAGACCGGGATGCCGGAACACGGATCAGGGAGGAACAGCCATGTTAACAGAAATCGGACAGAAAGCAAAGGAAACTTCCTATGTTCTCGGAAAAATGGGGACAAATTTAAAGAATGCAGGACTTCTGGCAGCTGCTCAGGAGATCCTGGATGAGGAGAACGAGATCTTAAAGGCAAATGCGGCGGACGTTGCGAGAGCGAAGGAGAGAGGAATGGCTCCGGGACTTGTGGACCGCCTGGAACTGAACCATAAACGCATCGAAGGCATCGTGGAAGGCATGCGCCAGGTTGTCGGACTGGACGATCCGGTGGGTGAGGTCATCTCCATGAAAAAACGCCCGAACGGACTGCTGATCGGACAGAAACGCGTCCCGTTAGGCGTCATCGGGATCATCTATGAGGCGAGACCGAATGTGACGGCGGATGCGTTCGCTCTCTGCTTTAAAGCAGGAAATGCTGTGATCCTCCGCGGCGGGAGCGATGCACTGGAATCCAACAAGGCGATCGTCGCAGCGATCCGGAATGGACTGAAGAAGGAAAATATCCCGGAGGATGCGATCGCCCTGATCGAAGATACGAGCCATGAGACGGCGCGCGAGTTCATGCGGATGAACGGATATCTCGATGTCCTGATCCCGCGAGGCGGGGCCGGACTGATCCGCACGGTCGTGGAGAACAGCACAGTGCCTGTGATCGAGACCGGAACCGGAAACTGCCATATCTATGTGGATGAGAGTGCAGATCTCGATATGGCGCTCGACATCATCTTCAACGCGAAGACCCAGAGGATCGGCGTCTGCAATGCCTGCGAATCCACACTGGTGCACCGGAAGATCGCAAAGGAATTCCTGCCGCTCATGAAAAAGCGTCTGGATGAGAAGAACGTGGAGATCCGCGCAGATGAGGACGCCCGCTCGATCGTACCGGAATTTACGGCGGCGACGGAGGAAGACTGGGGGAAAGAGTACCTGGACTATATCCTTTCCTGCAAGATCGTGGATTCCGTGGACGAGGCGATCGCCCACATCAACCACTACAATACCGGTCACTCCGAGGCGATCATCACGAAGGATTACGAGAATGCCCAGAAATTCCTAAATGAGGTGGATGCGGCAGCTGTCTACGTCAATGCGTCCACAAGATTCACCGACGGCTTCGAATTCGGATTCGGAGCTGAGATCGGGATCAGTACCCAGAAACTCCACGCGAGAGGTCCGATGGGACTTCCTGCGCTGACGTCCACGAAGTACATCATCTACGGAGACGGGCAGATCCGGAAGTAAGGTGAAACAACAAGGTTGCATTTTCGGAGAATCTTGGTTATAATCATTCAGGATTGAATTTAGAAATTTGGAGAAACATAAGAATGACAGATAAAAATATCATCGCAGGGGCTCCGACGGAGGAACCGGCGAGGCAGCAGTACTTTATGGAACAGGTGAAAAAGCTCGTGGAGGCGGAGAGCGCGAAAAAAGGACGTCCGCTCACCTGTTTTATCAATACATTCGGGTGCCAGATGAATGCCAGAGACTCCGAAAAGCTCCTTGGGATCTTAAAAGAAGCGGGATATGTGGAGGGAACCGATGAGAACTCGGATTTCGTTCTCTACAATACATGTACCGTGCGTGAGAACGCGAACTTAAAGGTGTATGGCCGTCTTGGATATCTGAGCGGCGTGAAGAGAAAAAATCCGGATATGATGATCGCGCTCTGCGGCTGCATGATGCAGGAGCCGGAGGTTGTCGCAAAGATCAAAAAGAGTTACCGCCATGTTGACCTGATCTTCGGAACCCACAACATTTTCAAACTTGCGGAGCTGCTCTACGAGCGCTTCATGGAAAAGAAGATGGTGGTGGATGTCTGGGAAGGAACCAATGAGATCGTGGAGGAACTCCCGGTCGAGAGAAAATATCCGTTCAAGTCCGGCGTCAATATCATGTTCGGCTGCAATAACTTCTGCAGTTACTGCATCGTGCCGTATGTGCGCGGACGCGAGAGGAGCAGAGAGCCGGAGGACATTATCAAAGAGATCGAAGAGCTTGTGGCTGACGGTGTTGTGGAAGTGATGCTTCTCGGACAGAACGTCAACTCCTACGGAAAGAATCTGGAACATCCGATCACCTTTGCGGAGCTCTTAAGAAGAGTCGAGAAGATCGAAGGACTGGAGCGCATCCGCTTCATGACTTCCCACCCGAAGGATCTCTCCGACGAGCTGATCGAGACGATGCGGGATTCGAAGAAGATCTGCAGCCATTTACATCTGCCGCTCCAGTCCGGCAGCAGTGAGATCTTAAAGCGCATGAACCGGAAATATTCGAAGGAACAGTACCTCGCACTGGTGGAGAAACTGCGCGCGGCGATCCCGGATATCTCCCTGACTACGGATATCATCGTGGGATTCCCGGGGGAGACTGAGGAAGACTTCGAGGAGACGATGGACGTGGTGCGCAAGGTCCGCTACGACAGCGCCTTCACCTTCATCTACTCCAAGCGCACCGGAACTCCGGCGGCGGCCATGCCGAACCAGGTTCCGGAGGATGTCGTAAAGAACCGTTTTGACCGCCTGTTAAAGGAAGTCCAGGACATTGCGGGAGAGGTCGTAAAGCGCCATGAGGGAACGGTACAAAAAGTCCTTGTGGAGGAGATCGATACCCACGAGTCCGGCTTTGTGACAGGAAGACTTTCCAACAACACAGTCGTACATTTCGCCGGGGACGCGTCCCTGATCGGAAAGATCGTGGATGTCTCTTTAGACGAGGCAAAGGGATTCTACTATATGGGTTCCCTTGTTAAATAATAAGGATGAAAAACATGTGACGCCCGGAGCCGAGTGCTTCGGGCGCTGTGGGCATGTTATGGAATAGGAGAAAAGACGTGGGACAGATTTCACCAATGATGACACATTATCTCGAGACAAAAAAGCAGTATCCGGACTGTATCCTTTTTTACCGGCTGGGTGATTTCTACGAGATGTTTTTTGAGGATGCGAAGACGGTTTCGAGAGAGCTGGAGCTGACACTGACAGGAAAGGACTGCGGTCTGGAAGAACGGGCTCCGATGTGCGGAGTCCCGTTCCATGCGGTGGAAGGCTATCTCACAAGACTCGTCCAGAAAGGTTATAAGGTTGCGATCGCGGAGCAGATGGAGGATCCGAAGCTCGCGAAAGGTCTTGTAAAGCGTGAAGTCATCCGCGTTGTGACGCCGGGAACGATCACGAGCTCCCAGGCTCTGGACGAGACAAAGAACAACTACCTGATGGCAGTTGTGTATACCGGAAACAATTACGGGATTGCGACGGTCGACATCACGACCGGCGATTTTTTTGTCACGGAGGTGACGAGCGAGCGGGCGCTTCTCGATGAGATCAACAAGTTCACGCCGTCGGAGCTTGTGTGCAATGAGGCACTCTTCATGTCCGGACTTGATATGGATGAGTTAAAAGAGCGGTATCATTTTGCCGTGACGGCACTGGAGAACCGGTTTTTCTCGGATGATGACTGCAGGAAGATCTTAAAAGAGCATTTCCATGTGATGAGTCTCGAGGGACTTGGACTCGGAGATTATGAGAATGGAATGATTGCATCCGGTGCGGTCCTTCAGTATCTCTATGAGACGCAGAAGAATGACCTGTCCCATCTGACGAAGATTACACCGTACACAACGGGACAGTTCATGATGATCGATACCTCCACAAGACGAAATCTGGAGCTTGTGGAGACTCTGCGTGAAAAACAGAAGAGAGGCTCCCTTCTCTGGGTCCTCGATAAGACAAAGACGGCCATGGGGGCGAGACTTCTCCGCTCCTTTATCGAACAGCCGCTGATCGACAAGACGGAGATCGAGCGCCGGCAGCAGGCGATCGAAGAGCTGAACATGAACTATATCTCCAGGGAGGAGATCCGGGAGTACCTGAATTCCGTCTATGACCTGGAACGCCTGATGGGGCGGATCAGCTATAAGACGGCAAACCCGAGGGACCTTCTTTCCTTTAAGAATTCCCTGGAGATGCTGCCGTATATCAAAGATATTCTCGGGGAGTTTTCCTGTGAGCTTTTAAAGAAAATGAACGAGGATCTGGATCCGCTGCGGGATCTCTACGAACTCATTGACCGGTCCATCGTCGATGAGCCGCCGATCTCGCTCCGTGAGGGAAACATCATCAAGGACGGATACAGCGAGGAAGCCGACAAGTACCGGAAGGCAAAGACGGAAGGAAAGGCATGGCTGGCGGATCTTGAGACCGAGGAGAAGGAAAAGACCGGCATCAAGAACTTAAAGATCAAATACAACAAGGTGTTCGGATACTACTTTGAGGTAACAAACTCCTTCAAAGACTTGGTCCCGGATTACTTTATCCGCAAACAGACTCTGACAAATGCGGAGCGCTACACGACAGACCGGTTAAAAGAGCTGGAAGACATCATCATGGGCGCGGAGGACCGCCTGTACACTCTGGAATACGATTTGTTCTGCGATGTGCGCGATAAGATCGCTGCGGAGGTCCTGCGGATCCAGAGCACTGCGAAAGCGATCGCGGGCATTGATGTCTTTACCTCCCTGTCCACAGTGTCCATGCGGAATAACTACGTGAAGCCGAAAATCAACGAAAAAGGACTGATCAACATCAAAAACGGTCGTCATCCGGTTGTCGAGAAGATGATCAAAGACAGCCTGTTCGTCGCGAATGACACATATCTGGATAACGGAAAGAACCGGATCGCCGTCATCACGGGACCGAACATGGCGGGCAAATCCACTTACATGAGACAGACGGCACTGATCGTCCTCATGGCGCAGATCGGGAGCTTTGTTCCGGCTGACGAGGCGAACATCGGGATCTGCGACAGGATCTTCACGAGAGTCGGCGCCTCCGATGACCTGGCATCCGGACAGAGTACCTTTATGGTCGAGATGACGGAGGTTGCAAATATTTTAAGAAATGCCACGAAGAACAGTCTCCTCGTCCTCGATGAGATTGGCCGCGGCACGAGTACCTTTGACGGTCTCTCGATCGCCTGGGCAGTCATCGAACACATCAGCAACCCGAAGATCCTCGGCGCGAAGACGCTGTTTGCGACCCATTATCATGAGCTCACGGAGCTTGAGGGGACCATCAGCGGTGTCAACAACTATTGTATCGCCGTCAAGGAACAGGGGGATGATATCGTATTCCTCAGAAAGATCGTAAAGGGCGGGGCAGATAAGAGCTACGGAATCCAGGTCGCGAAACTCGCGGGTGTTCCGGAGCCGGTGATTGCCCGCGCGAAGGAGCTTGTTGAGGAGCTCGCGAGCGCCGATATCACAGCCCAGGCAAAAGAGATTGCCCAGATGAGCGCGTCCCCGCAGCATAAGGCGGTGGCGAAGCCGGACGAGGTGGATCTCAACCAGATGTCGATCTTTGATACCGTGAAGGACGATGACATTATAAAAGAACTCGGGGATCTGGAGCTTTCCAGCATGACCCCGATCGATGCGTTAAATACCCTGTACCGGCTGCAGACGAAGCTGAAAAACCGCTGGCAGTAGCAGGGATTGAAAAAGAAAGAGAGGGAGAGAGACTATGCCGATTCAGGTTCTGGATCAGAGTACGATCAACCAGATCGCCGCGGGCGAGGTCGTGGAGCGGCCGGCCTCCGTGGTGAAGGAGTTAATGGAAAACGCCATCGACGCCGGTTCCACGGCGATCACTGTGGAGATCCGCCAGGGCGGCATCGGGTTTGTCAGGATCACGGATAACGGCTGCGGGATCAAAAAGGAAGAACTGCCGTTGGCTTTTCTGCGCCACTCGACAAGCAAGATCCGGACGGCAGAAGATCTTCTTACCGTGTCTTCCCTGGGATTCCGCGGTGAGGCGCTTTCCAGTATCGCGGCAGTCTCCCAGGTGGAACTGATCACAAAAACCTCCGGAAGTCTCACCGGATCGAGATACCGGATCGAAGGCGGTGAGGAGAAAGGTCTCGAGGAGATCGGCGCACCGGAGGGGACCACGTTTATCTCCAGAAACCTCTTTTTCAATACGCCGGCAAGGCGGAAATTTTTAAAGACGGAGGCCACGGAGGGCGCTCATGTGGCGGATCTCGTGGAAAAGATCGCCCTGTCCCACCCGGAGATCTCGATCCGGCTCATCGTGAACAACCAGAGCCGTCTCCACACCTCGGGAAACCACAACCTGAAGGACATCATCTACACGGTTTACGGGCGGGAGATCGCGGCAAACCTTCTTCCGATCGAGGTGTCGACCGGGATCGTGAAGATCTCGGGCTTTATCGGAAAGCCGGTGATCGCCCGGGGAAACCGGAATTTTGAGAATTATTTTATCAACGGGCGCTATATCAGGAGCGGACTCGTCTCCAAAGCGATCGAGGATGGGTACAAGAGCTATATGATGCAGCATAAATACCCGTTCACGCTGCTGCACCTCACGGTGGAGCCGGAGTATATCGATGTGAACGTTCATCCTTCGAAGATGGAGCTTCGATTCAAAGACGGCGAGAATATGTACCGAGTGATCTCGCAGGCGGTTCTCGACGCGCTTTCCGGGAAAGAGCTGATCCCGAATGTGAGTCTTATGTCGGAAAAGGAAGAGCGCGAGCTTGCAAAGGAAGAAGCTGCCGTGGCACGGAATCCGGTGCCGGGGAGCGGAATGAATCCGGTGGCGAAAAACGCCCATGGACCGGAGCCGTTTGAACACCGCCGCATGGAGGCGATGGGCATCCGCGAAGAACGCCCGACCTACGGGGAGAAGAAGCAGGAGAGCAAATGGATCCTGCCTCCGAAGCCGCTCACGAGGGAACTGAAACCGGAGCCGGCGGCCGGACAATCGACCGGACAGACGGCAGAGCATATCATGGCGGGTCTTCCTGGAATGGATCCGGCAGAAAGAAAAGTGGGAGCGCTTCCTCCGGGAGCCGGAATTTCCGGTGCCGTGACAAAGAGTGCTGACTCTGCGGACAGAAAAGATAGTCAGGAAGTACAGTCCGAACAGGACAAGCCGGGAATCACACCCCGGGCGGAAAAAACAAAAGACCTCCAGCCGACCCAGATGGAGATGTTCGACAACCGTCTCCTCTCGGAATCTGCGAGAAAGCGCCACCGCCTGATCGGGCAGGTCTTTGAGACTTACTGGCTCGTGGAATATGACGGTAGCCTCTATATCATCGATCAGCATGCTGCCCACGAGAAAGTGCTCTTTGAGAAGAATTTTGCGTCATTAAAGACGAGAGAGTACACTTCCCAGCTCATAAGCCCGCCGATCATCCTGACACTTTCCCTTCAGGAGGCGGACCTCTTAAAGCGCCACATGAAGGTGTTTACGGACATCGGGTTCGAGATCGAACCGTTTGGCGGAAATGAGTACGCGGTGCGCGCAGTGCCGGACAACCTGTTCTCCCTGGCAAAGAAAGATCTCCTGATGGAGCTCATCGATGGCCTTTCCGACGACAGCATGGGGAAGAATGTGGAGTCCGTCTACGACCGGATCGCCACCATGTCCTGCAAAGCTGCGGTAAAGGGAAACAACGAGCTGTCCTTCGCGGAGGCGGATCAGCTCATCGATGAACTGTTAAAACTGGAGAATCCATATAACTGCCCGCACGGGAGACCGACGATCGTTGCGATCAGCAAATATGAGATGGAAAAGAAATTCAAGAGGATCGTATGATGAAAAAGCCTTTGATCATAATCACCGGGCCGACAGCGTCCGGAAAGACCGCCCTCTCCGTGGAACTCGCGAAAAAGATCGGCGGGGAGATCATCAGCGCCGACTCCATGCAGGTGTACCGCCACATGGATATCGGATCCGCGAAGGTGACGAAGGAGGAGATGGACGGTGTCCGCCACCACTTGATCGACGTTCTGGACCCGTGGGACGAATTTAACGTTGTCGTATTCCAGAAACTCGCGAAAGAGGCTATGGAGGAGATCTACGCGGCCGGGCATATCCCGATCATCGCCGGAGGGACTGGATTTTATATCCAGGCGCTGGTGAATGACATCGACTTCACGGAAAACGACGGGGATACGGGATACCGGGAGGAGCTGGAGCGCCTGGCGGCAGAGAAAGGAGCTTCCGCTCTCCACGACATGTTAAAGGAAGTGGACCCGGAATCAGCGGAGGCGATCCATGAGAACAATGTAAAGCGTGTGATCCGCGCCCTGGAGTTTTATAAAAAGACCGGGACAAAGATTTCCGCCCACAACGAGGCGGAGCGCAAAAAGGAATCGCCCTACAATTTTGCCTACTATGTGCTCAACATGGACCGCGGCCGCCTGTATGAGAGGATCGACCTGCGGGTGGACCTCATGATGAAGAACGGGCTGCTGGCGGAAGTGGAAAAACTGAAAGAGATGGGCTGCACGAGGGAGATGGTATCCATGCAGGGGCTGGGATACAAGGAGATCCTGGATGCCCTGGATGGGACGATCTCTCTGGATGAGGCCGTCTACATCATCAAGCGCGACACGAGACATTTCGCGAAGCGCCAGCTTACCTGGTTTAAGAGGGAAAAAGAAGTGACCTGGGTGGACCAGGGGAACTTTGATTTTGACAGAGAAAAGATCCTCGCGTGGATGTTAAAAGATCTGCAGGACAGAGGAATCGTGATAAAGTAAAAGGAGAAGACATGGAACTTACAAAGATGTACGGAGAGCTTGGAATCTCTGAGAAAGTTTTAAATTACGGAAGAGAGATCGAAAAGAGTCTGCATGACCGCTTTGAGGCGATCGATAAAACAGCGGAGTACAATCAGCTGAAGGTCATCAAAGCCATGCAGGAGGCGAGAGTCAGCGATATTCATTTTGCCGGAACGACCGGTTACGGTTACAATGACCTTGGCCGTGACACGCTGGAAGAAGTATACGCAAAAGCATTTCACGGTGAGGATGCCCTTGTGCGGCCGCAGCTGATCTCCGGAACCCACGCGCTTACCATCGCCCTTTCCGGAAATCTCCGCCCGGGCGATGAGATCCTCTCCCCGGTCGGAAAGCCGTATGATACGCTGGAGGAAGTCATCGGGATCCGTGATTCCGTCGGCTCCTTAAAGGAATTCGGCATCACCTACAGCCAGGTGGATCTTCTTCCGAATGGAGATTTCGACTTCGAGAACATCAGAAAAGCGATCAACGAGCGCACAAAGCTCATCGAGATCCAGCGCTCCAAGGGATATGCGACGAGACCGACCTTATCCGTAAAGCGCATCGGCGAACTGATCTCCTTTATCAAGTCCATCAAGCCGGATGTGATCTGCATGGTCGATAACTGCTACGGGGAGTTTGTCGAGGAACTGGAGCCGACGGATGTAGGAGCGGACATGATCGTCGGTTCCTTAATTAAGAACCCGGGCGGCGGACTTGCCCCGATCGGCGGCTATATCGTCGGACGGAAGGACTGTGTGGAGAGAGCGGCATACCGTCTGACAGCTCCGGGACTCGGAAAAGAGGTCGGCGCCAGCCTTGGCGTCAGCCAGTCTCTCTATCAGGGACTGTTCCTCTCCCCGACCGTTGTTGCGGGAGCACTGAAAGGTGCGATCTTTGCTGCAAATGTGTATGAGAAGCTTGGATTCGGCGTCGTTCCGAACGGAACGGAGAGCCGTCACGACATCATCCAGGCGATCACCTTCGGCACACCGGAAGGCGTGATCAAATTCTGTGAGGGAATCCAGGCGGCAGCGCCGGTGGACAGCTTTGTGACTCCGGAACCGTGGGCGATGCCGGGATACGATTCCGACGTCATCATGGCAGCAGGCGCCTTCGTTCAGGGATCCTCCATCGAGCTTTCCGCCGATGGTCCGATCAAGCCGCCGTATGCGGTATACTTCCAGGGAGGACTTACCTGGTTCCACGCAAAACTCGGTATTTTGATGTCCCTGCAGAAATTAGTCGATGCTGGTATCGTGACATTGTAAATGTGAACTTTTTCTTAACTCATTGTTTTTGAGCCAGAAATATGCTAAACTTCTGTGCATAAAGTGCCGGGACTGCTATGCGGTCCCGGCGATCGGGAGGAATCAACAGTATGAAAAGTAGAAGCTCCTGGGTCCTGCTTCTCCTTCTGCTTTCCGGGATCGTTCTTGGAGGCTTTATCGGAGAGATGACAGCGAGAGTGCCGGGACTTTCCTGGTTAAATTTCGGGGAATCGTTCGGACTGAACGATCCGCTCGTCTTAAACCTCGGGATCCTTGTGATCACGTTCGGACTCAGCATCCGGATCACGATGGCGAGCATCATCGGCGTGATCGTTGCGATCCTGATCTACCGTTTCCTGTAGGAAGATCTGTTTTCCGGGAAACTTCTGTCAGCCGGGGAATGTACGGATGGCAAAAAGGGGATATCTGCCGCACCGTGTACCTGGAGAGACCGGAAAGGCGGGATGTCAGTATGGAAAAGAAATGTGGAAAGACGATGAAGGGGCTGCCGGTCTCGGAGCGCCCTTATGAGAAGGTGCTGGAGAAAGGCCCGGCGTCGCTTTCTGATGCGGAACTCCTCTCCGTGATCCTGAGATCCGGGACAAAGAATATCCCGGTGCGGGAGATGGCGGAGGAGATTCTGAATTCCGGAAATCCACCGGGGCTGGTGGGACTCCTCCATGGCGCCGTGGAGGATTATAAAGAGATCCGCGGGGTCGGGGAAGTGAAAGCGATCCAGCTCGCGTGCGTCGGAGAACTTTCGGCGAGGATCTGGAAAACGGCGGCATCAGAAAAGACGGTCGTTTTTGATGCGCCGTCAAAGGTGGCTGCATTCTATATGGAGGAAATGCGCCATCTGGAACAGGAGAATCTGAAACTTCTGCTTTTGAATACAAAGAACATTCTGTTAAAGGATACAACAGTCTCGATCGGAACGGTGAATGCCTCCTGCGCGACGCCGCGGGAGATCTTTATCGAGGCGCTGCGGTCCAGGGCCTGCGGGATCATTCTGCTCCACAACCATCCAAGCGGGGATCCGACGCCGAGCAGGGAGGACTGCCTCTTTACAGAACGTGTCATGGAAGCAGGAAAGCTCATGGGAGTCCCGCTTCTGGACCATATCATTATCGGAGATAATTCCTATGTGAGCCTGAGAGAACGGGGAATTTTTGAAACATGAAAAACAATACGAAATATTTTCTATTTGGACTGTCGCTTCTCTGTATCTGTATGATCGGTATTACGACGATCAGGGGAAGCATCTTAAATCCGCTGCGGACCGCGGTGGGATATGTGCTGGTGCCGATCCAGTCCGGTGTGAACAGGGTCGGCGGCGGACTCTACAATGAACTGAGCAGCGTCGGAAAACTGAAGACGGCTCTGGCAGAGAATGAGACCTTAAAGACGAGAGTGGATGAGCTGACGGAGGAAAATACGAGACTCCGCTCGGAACAGTTCGAGCTGGAGCGCCTCAGAAGTCTCTATGAACTGGATCAGGAATATATGCAGTACCATAAGATCGGTGCCCGTATCATCGCAAAAGACTCGAGTTCCTGGTTTTCCGTATTCCGGATCGACAAAGGATCCGATGACGGGATCAAAGAGGATATGAACGTCATCGCCGGAGGCGGTCTTGTCGGTATCGTCACAGATGTGGGAGCGAACTACGCGACAGTCCGCTCGATCATCGATGACTCCAGCCGTGTGAGCGCCATGGCGCAGCAGTCCGGGGATTCCTGTATCGTCGCGGGAGATCTTCAGCTGTTTAAAGACGGCCGGTTAAAGCTTTCCTATATGGAAAAGGACGATGATATCAAGGATGGCGACATGATCGTCACTTCCAATATCAGCGGAAAATTCCTGCCGGGGATCCTCGTGGGGTATGCGACGGACATCACGGTGGATTACAACGACAACCTGACGAAATCGGGATACCTGATCCCTGCCGCGAGATTCGACAGACTTCAGGAGGTCCTGGTGATCACAGACTTAAAGGATGCGGGGCCGGAGATTAATGAATAGCAATATGAAGCGGATCATCGCGAGTTTTCTGCTGGTGATCCTGGCATTTATCGTGCAGACCTGTATTTTCCCGCTGCTGCCGTTCCTGGCGGTATATCCGAATCTCATGGTGATCCTTGTCTTTTCCTTCGGGTTTATCCGGGGAAGTGCCTGGGGGATGGGATACGGACTGATCGCGGGACTTCTGATGGACCTCTCGTCCGGAGGTCCGCTCGGATTTCACACGCTGATCTTTATCTGGATGGGCTATGTAAACGGAATCTGCACGAAGTATTATTATGAGGACTATATTACGCTGCCGCTGGTGCTTTCAGCGCTGAACGAAGTGTTTTATAATTTCTATCTTTATGTATTCGGCTTCCTGGTGCGGGGAAGATTACATTTCGGCTATTATTTCATCAACATTATCCTGCCGGAGACGATCTTCACCGTGGTGACAACACTGATCCTGTACCGGCTGTTCCTCTATATCAGCCGCAGACTGGAAGAGATGGAAAAAAGGAGAGACACAACGATTGTTTAACGATTTTTCTGAAATTCTGAAAGAGTTTATGAAAAAGCTGCTGTCGTCAAGACTTGTGATCCTGGCGGTGGTATTTGTGGGGCTGTACGCGATCCTTGGCATGCGCCTGTTCAATCTTCAGATCATGGAAGGAGAGCAGTACCAGGAAAACTATATGGCAAAGACGGAAAAAAAGATCAGTCTTGCCGGTACCCGCGGAAATATTTATGACAGAAACGGGAATCTTCTTGCATATAATAAACTGTCGTACAATGTGACGCTTCAGGATAACGGAGATTACAAAAGATCCAACGACAGAAACCGGATGCTCCTGGAGCTTGTCCGGATCTTAAACCGTCACGGCGAGAACGTGGAAGGAGATTTTTCCGTGGGTTATGACTCCTCCGGGAATATGATCTTCACGACCACCAGCGAGGCGGCGAGAAAACGCTTTTTGAGCGACTATTACGGATTAAAAAAGACGGATGAACTGGATGACGCGGATGGAAAATATCCGTCCGATGTGACGGCCAGGGAAGTCTTTGACGCCAGGGTAAAATATTACGGTCTGGACCAGCTGAAGGATGACAATGACAACCCGATCGAACTTACCGATGAGGAAGCTCTCGGGATCATCAATATCCGCTATACCATGGGACTCACCGCGTACCGGAAATATGAGTCCACCACGATCGCCTCTGACGTCAGCAAGGAGACGATGACGGATGTTCTCGAAAACTCCGCGAACTTAAAAGGCGTCGGCATCGAGGAATCAACGATCCGTGTATACAATGACAGCGTTTATTTTGCACCGATCATCGGATACATCGGAAAAGTCTGGGATGATGAGCTCGAAAAACTCCGGGAGACGAATCCGGACTATGAGCTGACGGACCTTGTCGGAAAGACCGGGATCGAGGCATCCATGGAGACGGAGCTTCAGGGAAAGAAGGGTTCCCAGACTATGTATGTGGACAGTATGGGACGGATCCTTGAGGTCGTTAAGAGAACAGAGCCGGAGGCAGGACATGACATCTACCTGACACTGGACCGGGATCTCCAGATCGGTGTGTATCATATTCTGGAGCAGCAGCTTGCCGGTATCATCACGGACAAGCTCGTGAACCGTGATCTTGATGACAACGATTACAAGAAGGCGGCAAATATCCCGATCCCTGTGAAGGATGTCTACTACCAGCTGATCAACAACAATGTCCTGGACCTTGCAGCGTTTTCCGCGCCGGAGGCGTCCCAGACAGAGAAAAACATCTATGCGAAGTACAGCCAGTCGAGAGAACAGATCCTCGCACAGATCCGGAGCGAGCTCACGGATGGATCCGCGAGAAAGATGGCAGACCTGCCGGAAGACATGTTTGCCTACATGCAGTATATCTATACGTTGCTTTCCGACCGTGGGATCATACAGACAGACAAGATCGACCAGGAGTCTGACACATACAACGCATGGAAGAACGATTCCATCAGCCTCAGGGATTACCTGTACGACGGGATCGCGGAGAGCTGGATCGACACGACAAAGCTGAAGATCGAGTCCAGATACTCTGATGCGGACAGTATTTACCAGACGATCGTGGAATATGTGATGGATGACCTGCAGAACGATGCGGCGTTCACGAAGAAGATCTTCCGCTACCTTGTCAATAACGGCACCGTGTCCGGAAAGGAACTCTGCCTCGCCCTCTATGACCAGAATATTCTGGCTTACGACGAGAATGAAGTCCGGATGCTGGAGGCGGGCGGAGATGAGTACGCATTCCAGTTTATCAGAAACAAGATCTCCGATATCGAGATCACACCTGCGCAGCTTGCCCTGGACCCGTGTTCTGCCAGTGCCGTGATCACGGACGTCAACACCGGTGAGGTGCGGGCACTCGTGACCTACCCGAGCTACGACAACAACAAGTTCTCCGGAACCGTGGATGCGGAGTATTACAACAAGTTAAATAACGATCAGTCCCTGCCGCTCTTTAACAATGCCACACAGGCACAGAAGGCGCCTGGATCGACCTTCAAGCCGATCATCGCGGTGGCGGCTCTTGAGGAAGGCGTGATCGGGCTGAATGATACGGTGAACTGTACCGGTATCTACAAGGAGATCACACCGGCGCTGCGCTGCTGGATCTACCCGGGACAGCATGGACCTCTCGATGTGGTCCACGGCATCCAGAACTCCTGCAACGTGTTCTTCTCTGAGATGGGACACCGCCTCTCCATGGATGAAAACGGAAACTATTCACCGGAACTCGGTATCGAGAAGATCCGAAAGTATGCGTCCATGTTCGGACTCGATGAGACATCCGGAATCGAGATTGCTGAGAGAGAGCCGCAGATGACGACGGAGAAACCGGAGGCATCTTCGATCGGACAGGGTAAAAACTCTTACTCCAATATCCAGCTTTCCAGATATATCACGGCAGTTGCCAATAAGGGAACGGTATTCAAGCTGAGTCTGCTCGACAAGATGACGGATTCCCAGGGAAATCTCTTAAAAGATTTCACACCGGAAGTACGTTCGACCATCGACGTCAAAGATTCCACATGGAACGCTGTCCACACCGGAATGCGCCGTGTAATCTCGGATGGTTCTGCGAGGAAGATCTTCAGTGACCTGGAAGTCGATATCGCAGGTAAGACGGGTACTGCCGAGGAGATAAAAAATGGACACCGCGTCAACCACGCGTTCTTCGTTTCCTTTGCTCCATACCAGAATCCGGAGATCGCGGTGACGGTGAATATCCCATACGGATATTCTTCCTCCAACGCGGCGACGGCGGCGAAAAATATTTACCGGTTCTACTACGGATATACAGACCTGAATTACATTCTGAATAACAGTGCGCTGAACTCTTCGAACGTAGAGATCGGAGACTAGTCTGCGCACTGCACAGACAAAATGCTGCAGCCCGGCGAAACTGCCGGGCTGTAAGGCGTTGACGGACCGGCGGTCTGGCGCACCTGTCAAAGTTACATAAAAGGGGGATTTCAAGATGAAAGAAGCTGTCGTAATCAAGGGAAATAAAGCCGGAATGACGGTTTATCTGGAGAAAGACCTGGATTTTGAGAAAGTTCTTCAGGCGATTGCAAAGAAGTTCAAGGCGACGGCGAAATTCTGGGGAGCTGCCCAGATGACGCTGACCCTGGAGGGACGGGACCTGACTCCGGAGGAAGAGTACCGTGTTGTGCAGACGATCACGGAAAATTCCGATATCGAGGTGCTGTGTCTTCTCGACACGGACGGAAACCGGACGAGAAAATGTGAGAAAGCACTCAATGAGAGACTGATGGAGCTGTCTTCCCTCACAGGTCAGTTTTATAAAGGGAATCTCCGGGACGGGGACGAGCTGGAATCAGAGGCCAGCATCGTGGTGATCGGTGATGTGGAAAAAGGAGCAAAAGTCAGCGCAAAAGGGAACATCATCATTTTAGGAGCGCTCCGCGGGGCGGCCCATGCGGGGATCTGCGGAAATGAGGATGCGGTGATCGTTGCTTTTGAGATGGCACCGATATCGGTCCGGATCGCGGGACTTTCCCTGAAAAAAGCGGAGAAAGGACGCCATCTTGGGCGCGGTCCGATGATGATCCTCTCTGAGAACGGAAAAGTTGTCGAAGAACCGATCAAAAAGAGCTTTCTGAGTGCGCTGAATTTTATATAAAAGAGGTCCGTATCAGTTTCCTTTTATAAAGCTTTTATAAAATCTATTTTTTACTGGAATTTTTTGCTTTTTTCATGTAAAATATATCTTGTGGTACCAGGGGCAAAGATCAGAAAACGGGTGCAGGTCTGCCCGCAGGAAAATTTTTGAGCTTTTGCCAATCCGGTATCAATCTCTGAAAACAGAGGAGATGCGAGTACATTCATAACTTAATACAGGAGGATATTCTTATGAGTGAAGTCATTGTTGTTACATCCGGAAAAGGGGGTGTTGGCAAGACGACGACCTCAGCGAATGTCGGTACAGGACTTGCCATGCTCGGGGAGAAAGTGATCCTGATCGATACAGATATCGGTCTCAGGAATCTCGACGTGGTGATGGGACTGGAGAACCGCATCGTCTACAACCTTGTGGACGTCGTGGAGGGGAATTGCCGTCTGAAGCAGGCACTGATAAAGGACAAAAGATATCCGAACCTGTTTTTACTTCCGTCCGCCCAGACCAGGGACAAGTCCTCCGTGACTCCCGGTCAGATGCGAAAGCTGGTGGATGATCTGAGAGAAGAGTGTGATTATGTACTGTTAGACTGTCCTGCGGGGATCGAGCAGGGATTTAAAAACGCCATTGCCGGAGCGGACCGTGCTTTTGTCGTCACGACTCCCGAGGTATCGGCGATCCGTGACGCAGACCGGATCATCGGCCTGCTGGAGGCGGAAGAAATCTCAAAGATGGATCTCATCGTGAACCGGATCCGGATGGATATGGTCCGGAGGGGGGATATGATGTCGATGGAAGATGTGACGGATATCCTTGGAATCCCGATCCTCGGCGCGATCCCGGACGATGAGGAGATCGTGATCTCCACGAACCAGGGGGAACCTCTGGTGGGAATGAATTCCTTTGCCGGACAGGCTTATCTTAACATCTGTAAGCGGATACTTGGTCAGGAGGTGCCGCTTATGGGGCTTGAGAAAAACAAAGGATTCTTCCATATGTTTAGCGGCCTCTTAAAGAGGGCATAAATGAAAAAGAGACTGTTCCATATCCTGACAGGGAGAAATTCCGGAAGTATCGCGAAAAAACGGCTTGAATTTCTGCTGATCGCGGACCGGGCCGGATGTACGCCGGAAATCCTGGAGATGTTAAAAAACGACATGATAAAAGTCATATCAAGATATATGATGATCGATCCGGAACAACTGGAGGTCAAGGTGATCCACATGGATCAGAGAAAGGCGGGAGAAAAGCTCCCGGTCCTGTATGCCAGTGTTCCGGTTCGGGAACTGCTGGTTAAGGGGACATTTTAATACATGCTTTCAGAATACAATTTTAAAAACTTCAATTTCCGTCTGTTGTTCTACGCCCTGGCGTTAAATGTGATCGGGCTTCTTGTGATCAACAGTGCGGTAAACGGAGACAGAAGCTATATCAACCGCCAGTTGATCGGCCTTTTTGGCGGACTGGTGATCATGATCTTCCTGGCTCTGATGGATTACCACAAACTGATGCGCTGTACCGGCGTGATCTATCTTGCCTGTGTGGCGATCCTGCTGGCGATCATTGTCGCAGGACAGTTTGGAGGAGCCGGAACGGGTGCGAGACGCTGGATCACACTTCCTGTGATCGGACGCTTCCAGCCGTCGGAATTTGTTAAGATCGGTCTGATCATTTTCTTCTCCTGGTTTCTGCAGCGAAATCAGGAGAAGATCAACGATCCCCGCACATTGATCATCGTCGGGGCTTTTGCTGCGGTTCCGCTGCTTCTCATTATGAAACAGCCGGACCTGTCCACGAGTATCGTTATCGTGTTCATTATTGTATGCCTGATCTTTGTCGCAGGACTCAGCTATAAGTGGATCATCGGCGCGGCTGCTGTTGGGATCCCGGGGCTGGCACTCACGGTATTTCTTGCTGAGCGGGGCGCTGTTCCGTTCCTGACAGGATATCAGGTAAACCGAATCCTCGCCTTCATCAATCCGGGAAAATTCGCAGACTTGAATGTCCAGCAGGATAACTCAAAGATGGCGATCGGATCGGGAATGCTGTATGGAAAAGGTCTGCTCAACGAGACGGCCATTTCCGTAAAAAACGGAAATTTCTTATCTGAGGAACACACCGATTTTATTTTTGCCGTGATCGGTGAGGAGATGGGGTTTGTGGGCTGCATGCTTGTGCTGGTCCTCTACCTTCTCTTCGTATTTGAATGCCTGCGAATGGCAGGGAGAACGAGAGATCTGACCGGAAAGCTCCTCTGTACGGGGATGGCTGCTCTCGTTGGATTCCAGGCATTTACAAACATTGCGGTTGCCACCGGGATTTTCCCGAATACCGGACTTCCGCTTCCATTTATCAGTTATGGTGTAAGTTCTCTGGTAAGTCTTTATATCGGCATCGGCGTTCTTTTAAACGTCGGACTGCAGCAAAATAAACTGGAATTCTAGGAGGTATTCTTATGAATGTTGGACTGATCGCGCATGATTCCAAAAAGAAACTGATGCAGAACTTCTGTATCGCGTATAAAGGGATCTTAAGTAAACATAACCTCTATGCGACCGGAACGACCGGAAAACTCATTGAGGAAGTCACAAATTTAAATATCCATAAATTCCTTCCTGGCCACCTTGGCGGGGAGCAGCAGATGGGAGCACAGATCGAGAACAATGATATCGATCTTGTGATCTTCCTGAGAGACCCGCTGTCACCGAAGTCCCACGAGCCGGATGTCAACAAGGCGGTGAGACTCTGCGATATCCACAACGTCCCGCTTGCGACAAACCTTGCGACAGCAGAGCTTCTGATCAAGGCTCTGGATCGCGGAGATCTTGAGTGGCGTGAGATGTATAAGTAATGAGTAAGAAGAAAAGATGGATCCCGGGGATCGTGGGGTTCTGCCTGATCCTTGGCGCGACTGGCTGCGCCGGACTTGCAGATACGGGAAATACCTACGCCCTGGATCAGAGGATCGAGACGTTCGCATCTTCAGGCAGCGGAAGAACGGCGGACGGCTTTGCGGCAGACCTGGCGGTGGTAACGGATGGGATCGACGGAGACGGAACACTCACAGCGCAGTCTGCCGGGGTATTTCCGCTCGATGGGGGAAATGCCGTATTTGCGCAGGATGTTTTTGAACGCAGAAATCCTGCCAGCACGACGAAGGTTATGACGGCGCTTGTCGCCCTGAAATATGGAAATCTTGAAGATATGGTGACGGTTCCTCAGGAGTCGGTAATCACGGAGAGCGGTTCCTCCATGGCGGGGGTTGTTCCCGGAGATAAGCTGACACTGGAGCAGCTTCTTTATGGTCTTTTGATCCCGTCGGGAAACGACGCGGCAAACGCGATCGCAGTTCATATGGGCGGATCGATCGAAGGATTTGTTGAAATGATGAACGAGGAAGCAGCCCGGATCGGTGCCACAGGGACGCATTTTGCAAATGCCAACGGCTTGACGAACGAGGACCACTATATGACCGCCTACGACCTTTATTTGATGTTCCATGAGGCGTTAAAGTATGAGAAGTTCCGGGATATTATCGGAACGAAGACATACACGGCGTCCTATAAAGGGGCGGACGGATCGGATAAAACCGCATCCTGGAGTGTCAGCAACTACTACATGCTCGGAAAGAGGGAAATGCCGGATGGACTCTCCGTATTCGGAGGAAAGACCGGAACCACGAAGGCGGCGGGCTACTGCCTGATCATGGGGGAGAAGGACGCGGACGGGAAAGAGTACGCATCTGTCGTGATGCATGCGGACAGCCGCGATGCCCTCTATTCGGATATGTCGACGATCATGGAGAAGATCGACCGGTAGCAGAAAACAGGAGGAAGAATACGTGAATGAACAGGACATGAAAGTTTTCGGGGGATCCGAAGGTTTTCATGTCCTGTTTTTACTCCCGGGCAACCGTAAAGAACTGTCGACAGCAGATTCTGCCGGTGTTGGAAGTACATTCTGCTTTTGTATGAAATTATTTCGAAATTTAGAAATAATGGTTGCAAATTTTCAGCAAATAGTCTATAATAAATTTACAAACAAGAGATTTTTTATACAAAATATATAAAATCCAAGGAGGAGTGCATTATGGTTCAGATCATCGCAGGACGGAAGGGAAAAGGAAAAACTAAATATTTACTTGACATGGCTAACACAGCTGTAAAAGAGGCAAAAGGTTCAATCGTTTACCTTGATAAAAGTTCGAAACATATGTACGAGCTTAACAACAAGATCCGCTTAATCAACGTGGCTGAGTTCTCCGTAAGTACGGCTGAAGGCTTTATCGGTTTCATCTGCGGAATTATTTCCCAGGATCACGATCTCGAGGCTATGTATCTTGACAGTTTCTTAAAGCTCGCCGGTCTTGAGGGAGAAGATATCACTGCAACTCTCGCAGAGCTGGATCAGATCAGTACAAAGTACCATGTAAACTTTGTATTAAGCGTATCCATGGATGGTGAAGAACTTCCGGAATCTGCAAAAGATATGGTGCTGGTAGCATTATAAAACAATCGCTCCTTCCTATAAGTAAGAGTACATAAACACCTGCCTGATGGCGGGTGTTTATGTTTTATAAGCCGGAAATTCTACGCTGCGAAAAAAATAAATAAAATGTCAAGCAAAAACACTTGACAACCATCACCGTTTATAGTATGATATCGCAGGTGACCTGATATGGAAAAAATTGTAGCACAGGGTCTTCTGTATGATTTCTATGGAGAGCTCCTGACGGAGCACCAGCGGCGTGTATATGAAGATGTGGTATTTAATGACATGTCCCTCAGCGAGATCGCCGAAGAACAGGGAATCAGCAGACAGGGCGTGCATGACCTGGTGAAGCGCTGTGACAAGATTCTTTCCGGATACGAGGAAAAACTGAAGCTTGTCGAGAAATTCAACCAGACAAAGAAAATGGTAGAAGAGATTAAGGAACTGGCTGGCCAATATAAAAAGGACGGCGACCGATCCCTGATCGACAGGATCGAAGCGATTTCCGAGGAGATCGGGAAGCTGTAAGCCAGAGGGAGAGTTTTCATGGCATTTGAAAGTTTAGCCGATAAATTACAGAATGTCTTTAAAAACTTAAGAGGCAAAGGAAGACTGTCAGAGGCGGATGTAAAAGCTGCCCTGAAGGAAGTCAAGATGGCTCTCCTGGAAGCCGACGTAAGTTTTAAAGTTGTTAAACAGTTTATCAGTTCTGTACAGGAGAGAGCGATCGGACAGGATGTCTTAGAGAGCCTGACTCCGGGACAGATGGTAATAAAAATTGTAAACGAAGAACTCGTAAAACTGATGGGTTCCGAGACCACAGAGATTGCCTTAAAGCCCCAGAATGAGATCACGGTCATCATGATGATCGGTCTTCAGGGCGCAGGTAAAACAACGACTACGGCAAAACTTGCCGGAAAGTTCAAGGCAAAAGGCAGAAAGCCGCTTCTTGCGGCCTGCGACGTCTACCGACCAGCTGCGATCAAGCAGTTACAGGTAAACGGTGAGAAAGTCGGAGTTCCGGTCTTCACAATGGGAGATAACCAGAATCCGGTGAATATCGCAAAAGCCGCTGTGGAACATGCCAGAAAAGAAGGCATGAATCTTGTATTCCTCGATACGGCAGGACGTCTTCAGATCGATGAGTCCATGATGGATGAGCTCGTCAACATCAAAGAAGCAGTCAATGTCGACCAGACGATCCTCGTTGTCGACGCGATGACCGGTCAGGATGCAGTGAATGTTGCCGGAAGCTTTAATGACAAGATCGGCGTCGATGGCGTGATCTTAACAAAGCTTGATGGTGATACGCGAGGCGGTGCGGCATTATCCATTCGTGCCGTAACGGGAAAACCGATCCTCTACGTCGGTATGGGCGAGAAGCTCTCTGACTTGGAACAGTTTTATCCGGACCGTATGGCTTCGAGAATCCTTGGAATGGGTGATATCCTTTCCCTGATTGAGAAAGCCGAGTTTGAGGTGAGCGAAGAGAAGGCAAAAGAAATGAGCCAGAAACTTCGCAAAGCAGAATTTGATTTTAACGATTTCCTTGATCAGATGCGTCAGATCAAAAAGATGGGCGGAATGAACAGCATCTTGAACATGATGCCGGGAATGGCCCAGATGAAGGGAAATGTTGAAATAGACGAGAAATCCATGGATAAAGTGGAGGCGATCATTCTCTCAATGACGAAGGAAGAGCGGGCGAACCCGTCACTCCTGAATCCGTCGAGAAAACAGAGGATCGCGAAGGGCGCCGGAGTAGATATTGCCGAGGTGAACCGGATCGTCAAACAGTTTGAACAGTCGAAAAAGCTCATGAAGCAGCTTCCTGGAATGATGGGAGGCGGAAAGCGGAAAGGGCTTGGCGGACTGGGCGGTATGCTTGGAAAGATGAAATTACCATTCTAAGTACCGCATTATGATAAGAAGGCAAATGCGATTCCCGCATGGCTGATAAACGAAAAAACCAAGGAGGTGAAATTGTCATGGCAGTTAAGATGAGATTAAGAAGAATGGGTCAGAAGAAGGCTCCTTTCTATAGAATTATCGTTGCAGATTCCCGCTCCCCGAGAGACGGTCGCTTCATCGAAGAGGTTGGATACTACGATCCGAACACAGAGCCGAGCACCATCAAATTCGACGAGGAAGCAGCTAAGAAGTGGTTAGGAACAGGCGCTCAGCCGACTGAGACTGTTGCTAAGCTCTTAAAGGCAGCCGGTATCCAGTAATCGAGGTGGATTCAATGAAGGAATTGGTAGAAGTTATCGCCAAAGCGCTGGTTGATAATCCAGATGAAGTCGTTGTTACGGAATCTGAAAAAGAAGAAGAGATCGTCATTGAGCTCAAGGTTGCCCCGACCGATATGGGAAAGGTGATCGGAAAGCAGGGAAGGATCGCGAAAGCCATCCGCTCCGTTGTGAAGGCGGCTTCTTCCAAGATGGATAAGAAAGTGATTGTTGAAATTCAGTAATCGTGAGGGACTGTGGACAGGATTTTTCCCGGCTGCAGTCCCCTTTCTGTTATCAGAGACGGTTTCTGCGGGCAGGTATCAGCCGTGCCGTGCTTGATAGAATGACAGGAGCTGACTGCCCGGGTTCCCTCACAGTTACGATAGGAGACAAATATGGAAAAATATCTTCGTGTAGGCGTCATTACCTCCCCGCACGGCGTGCGCGGCGAGGTGAAGGTCTATCCGACCACCGATGACGCGATGCGCTTTAAAAAATTAGATCATGTGATCCTGGACCTCGGAAGAGGAGAAAGCCGGGAGTTAAAGATCCGTCAGGTAAAATTCTTCAAAAACATGGTCATCCTGAAATTCGACGGGGTTGACACTATGAACGAGGTGGAAGGATGGCGCCAGAAGGACCTTCTGATCACAAGAGACCAGGCAGTGCCTCTTCAGGAGGACGAATTCTTTATCACCGACCTCATCGGACTTACTGTTGTCACGGACGAAGGGGATACGCTCGGAACGCTGACGGATGTGATGGAGACAGGAGCAAACGATGTCTACTGTGTAAAGACACCGGAGGGAAAGGAACTTCTTCTCCCGGCGATCCACGACTGCATTCTCGATGTGGATCTTGATAAGGAAGAGATGCTTGTCCATGTTCTTCCGGGACTTCTGGATCTGTAAGGGGAGGCCGCGATGAATTTTCATGTACTTACCCTGTTCCCGGAGATGATCATGAACGGTCTGGAGACCAGCATTCTCGGCCGCGCGGCAGCGAAGGGGATCGTATCGTTTGAGGCGGTGAATATCCGCGATTATACGCTGGAGCGCCACGGAAAGGTGGACGACTATCCTTACGGCGGCGGCGCCGGGATGGTCATGCAGGCGGAGCCGATCTACCGCGCTTATGAGGCACTTGTCGAGAAGATCGGAAAGAAACCGCGTGTGATCTACATGACTCCCCAGGGAAAGACTTTCAATCAGAATATTGCGGAAGATCTCGCGAAGGAGGAGGATCTGGTGTTCCTCTGCGGTCACTATGAGGGGGTCGATGAGCGCGTTCTGGAGATGATCGCGACAGATTACCTCTCCGCAGGAGATTATGTCCTCACAGGAGGAGAGCTTCCGGCGATGATGATGATCGACTGTATTTCAAGACTTGTCCCGGGAGTGCTGAACAACAATGTGTCTGCGGAGTTCGAGACATTCCACGATAACCTTCTGGAGTATCCGCAGTACACGCGCCCGGAAGTGTTCATGGGCAAAAAAGTGCCGGATATTCTTCTTTCCGGGCATCATGCAAATGTCGAGAAATGGCGCAGGGAGCAGTCGATCATCCGCACACTGAAGAACCGCCCGGAACTTTTGGAGGACGCTGTCCTTTCGAAAAAGGAGCAGAAGTTTCTGGATGAATTGCTGAGACAGCAGGAGACCGAAAAACCGTGACCAAAAAATTGCACGATATATGAGAAAACCGCTTGCATTTTGGCTTGCGGTATGATAAAATACAAAACTGTGGTATCCGAAAGACGGGAGAACCCTGTCAATACGGAGACTTAAATCATAAGAGATGTTCCGCTGCCGCAGGAAAAGAAGATGCGGGTAAGAACATCGAATACTTTAAGGAGGTTCATATCAATGAACGACATTATCAAGAATATCGAAGCTGCACAGTTAAAAGAGTCTGTACCGAGCTTCAACGTAGGTGACACTGTAAGAGTATCCGCTAAGATCAAAGAGGGAAACCGTGAAAGAATCCAGATCTTCGAGGGAACTGTTATCAAGAGACAGAACGGCGGCGTTAGAGAGACTTTCACAGTAAGAAAGAACTCCAACGGTATCGGCGTTGAGAAGACATGGCCGCTTCATTCTCCGTCTGTTGAGAACGTTGAGGTTGTAAGAAGAGGTAAAGTTCGCCGCGCGAAACTTTACTACTTAAGAACAAGAGTAGGTAAAGCTGCAAAGGTTAAAGAATTAGTAAAATAATTCATAACAACTATACAGAGAGTCAGTAGATCAAAGGGGCAATGAAAATTGTCCCTTTGTTTTTACTAAAACAGCAGGAATTCCCCTTGCATAAAGTACAGATGTTCTGTCATGGATTCAGGAGGTCCCTTCATGGAATTTTTTGAGAAAAAGGAACCGAACAGACTTCACCGGATCACGGAATGGGCGGTCGACTGCGCAGTCATGATCGCTCTTGCGTGCTATCTCGTGTTTTGTTTTGGGAGCAGGGTTGAGATGAATGGAAGTTCCATGAAACCCGTGCTGGAGTCCGGAGATGTGGTGCTGATAAACCGGCTCGCATATGATGTCGGGAAACCGATACGATTTGATGTTGTCGTCTTTGAACGGGAAGGACAGCAGCCGGGGATCAAGAGGATCATCGGACTTCCCGGTGAGACGGTCCAGATCAAAAATGGATCCGTCTATATCAATGGGGAACTCTTAAAAGCGGAAAACGGACTTGCCGAGGCGACGATCGCCGGGGCAGCCGAGTATCCGGTCGAGCTCGGGGATGATGAATATTTTCTCCTGGGTGACAACCGTGAATCAAGTGAAGACAGCCGGTTTTCCGGCATTGGAAATATAAAACGGGAAAATCTCATCGGACGCGTCTGGCTGCGGTTTCAGCCATTTTCCAGACTTGGTTTCGTCCGGTAGCAGGAAAGGACGGAGACGATTACTATGAATATACAGTGGTATCCAGGCCATATGACAAAGGCGAAACGCGCCATGAAAGAGGACGTGAAACTTGTAGACCTCGTGATCGAGCTTGTGGATGCGAGAGCGCCGCTTGCCAGCCGCAATCCGGATATTGACAGCCTCGCAGCCGGAAAAGGCCGTGTGATCCTTTTAAATAAGGCGGATCTTGCTTCTGAGAAGGCAAATGCCGCATGGATCTCCTATTTTGAGGGACAGGGCTTCCAGGTCATGAAGATCGATGCAAGAGCGAAAGCGACGTTAAAACAGCTGAATGCCCTGATCCAGGAGGCATGTAAGGAGAAGATCGAGCGCGACAGAAGGCGCGGTATCTTAAACCGCCCGGTGCGTGCGATGGTGGTCGGGATCCCGAACGTCGGAAAATCCACGTTCATCAACAGCTTTGCCGGAAAAGCAGCTGCGAAGACGGGAAACAAACCTGGCGTCACAAAGGGAAATCAGTGGATCCGTTTAAATAAGCAGGTGGAGCTTCTCGACACTCCGGGTATCTTATGGCCGAAATTTGAGGACCAGAAAGTTGGTCTTTTACTGGCGTTTTTAGGCTCCATCAACGATGAGATCCTGGAGAAAGATGAACTGGCTTCCGAACTTGCGGGATATCTTAAGGAGATCACTCCTGGTCTCTTAAAAGAGCGTTACGGGATCGAGGAGGAAGGAAAGAAGCCGTATGAGCTCCTCGATGAGATTGCAACGGCGCGTGCATGCCTGACAAAGGGAGGCGTGAATGATCTGACAAAGGCGGCGAGACTTCTTCTTGATGAATTCCGCGGCGGAAAGCTCGGAAGGATCACGCTGGAGATGCCGGCGGAATAAAGTGTGGAACATGAATATGCAGGGATAAGGAGTAAAGAAATATGGCAAGACGTGTGCTGACCGGAGAAAAACTGGAAAAGGAGCTGGAACGCCTCTCCCTCATGCGGGAGTTCGAGAGACAGTATGAGGACTGTGCGTTTATCTGCGGGATCGATGAGGCGGGCCGCGGACCTCTTGCAGGGCCGGTTGCGGCCGGTGCGGCGATCCTGCCGAAGGACTGCCAGATCCTTTATTTAAACGACTCGAAAAAGCTCTCTGAGAGCCGGAGAGAGGAACTGTTCCTGGAGATCAAGGAGAAAGCGATCGCCTGGTCGGTGGGGATCGTGGGTCCTGAGCGGATCGATGAGATCAACATCCTGCAGGCGACTTATGAGGCGATGCGCCAGGCGATCGCGAAACTTGACCCGGCGCCCCAGATCCTTTTAAACGATGCGGTGACGATCCCGCAGGTTGCGATCCCGCAGGTGCCGATCATCAAGGGCGATGCGAAGAGCGTTTCCATCGCGGCGGCAAGCATCCTCGCAAAGGTCACCAGGGACCACATGATGGAAGAGTATGATAAGGAATACCCGGAGTATGGGTTCGCAAAGCATAAGGGATACGGAACTGCCGCACATATCGCGGCGCTGAAAGAGTTCGGACCGACCCCGATCCACAGACGGACATTTATTACGAAGTTTGTGTGATAAGCAGCCATTTTTCGAAGAAAAATGAGCGGATTATGAATGCTTTTGAGCATTGCGGGAGCACGAAGTGCGGAGCAATGCGGTATCAGAGAAACAAAGCTGAGCGAGTCATCGATGGGGGATTTTTGTGACAAGAAATAATCGGGCAGTGGGCAGCATCTATGAGGAAAAGATCGCTGCCTTTTTAAAACAGAACGGATTTGTGATCCTGGAGCGGAATTACCGCTGTAAACAGGGCGAGATCGATATTATTGCGAAAGATGGAAGCTATTTCGTGTTTATCGAGGTGAAATACCGTGCCAGTGGTTCAGCTGGGTTTTCGCTGGAAGCGATCGACCACAGAAAGGCTCTTCGGATCCGGAATGCGGCAGTCTATTATCTGTATTCCCACCAGCTTCCGGAGGAGACACCGTGCCGGTTTGATGCGGCGGGGATCGATGGGGATGAGATCACATATATCAGGGATGCATTTTAAGGTTCAGGCCGAATGTATGTGGGACTCGCAAAAATCCATTATGCTTTTGATCGTGTATCCGGAACAAGCATGCGTACTTTCCGCATGGCTGAGAACGGCGCATATCGTTGAATGAAAAAATTCTGCATGAGATATCTCGGAAAGGGGAAAATTATGGATCAGTGGATCAGAAAAACAGATGCGGCGGATCATATGAAGGAAGTGACAAATAACGGTGTCACCTACCTGACATTCCCGGCACTTGATGCAACCGGGATCGTCACTCACGCGTTTTCCACGCGGATGGGAGGTGTCAGCGAAGGCTGGTATTCGACCATGAATTTCTCTTTCACACGCGGTGACAACCGGGAACATGTGCTGGAAAATTACAGCAGGATGGCGGCGGCGCTCGGCGTAAAGCGAGAAAAGATGGTCTTAACCTGGCAAACGCACACGACAAATATCCGCGTTGTATCGGAAGATGATCTTGGAAAGGGAGTTGTGAAGGAACGGGATTACCGGGATATTGACGGTCTCCTGACCAATATGCCGGGTGTGACGCTCGTGACGTTTTTTGCAGACTGTGTGCCGTTATACTTTGTGGATCCGAAGCATCGTGCGATCGGACTCGCCCATTCGGGCTGGAGAGGAACCGTGAACCGTATGGGAGAAAAGATGGTGGCGGCCATGAAGCGGGAATATGGAAGCCGGCCGGAGGACCTTGTCTGCTGTGTGGGACCGAGTATCTGCAGTGACTGCTACGAGGTTGGAGAGGATGTTGCGGACAAGTTTTATGACGCGTTTTCTAAGGAAGACTGCAGGGCGATCGTTCTGCCGTCGAAGACGGGCATGATCGGAAAGAGGCAGCTGGATCTCTGGGAGGCGAACCGACGGATCCTTCTGGAGGCCGGAGTCCCGGAAAAAAATATTTCCGTCACTGATATCTGCACGAGATGCAATCCGGGTAAGTTGTTTTCCCACCGGGCGATGGGAGAGAAGCGAGGGAATCTCTGCGCGTTTCTTGCGCTTAAGGAGAATTAGGCGTGTGAGAATGCGGGGGTTCGCAAAAAATGACATTTGACGAAAAACCTTCCAGTGTATTATTTTTCAGGACGATCATACTAGGAACGTACCATCAAACATGCCCGATGCGAGAGCAGGAAAGGCATTACACTAAAAGGAGGCGTATCTTATGTCTAACACAAGCAGTTCTTCTTCTAACCGTGTAGTAGTTCCGGAAGCAAAGGAAGCGATGGACAAATTCAAAATGGAGATCGCGGATGAGCTCGGAGTGCCGCTTACAAACGGCTACAACGGCAATCTGACTTCTTACCAGAACGGCAGCGTCGGCGGCTATATGGTTAAGAAGATGATCGAGGAGCAGGAGAAGAAGATGGCGGGCAAATAAGGGTTAGAGCCTGAGCATCTGAGGGAGAGGCCTTCGCGATGGGATGGGATTTCAGAGATTCTATCTGATCGCGGGGGCTTTTTTCTGTGTAAAATTGGTTGGCGAGGGGTACGCGGTGAGCTTCCGCCTGGGAGCGCCCGGGGATGCGGGGATGGTTCCTCTAAGCTTGCGGGAGATTGCTAAAGGCGGAAAAAAGATGATACAACTCGCTGCGCTCAAACAAGTATCATCTTTTTTCCAACGCAGTCACCCGCGAGCTAAGAGGAAACCAGATCCCCGGATCAAGGCGCTCCCAGGCGGAAACTCACCGCTGTGGGATGGTGGGGCGAAAAGAGTGGGGGTGTGACAGCGGGGAGGAAGTTTATCGTTGGTTTATGCAATGTCTGAAAAAGGCTCAGAAAACACTTGTATAATAGAAAAAATACGATTATAATGGGGCGGAGAATAAAAATTGCAGTGGTATTTTATGAGTTAGAGGTTGAGATATGAGAGTAATCGCAGGCAGTGCGAGACGGCTGCTTTTAAAGACGGTCGAGGGAATGGAGACGAGACCGACTACGGACAGGATCAAGGAGACTCTGTTTAATATGCTTCAGAATGATCTTTACGGGGCGAGATTTCTGGATCTTTTTGCGGGAAGCGGGGCGATCGGGATCGAGGCGCTGAGCCGCGGGGCGAAGGAAGCGGTCTTTGTGGACAAGGGAGACGGACAGATTTCCTGTATCCGGGATAATCTGAAGACGACCCATCTGGAAGAGAGGGCTCGTGTGATGTCCGCGGATGTGACAGAGGCGATCCGGAAGCTTGACCGGGAAGGAAAGGCGTTTGATTTTATCTTTATGGATCCGCCGTACCGGATGGATCTTCCGAAGAAGGTGCTGGAAGCGCTGAGGGACACTTCTCTTGCGGATGAGGAGACGCTGATCATCGTCGAGGAAGCTCTCGATACTGATTTTTCCTGGGCCGGAGCGCTCGGGTATGAGATTGAGAAGAGTAAGGAATATAAGACGAATAAGCATGTATTCCTGAGAAAAAATTAAGAATCATCTGTTCAGGGGACTGAAAAAGGGAAGACAGATCCGGCGGTCAGAGACTGAAGGCTGAAGCCGGGTCAAAATACAAAAACGGAACGATATAAAACGAGGAGAAAAACCGCGGGTTTTCGCGGTGTGAGACAGAAATTATGAAAAAAGCAATTTATCCGGGAAGTTTTGACCCGGTTACACTGGGACATATCGACGTGATCAGACGTGCGTCAAAGCTGTTTGATCATCTGATCATCGGCGTTCTTAATAATCGTGCGAAAACGCCATTGTTTTCCGTGGAAGAACGTGTTAAGATGTTAAAAGAGGTCACAAAAGACATTCCGAACGTGGAGGTAAAAAGTTTTGCGGGTCTTACCGTTGACTTCGCGAAAGAATGCGGCGCGAACGCCGTTGTCCGCGGACTCCGCGCGATCACTGACTTTGAATATGAGCTCCAGATCGCCCAGTTAAACCGCGTGATGGATACGAGTATCGATACAGTATTCCTGACGACAAGTCTCGAGTACGCGTATTTAAGTTCCAGTACCGTGAAAGAGGTAGCGGCTTACGGCGGCGATATTTCAAATTTTGTAACGCCTTATGTGGCGGATGAAGTACATAAGAGACTGCGTGAGAGACAGGGCAGTCAGGCGTAAGGGAAAGGAAAAGGAAACAACATGAGCAGAATTGAACAGTTAATCAATGAAATTGAGGAATACATCGACAGCTGTAAATTTCAGCCGTTATCTACATCAAAGATCATCGTAAATAAAGAGGAACTGGACGAGCTTTTAGTCGAGCTCCGTTTAAGAATCCCGGATGAGATCAAGCAGTATCAGAAGATCATCAGCAATCAGGACGCGATCCTTTCCGATGCTCACAGCAAAGCGGATGCGATGCTCGCAGAGGCAACTGCTCAGACAAACGAGCTTGTAAATGAACACGAGATCATGCAGAGAGCCTATGCCCAGGCAAATGAGATCATCGAGCAGGCGCAGGCTCAGGCTCAGACGATCGTTGACAATGCGGTCGCTGATGCGAACAGTGTCCGTCAGGGTTCGATCCAGTATACCGATGATATGTTAAAGAGTCTCCAGACGATCATGAACCACACGATGGAGGGCGCTCAGGGCCGCTTCGACGCATTCATGAATTCCATGAAGTCCAGCTACGATATCGTCTCCTCCAACAGAAAGGAGCTTTCCTCCGGGATCATCACTGAGAAAGAGGAGAGCGCTGAGCCGGAAAAACAGGATTCCACTGAGGCTTGATTGCGGAAACGCTGTCGACGGCGTACCGGCCTGACCGGACCGGATCTGCGAGAGGATGCGGGAGTGGTATTTTATGAGAACCGATATTTAAAAAAAGTGAAATCCCAGAATGCCGGTGAGAACTGCCATAAATGCAGCAGCCAGGGCGGAATGGGCAATTTTCCAGAGAAGATACTGCCGGATGGAGAGTCCGGCAGTTTTTTTTATTCGCTTATTGTTTAACGGGAAATTTCCATGCACCGGAGAACTTTCTTCTTTATCTGCCGGAAAGTTCTGATGGGACTTCTCGCTTTGGATCACCGCATTTGTCTGCGACAGGGCGGAAAAGCCTCCGAAGGAAAAGATGGCAGCTGCGGCGACGGCGGAAACCGGATACGGAAGGGAGCCATGAACCGTACGGATCCCTGTGGTGATCTCCAGACTGCCGCAGAGAAACAGCCGGACCGGGGCAGGGATCCGGGAAATGTTCCGGACAACGAGGATCAGGATGGAGTAAAAGATAAGATATCCGCCGATTTTTACGAGAATCTCCGCGGAATTCATGATCGCGGCGTCGAGTGTGATCGCGGGTCTGGTCAGCCTGCTGACAGATGGAGCGTCAGGATTCATGATCGCGGCGTTGAGAGCGATCGCGGAATGCTTCGTCTGTGCCTTTGCGGTGATGTTGGCCGGAAAGGAGGCCCGGACGTGTTCTCTCCGGTAGATCAGGCTGGCCGGGACCGCGAGAAGGAGTAGAGGTGCGTAGATAGAAAAGACAAAATATGACAACGGGACTTGGGAAGCAAACATGGGACAGACGAAACCTGCGAGAAACATGGGACTTGGATGATTGCAGAGTGCAAAGAGAAATTTCGCCTCCCCGGAGCTGATCCGCCCTTCCGCGTAAAGATCGGCACATGTCTTTGCTCCCATGGGGCAGCCGCAGAGAAGACCGGTGAGGAGAACATACCAGCCGTCCGCCGACAGTCCGGCAAAGCGGAAGATTACCGGGAACGGACGCATGAGTGCCTGGACCCCGCCGGAGGCGGAGAGAACGGAAGACAGTACCATAAACGGAAAAAGCGCCGGGACGACGGAGGAATACCACAAAAGAAGTCCGGACACAGCCCCTTTTGTTACGAGATCCGCGTGAAAGATCATAAAGATCAAGCAGAGCAAGATCAGAAAAGCTCGTTTTATCATAAACACTCCTTTTTGCAGAATTTTTTCAGGATTCATGGCCGCATCCGGATCTTACGAAAAAAAGCACTGCCCGCGTACTGTAACCTGCCCGCCGATGCTGCAGAACTCTTTCTATTATTTTCATTGTACTTTCCCCGGAATTTTGATATGATAAATATAGTGCGCTTTTCTGTTTAAAATGCATTTCCGGGATAAAGTCCGAAACCTGGAAAGTCTGCGGGTGCGGCTGTGGAAATGTCGGAGAGCGCGTGATCGGAAGGAGAGAAATATTTGGAAAAAGCAATCCGGCTGGACAAATATCTGGCTGATATGGGAAAAGGTACGAGAACGGAGCTCAAGGAGATGATCCGGAAAGGACGGATCAAGGTGAATGGCGAGGTCGTGAAAAAACCGGAGACAAAGATCCGGAAGGGCGAAGATACGATCCTGCTCGACAATGCGCCGGTGGAGTACGTGGAACTGGAATATTATCTTTTGAATAAACCGCAGGGCGTGATCTCGGCGACGGAGGACCGCCGCAGGGAGACGGTCGTGGACCTGATCGATGAAAAGCAGAGGAAAGATCTCTTCCCGGTGGGACGTCTTGATATCGATACGGAAGGTCTGCTTCTCATCACAAACGATGGGGCGCTTGCCCACCGCCTTCTTGCCCCGGGTCACCATGTAGATAAGGTCTACGAGGCGAGATGTGAGGGACTTGTCCCGGATGAAGCGGTACAGAAGTTCCGTGACGGGATGGAACTCTCGGACGGACTTTCCTGCATGCCGGCGGAACTCGAGATCCTGGAGAGGAAGGCCGGGGATCCGGAGACAGGGACGGAGGCGGAGAGTCTGGTGAGTCTGACTCTTCACGAGGGAAAATTCCATCAGGTAAAGCGTATGATGGAGGAAGTCGGCTGTCCGGTTGTCCACCTGAAACGCCTGTCCATGGGACCATTGAAGCTGGATGCGACATTAAAACCCGGTGAGTACCGGAAACTGACGGATAAAGAACGGGAGTTGTTGGAAAACTTATGATAAAAAATTTTTTGGATCATAAAAAAGCGATGCTTTTTGACCTCGACGGGACCCTGGTGGATTCCATGTGGATGTGGGAAGCCATCGATATCGAATTCCTTGGAGCGTATGGTTACGAGTGCCCGGAGGATCTTCAGAGAGCCATTGAAGGAATGAGCTTTTCGGAGACGGCCGTGTATTTTAAGGAACGGTTTAAGCTTCCGTTAAGCCTGGACGAGATCAAGGCAATCTGGGTTCAGATGTCGATCGACAAGTACCGCTATGAGGTCCCGCTGAAGCCGGGTGTGCCGGAGTTTTTAAAATACTGCAGAGAGAACGGGATCCGCACGGGGATCGGGACCAGCAACGGAAGCGAGATTGTGGACGCGGTCCTGACTTCCTTAAACGTGAAGGAATATTTCGACGTGGTGGTGACGGCCTGCGAGGTGGCTCACGGAAAACCTGAGCCGGATATTTACCTGGAAGTGGCGAAGCGCCTTGGCGTAAAGCCGGAGGAGTGCCTCGTATTTGAGGATATCCCGGCCGGGATCATGGCGGGCAAAGCGGCAGGAATGCCGGTGATCGCCGTGGAGGATGATTTCTCAAAAGACCTGATGGACGAGAAACGAGCACTCGCGGACGCGGTGATCGCGGATTACAGAGAACTTTTATAAAGCTGCAAATATTTCAGTGAAAACAGTGACTTTCCTAAGCTGGAAATTCGCTGGAGATGCAGAAAGAAATACAAAAAACATAATAACGGCGGGGGATGAAAGTTTGGGTTCTCCGCCTACGGCAGACCACGGTAAGTTCGGAACAAATATGTCAGACTGGCGGTGGCTGGAAACAATATATGAAGGACATAGAATATGATACATGATTTTCTCCCGGTATGCCGGGCAGATATGGAAAAAAGAGGCTGGGATCAGTGCGATTTCGTCTATGTGTGCGGGGACGCCTATGTGGATCATCCGTCGTTCGGATCGGCGATCATCAGCCGTGTGCTGGAATCCTACGGATATAAAGTCGGGATCATCGCCCAGCCGGACTGGAAGGATAAGGAGAGCATCCAGATCCTCGGAAGACCGAGACTCGGCTTCCTCGTGAGCGCCGGAAACATGGACTCGATGGTAAACCATTATTCCGTCTCGAAAAGAAGGCGCGATAAAGATTCCTACACGCCGGGCGGTGTGATGGGAAAACGGCCGGATTACGCGGCGGTTGTCTACTGCAACCTGATCCGCTCGGTCTACAAAGACATCCCGATCGTGATCGGTGGGATCGAGGCGAGCTTACGTCGTCTCGCACACTACGATTACTGGTCAAACAAAGTAAAACACTCGATCCTCGTGGACTCTCAGGCGGATTTGATCTCCTACGGAATGGGGGAAAAGTCGATCGTTGAGATCGCGGACGCCTTAAATTCCGGGCTTGATGTGAAGGACATCACATTCATCGACGGAACCGTCTATAAAACGGACAGTCTGGATTCCGTCTACGATGCGGTGATCCTGCCGTCCTATGATGAGATCAAAACGGATAAAAGACGGTATGCGGAGAGCTTCGGGATCCAGTATAAGAATACGGATGCGTTCTCCGGAAAACGCCTGGTGGAGCCGTACCGCGACAATTTATATGTGGTCCAGAACCCACCGGCAAAACCGCTCTCCGTCCAGGATATGGATGATGTCTACGCGCTCCCGTATATGAGAAAATGGCATCCGTCCTACGACGCGGCGGGCGGGATCCCGGCGTTCTCTGAGGTGAAATTCAGCCTCATCAGCAACCGCGGCTGTTTCGGCGGCTGCAGCTTCTGTGCGCTGACCTTCCACCAGGGCAGGATCATCCAGGTTCGGAGCCATGAGTCTATTATCGAGGAGGCCAAATATCTGACAAACGAGCCGGATTTCAAAGGCTATATCCATGATGTCGGCGGTCCGACGGCGAACTTCCGCTTCCCGGCCTGCAAGAAACAGCTGAAATACGGAGCATGTCCGGGAAAACAGTGTCTGTTCCCGAAGCCATGCGAGAACCTGATCGCGGATCACACGGATTATATCGCACTCCTCAGGAAACTCCGGGCGCTTCCGAAGGTCAAGAAGGTCTTTATCCGTTCCGGAATCCGTTTCGATTATGTGCTCGCAGATAAAAAGAAGGATTTCCTCCGGGAACTCTGCATGTACCATGTCAGCGGACAGCTGAAGGTCGCGCCGGAGCATGTCTCCGACCAGGTCCTCCGCCTTCTCGGAAAGCCGGAAAATGCGGTCTACGAGAAGTTCGCGCAGGAATATAAAAAGATGAATGAGAAGCTCGGGTTAAAGCAGTACCTTGTCCCGTATCTCATGTCCTCCCACCCGGGTTCCACGCTGAAAGAGGCAGTGGAGCTTGCGGAACACCTGAGAGACCTCGGCTACATGCCGGAGCAGGTACAGGACTTCTACCCGACACCGTCGACGATATCGACCTGTATGTACTACACGGGACTCGATCCGCGGACGATGGAGCCGGTCTATGTGCCGACGAACCCGCATGAAAAGGCGATGCAGCGCGCCCTGATCCAGTACCGGAATCCGGACAACTACGATCTTGTGAAAGAGGCGCTGATCAAGGCCGGACGAGAGGATCTGATCGGATTCGACCAGAAATGCCTGATCAAGCCGCGGAAGATGGCGAAAGACATGGCGGGCGGAGACCATTCCGGTCATTCGGGAAAGGCAGCTTCCGGCAGAGGCGGTTCCGTCTGGAGAGATGGCGAAAGACATGGCGGAAATAACGGCCGCGCTGCGTCACGGTCCGAGAAGAGCAGAAATGACAGCCGCTTCGCATCGCAGGCCGGAAAAACCAGAAATGACAGCCGTCAGACCGTATCAGGCAGGGCGAAAGGGATGGCAGGCCAGACCGGCGGCAGGAAGCCGAAACCAAGACCGCAGCAGGGAAGAAACAGGAAATAAAGAACGGTCCGGGATCATATCAGAACAGATACCGGTCAACATTTCATTCAGAAAGGCAGATCACATGAGTGGAAAGAAAATTGCGATCGTGACCGGCGCGTCATCGGGAATGGGACGGGAGATGGTGTATCTTCTCGCGGATCATTTCGCAGCGCTGGAGGAGATCTGGGTAGTCGCGAGAAGAAAAGAGAGACTCGAGGAGCTTGTCGGAAAGGTTCCGGTCCGTCTTCGGATCCTGCCGCTTGATCTCACGAGTGAGGAGGACCTCGGCGCACTCTCCGTCCTTTTAAAGAGAGAGCAGCCGAACGTCAAGATCCTGGTAAACGGCGCAGGATACGGAAAGACTGGGGCGGTCGGAACGATCCGACGGGACCTCTCGGTCGGCATGGTGCGCTTAAACGATGAGGCGCTGGTTGCCGTGACGGAGATGGTGCTTCCGTATATCTCAAAGAACAGCAGGATCATCCAGTTTGCCTCCGCGGCGGCGTTTATGCCCCAGCCGGGCTTTGCCGTCTACGCGGCATCAAAATCCTTTGTGTTAAGCTACAGCCGGGCGCTGGCCGTGGAGCTGAAGAAGAAAAATATCTATGTGACGGCAGTATGTCCGGGGCCGGTGGAGACGGAATTCTTCGGGATCGCCCTGGACGGGGGAAAACTCGCTCCGATCAAGAAGCTCACGATGGCGGAGCCGAAAAAGGTAGTAAAAAAGGCACTCATGGACAGCATGAAAGGCAAACGGATCTCAGTGTACGGACCTTGGATGAAGGCGTTTTACGTTCTCTGCCGGATCGTTCCCCACGAGATCTTAATGGGGTTTATCAACTGGTAACTGCTGGACCGCACACCGCATGCGGGCTGGTCTTACGCATCACATACAGCAATAGAAAAAGGGACTGCGGACATCTGAGCAGTTCCCGGAAAAGAGGAAAAAGATTTGAAATTACGATTGGAAAAAGGAACCTATGGATACAGGACTGCCTACAAAAAGCGTCAGCTTTTCTTCGTTGTCCTGTTCATCCTGGCGATCGTGGCACAGCTTATCTTAAGAAATTTTGTCACGGAGCAGATCTATAAGAATCTCGTCACAATCAGTGCGATCCTCACGGTACTCCCAATGGCGAACCTGGCATCACCGCTTGTCGTCGCATCGAGGATCCCGGAGGTCCCGGAGGAGCTCCACAAGGCGTGTCTCCCGTACGAGGACAAATTCCCGATCTTATATGATCTGGTCATCACCTCCAACGATCTGATCATGCCGGTCGATGCGGCGGTCGTTCATCCGACCGGAGTGTATCTCTACTGCACGAACCCGAAAGTGGACCGGAAGAAAGCGGAGAAATTTTTAAACGAGATGTTAGTCGGCTGGAAGCTGGACGGAAATGCGAAGGTCATGAACGAGGAGAAAAAGTTCCTACGGAGGCTTTCTGAGCTTAAGACCGTCACAGAGGAAGAGGATGACGGAAGCGCTCCACATGTTTTAAAGTTATTAAAGAGTCTGTCCATGTAGGGGAATAAAAGATGAGAGAGATCGTGATTGAAAAGAACGAGGCGGGACAGCGACTGGATAAATTTCTCGCGAAGTACATGAATGAGGCGTCGAAGAGCTTTTTCTATAAGATGATGCGCAAGAAGAACATCACGCTGAACGGGAAAAAGTGTGAGGGAAATGAAAAACTCGCCGAAGGCGATGTCGTGAAGCTGTTTCTTGCGGAGGACACCATCGAAAAATTTTCCAGTGTTCAGGTGCAGGAGGTAAAGAAAGTAGATCTCGATATTCTCTATGAGGATGACGAGATCATTCTGGTCAACAAACCGGCGGGTATGCTGTCGCAGAAGGCTAAGGAGACCGATGAGTCTCTGGTGGAGTATCTGATCGATTATCTTTTGGGGAGCGGCAAGCTCACGGAGAGCGGGCTTCGCGCGTTCCGCCCTTCGGTCTGCAACCGTCTGGACCGGAATACCAGCGGTATCGTGGCAGCAGGAAAGTCTCTGGCGGGTCTTCAGATGCTTTCCGGCGTGTTTAAAGACCGCTCGATCCACAAGTATTATCAGTGTCTTGTATCCGGCGAGATCCGGGATGTGAAGACGGTGGACGGCTGGCTTTTAAAGGATGAGAAGAAGAATCAGGTGCGGATCCTCACGGAGGCGGAGGCAAAGCGCTTTGGAGGAAGAGGCGGAGACGAGGAGCCGAAACGGATCCGGACAAAATATGAGCCGATCGCAACGGATGGAAGGTTTACGCTGCTTAAAGTGACACTTCTGACAGGACGTTCCCATCAGATCCGCGCCCATTTAGCGTCTCTTGGGCATCCGATCGTAGGGGATTTCAAGTACGGCGGAGTTTCGAAAGTCAACCCATCAGGGCGGACCGTGAAGTATCAGCTCTTACATTCTTACCGTCTGGAGTTTCCGAAACTTGCGGAACCGTTTGTCTATCTATCCGGGCGGGGGTTTGAGGCGCCGCTGCCGGGATATTTCGGTTCGGTACTGAAAGAGACAGGGATCAGGTCGCCATAAAATCTGGCAGCACCGGACAGACATGTGACAAACAGCTGGTTGACATAAAAAACTTATGTAAATCACTCAAAAATATTTGCATTGATGATAAGGAACAACTATGGGAACATGGAAAACCAGGGGCCTTCGTGGCTCCACGCTGGAAGATCTGCTCAACCGGACCAATGACAGCTACCGGGAAAAGAAGCTGGCTCTGATCCAGAAGATCCCGACCCCGATCACGCCCATCGAGATCGACAAAAAGAGCCGTCATATCACGCTGGCGTACTTCGACATGAAAAGTACGGTCGACTATATCGGTGCGGTTCAGGGGATTCCGGTCTGCTTTGACGCGAAGGAATGCGCGGTGAGTACGTTCCCACTCCAGAATATCCACCCGCACCAGATCGCATTCATGAAGGAATTTGAAGCCCAGGGCGGAATTGCTTTCATTATCCTCTCCTTCACAGCGGAGAACGAGATCTATTATGTTCCTTTTGATGTGGTGAACCGTTTCTGGGTACGGATGGAAGAGGGCGGAAGAAAAAGCTTTACCTATGATGAGGTGGTGCCGGAAGCGTACAGGATCCGGAGCCACCGGGACATGTATGTCCATTACCTGGAAGGGATCCAGCAGGATCTTGACCGGAAGGAAGAAAAAGGAGGAGACAGCGAATGATTGAGATGGTCATATGGCTCGTTGTGATCGCGGCGTTCGTGTTCCGGGCGTTAAAAAAGAACGGGACACTGGACGAACTCTTTGCGGGTGCAAAGAAGCGGAAAGAAAATAAGGCAGAGCGCGTGGTGTACGAACAGCCGGAGGAAGGTTCCGGGAAGAAGGAGAAGAAGAAGAAGGGGCCGGGGATCCGGGTCCCGAAGCACACAGGTCTTGCGGTGACTGCGGTTGTGATCGTCCTCGCGGCGGCAGTGCTTTCCTTCGACAGCTTCTATACTCTTTCCGAGGAGGAGATGGCGGTGGTCACCACGTTCGGAAAACCGGCAGTGGAGGAGGCATCAGGTCTTCACTTTAAAATTCCGGTGATCCAGCGCGTGACTAAGGTTTCCAAAGCCATCACGGGTATGCAGATCGGCTACACGACGGACCCGGCCCGGGCGGACGGCGCCTCCATAGACAATCCGGTATCTATCGAGAACGAGAGCCTGATGATCACAAAGGATTTCAATCTGACAAACGTGGATTTCTATGTGGAATACATGGTCACAGATCCGGTTCAGGCGGTGCGCCACAGAAGTGTGTACGAGTCTATCATCAAGAACCTGGCTCAGAGCTATATCCGCGATACCGTCGGCGTTTATAATGTTGATGATGTGATCACTACCGGAAAGACTCAGATTCAGGAGCGGATCAAAGAGCAGCTCACAAACCGTCTTGTCGAGGAAAATATCGGATATGGAATCTACAACGTGTCGATTCAGGATACGGAAATGCCGAGAGATGATGTGGCGAATGCGTTCAAGGCGGTTGAGGATGCGAAACAGGGCATGGAGACGGCGATCAACTCCGCAAAGAAATATCAGTCTGAGAACATTCCGGAGGCGAAGGCAAAGGCCGATAAGCTTTTGCAGGATGCCGAGGCATACAAGGAACAGCGGATCAACGAGGCAAACGGACAGGTGGCGCGTTTTGAGGACACATACGCGGAGTATGTGAAGTACCCGCTGATCACAAAAAAGCGTATGTTCTATGAGACTATGGAGGAAGTTCTTCCGGATCTCAAGGTCATCATCACCGGCGGAAACGGCACACAGACGCTGCTGCCGTTAGAACCATTTTCAGAGGCAGTTTCCGGCAGCGCAGCACAGACGGGAGGAGGGAACTAAATGAAAAAGACAGGAAAAAGAATCATAGGAATCGTTGTTCTTCTTCTGATCGTCGTTCTGCTTCAGGGAAGTATGGTGAGCACATACAATGACGAGTATAAGCTCATTCTCCAGTTCGGAAAAGTGGTCCGGGTGGTCGAGACGCCGGGTCTCAGCTTTAAGATCCCGTTTCTTCAGACGACACAGTCGATTCCTAATTATGAGATGATCTATGACCTTATTCCGAGTGAGGTTAATACAAGGGATAAAAAGGTGATGGTAACGGATTCCTTTGCATTGTGGAGTGTTACAGATCCGCTGGCATACCTTTCCAGACTCGGAGCGAACAAAGCAAATGCGGAAAGCCGAATTTCCGTCGTTGTATATAATGCTGTAAAAAATGTCATTTCCTCCACGGATCAGGCAGATGTGATCTCCGGCCGTGACGGAAAGCTGGCAGAGATGATCACAGAAAAGATCGGTTCTTCTCTGGGCAGCTACGGAATCAAGGTAAAAAAGGTGGAGACGAAGCTTTTAGACCTCCCGGATTCCAACAAGGAGGCTGTTTACCAGCGTATGATCTCCGAACGGCAGAATATCGCTGCCGGATATATCGCAGACGGTGAGTACCAGTCCAATGTCATCAAGAACAGTACGGATAAAGAGGTCTCCATCATCATCTCCGAGGCCCAGGCCCAGGCGGAGAAGATCCGGGCAGAAGGCGAGGCAGAGTATATGAGGATCCTCTCCGGCGCATACAACGATGAGAGCAAGGCGGATTACTACAACTATATCCGCAGTCTGGATGCGTTAAAGGCAAGTCTAAAAGGAGACAACAAGACGATCATTCTGGACGAGAATTCCGAACTCGCAAAGATCTTACGCGGGAATTACTAGGGAACTGACAGGACCGGAATGTATACCGGTCCTGCAGAATGCAGCCGGGCGGACCGCAGGAGGAACGCCCGGCTGCGGGATAAATAAGACAGAGAAGGAGAATGTTTATGTCAAAAGTAGTGGATCATTTTCTGAAGTACGCAGCATTCGACACACAGTCCGCGGAGGACGCGGCGACAGTCCCGAGTACGGAAAAACAGTTTGCCCTGGCAAAACTTCTGGCTGAGGAGTTGAAAAATATCGGGGTCAAGGATGTTTCCATGAGTGAACATGGCTATGTTTACGGAACGATCCCGGCAAACGGGGATTACAACTGCCAGACCGTCGGTTTCCTCGCCCATATGGACACTTCTCCGGACTGTCCGGATGAGAACGTCCGTCCGCAGCTGATCAAAAATTATGATGGAAAGGACATTGTCTTAAATAAGCCGCTCGGAGTGAAGATGACAACGGAGATGTTCCCGTTCTTAAAGAACTACGTGGGACAGGACCTGATCACGACCGACGGGACAACGCTCTTAGGCGCGGATGATAAGGCCGGGATCGCGGAGATCATGACGATGGCGGAAACACTCCTGACACACCCGGAGATCCCGCACGGGACCATCAAGGTTGCTTTCACACCGGACGAGGAAGTCGGACACGGCGTTGACTTCTTTGACGTTCCGGGCTGGGGAGCCGATGTGGCTTACACGGTCGACGGAGGCGCCTGGGGAGAGATGGAGTACGAGACCTTCAATGCGGCATCCATGAAAGTCATGATCCACGGAAGCAACATCCATCCGGGGAGCGCAAAGAACAAGATGAAAAACTCGATCCTGATCGGTATGGAGTTCCAGTCGATGCTGCCGGAGAACGAGAAGCCGCAGTACACGGAAAAATATGAGGGCTTCTTCCATCTGAACAACATTGGCGGAAATGTCGAGAACACGACTCTTCACTACATTGTCCGCGACCATGATATGGCGCGGTTCGAGGAACGGAAAGCGCTTGGAAAGAAGATCGGTGCGTTCTTAAACGAGAAGTACGGTGAGGGAACCGTCCAGGTGGAGATCACAGACACCTACTACAACATGGCAGAGAAGATCCGCCCGCATATGTATCTGATGGATATCGCGGCGGAGGCATTTAAGGAGCTCGGCCTCGAGACACCGGTCGTAAATCCGGTCCGCGGTGGTACTGACGGATCCAGACTTTCCTACATGGGACTCCCGTGCCCGAATCTCTGCACCGGAGGTCACAACTATCACGGAAAGTATGAGTTTATCTGCATCCAGTCGATGGAGAAAACCGTGGAGCTGCTGCTGAAGATCGCAGAGAAATTCACGAAAGTGGAAAAACAAGGATAGCGTGTTGAATCGTCAGAAAATCCATGGTATAATCATGCGCGGAAAGGCGGGATAAAATCATGATAAAGACAATACAGAGACGCCTGGACGCGCTCCTGCACTGGAATATCTCCTTTGTGGGCGGCTTCCTCGGCGGTTACGCGATCCTGTCCCACGCCGGGGTATTCGGCTCCGCGCAGACGGGAAACCTGATGGAGATGGCGGCGAATGTCCGCTTTATGGAATGGGCGGAGTTTGGACTTAGGATCCTCGCGATGGTGATCTTCGCCTGCGGTGTGATTGCCTCCTATATGCTTACAAACTACACGAAGATCCATATGCGGAAACTTGCGATCTGGGTAGACGCAGCAGGTCTGGCGCTTACGGCCCTGCTGCCGGAGAGTCTCCCTGCGATCGCGGGCGTGTATCCGATCTTCTTCTGCTCCGCGTTCCAGTGGGGCGTATATTCCGGCGCTGACGGCTTCAACAGTGCCACGGTATTCATTACTAACAACTTCAAGCAGTCCGTTCTCGGATGGACCCAGTACGCTCTGACGAAAGACAAAGAGTTTAAGAGAAAAGCAGTGCTCTATTCCCTTACAACATTCCTTTTCTTTGTCGGTGCACTTTTAGGTGTCACGGCCGTCGACATCTTCGGACCGTCCTACGGTGCGTATGTCGGTTTCCTTCCACTTATAGTGGCAAGAATCTTTATCAGCATCGGCGAGCTTCCGGTAGAAGATGAGACTCCGGAGGAGACCGAGGAAGAGGCAGTGGAACTGTTCGAAGAGGCGAAAGCACTGGAGAAAGTGGAGAAAAAATAAAGAAAAATGAGATAGCCATAAAGTAGAGAATGCGGTGAGCTTCCTGCTTTATGGCTATTTTTTGAAGAAAATTATGCCAAACAGAATAATATAGTAAAAATGTGTGACAATATATGTCATATTTCAATAAATATTTGGGTGGCTCAACAAGGAAGTGCAATAAGCATAACTGCTCATCTTACTTGAAGGAGTATTCCCCGCGCAAGCGGGGGGGGTGATCCTGATCCAGAATTTCTTTCACTGCTCTCGGTACTGTATTCCCCGCGTAAGCGGGGGAATCCCGTATTAAAGCATGGACTCTAAAAAGAAAAATCCACCCCATTGCAATTCTCCGCTATTTTGCGTATACTTATAATATGAGTGGATAGATGCAGCCGCTATGTGTTGGGCATTTTGCCTGCCGTAGTTGAACGGGGCACTATCCACTCTTTATGCTTATAAACAATCAATAGCCCTCACGCGGACTCCCGCAGCAGCCGGATCAGCTCCTCCATCGCCGGAAGGGTCTGTTTTCCTTTCAGCGTAACGATGGAGTAGCTGGTGGTGTCATCTGGATTACCGATCCGGAAGCAGCGGACAGGCTTTGGATAGTGGAAATTTTTCATGTACTGGTAGAAGTTGAAAGCGATGCCATAGCCTTCTGCTGCGAGCTGACAGGCAGATTCAAGATTTTCAAGGAGAAAGACCTGTCCCGGTTCAGCGTGATCATAAGCAATGGCAAGGTCTGTGTAGTGTCTGGAGGACTGCTCCGGCTTTTGCAGGATAAAACGTTCCCCGTTAAATTGTTTGAGATCGATCCTTGGACATGGATCTTTCCGGCTTTTCTTTGCCGCGCCCGCGCACAGTGGGTGATCGGCGGAGACAACAGCGACCATATAGTCCTTATAGAGAGGACGGTATTCCAGCAGCGGATGGCTGGAGGATTCGTTTACGATGGCAAAATCAAGATCTCCGGCAAGCAGATGCCGGATCATCTGCTCAGTAGATTCCTCGCATGGGATCAGCTTCACGTCCGGATAGCGGGCGGAAAAAACAGGCAGCGCCTTCGCAAGAAGGTAAAGTGTTCTTCTGGGATGGATTCCGAAACGGATCGTTCCCGAAGAGCCACCCATGTATTTTTGAAGCTCATTTTCATAATGGGCTTCTATTTTTATCATTTCTTTTGCATGTTCCAAATAGATCTTTCCGGCCTCGGTTGGGACAAACTGTTTCCCGATCCGGTCGAAAAATCTTGTCCCGGTGCGTTCTTCAAGATTTCCTAAAAATATGCTGAGGGCAGGCGGAGAGATATGCAGGGCTTGCGCCGCATCCTTAATTCCCCTGTGTTTTTCAATTTCAAGCATATAGAGCTGTTCCCGCATATCCATGGCGTTTCGCTGGTCCTTTCCCTGAATAAATATTTGCAATTTCGCATAAAAATAAACAATATTAAATAAAACAATAAAAATATTAAACTTGATTTAATTTTATATCTTGATTATAGTCTAAGAAAGAAAACAAATCAAGGAAGGATTGGAAGTATGAAACCATTAAAAGAAAAAAAGCCTTTTCAGGCGCCGCACACATTTGTGATCCTTGTAGCGCTGATCCTTCTGGCAGTCGCAGCCACTTATGTTGTGCCTGCCGGAGAGTATACCCGGTATACGGATGAGGCGACAAACAGAACCCTCGTGGAAGCGGGGAGCTTCCATTATGTCGAATCTCACCCGGTAAGCTTTTTAACCGTTCCGGCACTGATCTACAGGGCGATCGTAAAGGCGGCAAGCACAGTTACGTTTATCCTTATTATCGGCGGCTCCTTTGAGATCATCACATCCACAGGAATCCTCACAGTTCTCTGCAAGAAGATGGCGAAAGCCTTCCGCGGCCGCGAGTATTTTGTGATCCCTGCATTTCTGCTGTTATTTTCTGTTTTTGGAACAACGATGGGAATGTCTGCCGAGGTCATGATCTTTGTGCCGATCGGAATTGCCCTTGCGGCATCTCTGGGACTTGACAAAGTGACAGGTACCGCAATGATCGCTATGGGCGCCGCATCCGGATTTACAGCCGGAATCCTGAATCCCTTCAATGTCGGTGTTGCTCAGGATATTGCGGAGATCCCGATGTTTTCCGGTATGGGATACCGCATTTTTATTCTCGGAGTTCTTCTGGTGATCGATACGGTCTACATTACCTGGTACGCAAAGCGCGTGAAAGCGGACCCGACAAAGAGCATCATTTACGGAGAGCCTGAGGACCAGGAATTTACTTTCGATGATACAGAAGAAGCGCTGAACCTGACCCATGGTCTGACTCTGGTAGTGATCGTAGCCGGCTTTGCGGTCCTGATCTATGGACTCAGTAAGCTCGGATGGTATTTTGAGGAGATGTCTGCGATCTTTATCGCGATGGGTGTGCTCTGCGGTATCGTGAACCGCTATAGCCCAAACAAGATCGCCGCTACGTTCGGAAACGGAGCGAAGGGAATCGTTGTGGGAGCTCTGATCGTCGGTATTGCCCGCGGTGTTGAGCTTGCATTATCTGACGCAATGATCCTTGATACCATCGTCCATGCGATCGCAAGTATTGTAAACATTCTTCCGCAGTCCTTAAAAGCCATCGGAATGTTCCTTGCACAGTCACTTGTTAACTGTGTGATCACCTCCGGTACCGGACAGGCCGCGGTTACCATGCCGCTTATGGTACCGGTTGCGGATCTGATCGGTATCACGAGACAGACAGCTGTTCTTGCGTTCCAGCTCGGAGACGGATTTTCAAACTCTGTTCTTCCGACATCCTCCGCGCTGATGGGCTATCTCGTCGTTTCGAAGATCCCGTATGTAAAATGGTTAAAATTCATGATGCCGTTATTCTTGATCTGGACATTCTTCGGATGTCTGTTCATGCTTGGGGCACTCATGATCGGCTATTAAGACGGAGGAAAAGAGAAGATGCAGGATTTTGAAGTGAAGGAGCGTTTAAGAGAACATCTGGAGTACCTTTGTTCGTTCGACAAGCTTTCCGGTGAACCCGAGGCATATCGCGCGGTCGAGTATATTCTTGAGGTATTGGAAAAATCCGGGATCTCCTGCCATGAGGAGGATTTTCCGGCTTATCTGAGCAATCCGGTGAGCAGTGTCCTTATCGCAGATGGTGAGGAGTTCCCATGCCGTCCAAGGTCTTTCTCGGAGAGCACAAAAGGGAGAATCGAGATCCCGCTGATTTACGATCCTGGAACAAAAACGGAAGTCTCCCTTTCAGAACAGAAACAGTTTATGGAAACGGTTGCCGGAAAGCTTGTCCTCGGGTACGGATTTGATGAGCGTTACGCAAAATTGCTGGAGCAGCATGGAGCGGCCGGGTGGATCCAGATCTGGACCTCCGACGAGGATGCGGTCCATGAGGACACGGTGAGTCCTGTCTGGGGAACTCCGGATATGGACTCATCTCTGTTCCAGTTACGGATGCCGGTGGTCGCCGTCTCAAAGCCCTGCGGGGAGAAAATGATCCGGAAGCTGAAAACATATGAGGCAGAAGGAAAACAGCTTTTTGCGCAGCTTTCCAGCGAGGTGGACACATGCGTAAAAAACGTCGCGCTGCCGATCGCCGAGATCCCGGGAAAGAGCAGGGATTTTGTCCTGCTCTCCGGTCATTATGATACCTGGTACCGTGGCGCTTTTGACAACTGCACGGCAAATGCGCTGGCTTTGGAGCTTGCTCGTTATATGAAAGAACATCAGGATGAGCTGTTTTATTCCCTGCGGATCGCCTGGTGGCCGGGACATTCCAACGGGCGCTATATGGGATCCACCTGGTATTGTGATCACCACTGGGATGAGCTTGAGGAGCACTGCATCGCTCACCTGAATCTTGATCTTCTGGGATCAAAAGGAGCAGACCATACGCTTGCGATCCGGACAGCAGGGCTTGAGGGCGAGGAATGGCTGAAAGAGCAGGTGCGGAAGGTAGATCCGGCGGCGGAAATGATGTTTGGGCGTATCGGGCGGGGAGCGGACCAGTCGCTCTGGGGTGCAGAGATCCCATATCACATCAATCCCCGTTATGAGGCGAAAAAAGAACGAAAACACTCAGATGCTCCGGGTCCCGGCGTGTACTGGTGGCATACGATCGACGATACCTTTGACAAGATCGATCTTGACGGGCTTTTGCGGGACGGAAGAGTCGTGGGCGTTCTGTTGTATGAACTCCTCTCGAAGGAGAAGCTTCCTGCCGATTATCGCAGCTATGCAAAAACCTGGCTCCCATACTTTGAGACGTTAAAAAATTCAGAGGAGCATGAACAGGCGGCGGATGAGATCGAAACACTTCTGAAAGAGGTTCTTGATCGTTGTGAAACGCTTGAACATATATGGGGAACGGAGAAGATCGAAGAACATAATCGCCTTTGCTGTCTCGTCGGAGGAGTTCTCAGCCGTCTTATGCACTCCACAGGCTCTGCCTATGAACAGGATACTTCTTTTGCGTATGGTCCGCTGCAGCTCCTTAAGGCTTCCGCGAAGGCGCTCCCGGAAAATAGTCCTGCGGATTGGAACCTGTTCTATCAGACGACGTTCGTGAGGCAGAGAAACCGGATGGTGACGGAGCTTAGAAAGCTGCTGAAAGAGATCGATCTGGAATTCAGGAATGGATCGGAGCGCTTTGGGTCTTCACGAAATTGTGACAGGAGAATGGAGATATGAAGAAAGAAACAATAAAGCAGGCCGTTGCGCCTTACATGGCAGAGCTTACCAAAATGGCAGACAGGATTTATGATCTGGCGGAGCCGGGGCTTGAGGAAGTCCGCTCCAGCGCGATCCTTACAGATTATCTGGAAAAAAATGGATTTCAGATCGAGCGTGGGATCGCAGATCTCCCGACTGCATTCCGTGCTGTCTATGAACAGGGAAACGGAGGCCCTTCCTTTGGATTTCTCGCAGAGTACGACGCGCTGAAAGGGATCGGTCACGCCTGCGGTCATCACATGCAGGGACCGTCTGTGATCGGAGCGGCCATGGCACTCCGGGATCTCTGTAAGGATCAGCCCTATAAGATCGTGATCTACGGGACACCGGCGGAGGAGACGATCGGCGGAAAGATCATTATGAAGGAGAAAGGGTGTTTTCAGGATATCGACCTTGCGCTCATGATGCATGCAGCTCCCAATACCTGTGTCGATGTCCGCTGTATGGCCCTTGAGTGCTTCTATGTTACCTTCCATGGGGTAGAGGCCCATGCTGCCATGAGCCCGCACAAAGGGAAGAGCGCCTTTGATGCCGCGCTTCTTTCCTTTCAGGGGATCGAGTTTATGAGGGAACATGTTCTTGAGGATTCCAGAATGCATTACACGGTCCTTGATGCCGGCGGTCCATCGAACATCGTTCCGGGAACGGCAAAGGCAGAGTATACACTTCGCTCTTATAGTACGGATTACTTAGAGAAGGTCATCGTTTCGAGATTTCAGGACATCATAAAGGGGGCGTGCCTGATGACGGGAACGACCTGTGAGATAGAGCGAAGCTATCCGTTTCAGGCAAAGATCCCGTGTCTGACCCTGAATGACCTGATCATGGAAAATGCCAGAAAATTTGAGGCACCACAGATTGCCGGACCGCGTGAAAAGACAGGCTCCACGGACTTTGGAAATGTCATGTACGATGTGCCCGGATGCTGCATCCGCACGGCGTTTGTGCCTGAGGGGACCGCGGCGCATTCGCAGGAATATCTCGATGCGGGAAAGACGGAGCGGGCCCATGAAGCGATCCGGTCCGGATCGGAGATCCTCGCGGGAACATGCATCGACATGATTGAAAGACCGGAGCTTTTGGAACAGATCAAAGAGGAGTTTCGGAAGCGGAAACAGGAAGAAATCGCAAAAATATGACAAAATTGTCATTTTCCAGTCATGAACAATTAAACTGCTGTCTGTAAAATATAAAACTGTAAGGAATTTAACAAATATCCAGAAAGGAAGATGATTATGACAGCAGCTATTGGTTTTCTGATGATCATCGCGATCGTAGCACTGCTCTTAAAAGGCAAAATGTCTCCGATCGTGGTACTTGCGGTGATTCCGGTCATTGCAGCCTTGATCCTCGGCTTCTCCCCGGTGGAGGTCATGGACTTCATTGCGGATGGAATCAAAACCACCACAAGCAATGGTATCTTATTTATCTTTTCAGTAATTTATTTTGGTGTTCTGGCAGACACCGGACTCTTTGATGTTATCGTGGGCTGGCTGGTAAAAAAAGCCGGAAACAATGTAATTGCGGTCACTGTAGTTACTGCGCTGATCGCAACGATCGCTCATCTGGACGGTACCACGGCTGTTACCGTTCTCATTACGATCCCGGCGATGTACCCGGTATATAAGAAGATGAACATTGACTCCCGTATCCTTCTCTGCCTGACAGGTGCCTGCATGGGCGTTATGAACCTGCTTCCGTGGGGCGGCCCGACAGCGAGAGCGGCTACGGTACTCGCTATGGATGCCACTGAGTTATGGCACATGCTGATCCCGCTTCAGGTTGTTGGCCTGATGATGAACATCATTCTTGCTGTACTCCTCGGCATGTTAGCCATCAAGCATGGTGCCGGCGCCGGAAAGGGCGTAGAGGTGGAGTCCGATGAGAAAGAGAAGAAAGAGGCAGCTGATTTAAGAAAATCCAACGCTTACCTGATCTTCAACTTCTTACTTACAGTAGGTGTGATTGCCCTGTTATCCACAGGTATCGGTAAATCCTATGTAATCTTCATGCTTGGTCTTTGCATCCTTCTGGCTGTCAACTACCCGAACCAGAAGCTTCAGGACAAGCTGATCAAGAAGCACGCTCCGGCAGCCCTGATCATTTCCGCAACACTGTTTGCCGCAGGTGCTATGGTAGGTGTCTTCGACGGAACCGGTATGCTGGAAGCAATGGCAAATGCGATCATGGCGATCATTCCGGCAGCTCTCGGAAAGTACGTTCACATCATCTTTGGTATTCTGGCGCTTCCGCTTGGTCTCTGCGTTGGAACAGATGCATACTTCTATGGCATCATGCCATTAGTTATGCAGGTAGGCGAGACCTATGGTGTGGCTTCCCTGAATACTGCCCTGACCATGCTGATCGGTAAGAACCTTGCGTTAATGGTAAGCCCGTTAGTACCGGCAACTTACCTCGCGATCGGTCTGACAGGAACAGAGCTGAAAGATCATATGAAATTCAGCATTCCGCCGTACTACATTATCAGCCTTATCATGCTGGTATTCGGTGTGATTCTTGGCATTGTTGCCATCTAAACGATACATGACGAATGAAAATCCTGTTCTGCAGTACGGATCTTGTACCGCAGAACGGGATTTTTTGCTATAATGAAAGAAAAATGACGCAGGAGAAAGTTTATGAATACAGAAAAAATCCTACTGGTGGACGATGAGCGGGCGATCCGGCTGGCTGTGCGGACCGCCCTGACCCGTGAAGGAATGCAAGTGACGGAGGCAGCCGATGGAAGCGAAGCTCTGGAACTTTTAAAGAAACAACAGTTCCATCTGGTGATCCTGGATGTAATGATGGAACATGTGGGTGGTTATGATGTGCTGCAGGCAATGCGCGCCGCGGGAGACCACACGCCGGTCATGATGCTGTCGGGAAAATCCGATGAGATGGATCAGGTGCTGGGACTGGGCTTTGGCGCGGACAGTTATCTGACAAAGCCGTTTCATACGGCGATCCTGATCCAGACAGCAAAGGCACTGATCCGCAGAAGTCAGATCTACAGCCAGGGAGCGTCCGGAGACGCCGGGATCCGCAAGGGCCCGTTTACGGTAGATACCTTAAAGATGGAGTGCCTGAAAAACGGTGAGCCGTTAAATTTTACTGCCAGAGAGATGACCCTGTTCCGATTCCTGATGGAGCATCCGGGACAGGTGTTTACGAAGGAACAGCTTTATACTCAGGTGTGGAATGAGGCAGTGGTGGATGACAATACCATCACCGTCTATGTGAAACGGATCCGGAACAAGATCGAGGATGACCCGAAGCAGCCCCGGTATCTGAAGACGGTGCGTGGAATCGGATATATGCTGAATGTGTAGGGATAAAAAATGAAGAAGACAGAAGAATTCTTAAATCGATGGAAACTGAAGCTGATGGCAGTTGGGGTGTTGATCGCTTTATCCTTTGTGGTGGTGCTTGCAGGCTTCAGATTTTACAGCCGGTACCGGGAGCAGGTGATCCGGACAGAGGAGAGCCAGCTTTTGACTATGGCCGGGATCGTAGGAAACAATCTCGATTCCTATCTGGAACAGCAGCTGGATGAGATCGATCTGTTTTATTCACAGCGCGGGATCCCGGAAGAATGGGCAGAGTCCAATGGGATCAAGCTGTGGACATCATATTTTTTAAAGAAGAATGCAGATGTCTATAACTGGATCACAGTGACGGAGCCAGACGGGACAAGGTTTAAGTATGAATCGGGAAAGGAAGCAGTTCAGGAATCTTCAGCTGAGAAGACGATGAGCGTGGCGCCCGGGAACAAAGATCAGAAGGCCAGGATCACCGGAAAGGAAATTTCGGACCGGACGGGCTGGTATGAGCTTTATATTGAGAAGGAAGTTTCTTCCATGTTCGGAATCTGTACCCTTACATTTGCCATGGATCTGAAAGCACTGTACGAGAAGATCGTCGCGCCGGTAAAGATCGGTGAGGCCGGATATTCCACGGTAAAGGATCAGAACATGAATATCATCATGCACCATGCGAAGAATCAGATCGGTCTGGAGGCAGTTGAGGGGCGCATCCAGAAATATCCGGATCTGGATCTGAACAGTCTGGAAACCTGGATCTCCAGACAGGAAAAAGAAGATTCCGGAACCGGTGTGATCGACACCTATGTATGGGATGATCCGGGATTAAAAAAAGTCCGACGTGTCATCGCATTTCAGGCGATCTCGATCCAGGGAGAACGATGGATCATTAATTCCACACTTCCGCTCCAGGAACTTTCGGGGCCACTGGAAAGCATGATGACGATGATGATCGGGGTTATGATACCTTATGTCCTGATTCTTGTGGTGGTCACAGTGTTCTTTCTGAGAAACCGTTTTCTGGCGGAATCCCAGCAAAAGGAGATCACGTATTTAAAAGAGATCAATCACGGAATGGAGATGCTGGTCCAGAAAAACAACGAGATCCGGCATTACCAGCGAATCCAGTCGCTGGGAATGATGGCGAGCCACATTGCGCATGAATTCAACAATTATCTGACACCGGTGCTGATCTATGCGGAGCTTCTTGAGAATGATGAATCCATTTCTTCCGAGAATCAGGAGATGATCCATGAGATCACGAAGTCGGTGGATCAGGCATCGAATCTGTCAAAAGAACTGCTTGCCTTTTCCAGACAGGATACCGGTGTGCGGCTAGAACCGCTGAACTTTACGGAAGAAGTCGGGAATGCGGTGTCCATCGTGCGGCAGCTTGCCCCGGCGGCGATCACGTTGAAAACAGAGATTACGGAGGAACCACTGTATGTTTTAGGACGCAGACGGATGGCGGAACACATTCTGATGAATCTCTGCAAAAACGCGTTTCAGGCTATGGAAAAGACGGAGAGAAAGGAGTTGTGGATCTGGTTGACGGCAAAAGGGAACGATGCGATCCGCCTGCAGGTATCTGATACCGGCTGCGGAATCGGGGACGATGCCATGCAGAAGATCTTTGAACCGTTCTACACAACAAAAGGATCGAGACAGGGTACCGGACTCGGTCTTTCTGTGGTCCAGAATATGGTGACATCGGTCGGCGGAACGATCTGTGTAGAGAGCAAAGCGGGTGAAGGAACAACATTTGTCATTGAGATCCCGCAGAGCGGACCGGAAGTGGAAGCTGACGGCCGGAAACGGCTGAAGCATGTACAAAAGATTGCGATTGTCTCCAGTGAAGAGTCCGCGAAGACCTGGAAAGCGGCCGCATCTCACAGCCGGAAGACGGTAGATCTGTACGCACATCCGGCGGCCCTTATCGACCGGGTCCAGAAAGATCCGTCAGCCTATGATCTTCTGATCGCGAAGTACACACTGCCGACCATGAACGGAATCGAACTGTGTGAGGTGGTTCGCCGCATCAATCCGGAAATTCGCCTGATCCTGATCGCGGAACAGGGAGGAGCCGATTTCGAATGGTACCTGAACAACGGTATGATCGACCGGTTTATGCTGAAAGATGAGTTTGCGGAGGAATTTGCGGAGATGTTTGAGGGGTAAACCGAGAATAATCCCTTGCGGAAAACAGGAAAATAACGTATAATGATGCGGATTGACTACGTTTCTGCGGGTTCGTGTGTCCGCAACAGGATAGATAGAAACAGCAAACTTTAAATAAGACAGGAAAAACAGGTAATTATGAGAAAATTAGCATTGCCAGAAGAGATACTCTTGAGTATCCAGCAGCCCGCCCGCTACATCGGCGGTGAGGTGAATATGGTGAAGAAGGATCCGTCCGCTGTGGACGTCCGGTTCGCCATGTGTTTCCCGGACGTTTTCGCGAAATAAGGGGATATATTGTGATATATGCACAAAGTAGCGCGAATGATATACCAATAAAATTGTGCATAGTGCAAAAGAAAACGGACAATCCAACACAAATCAACGCTGTCGTAATGCCTGCATAAAACTGTTTTGTCGTAACAAAAGAAAGGAAAAAGCGCAGAAATCGCTTCGTAGCCAATGGCCGTCAGAATATTATTCTGGCGGTCTTTATATATTTGGAATTGTGTGACGGACAAAATGATGTTCTTTGCGCACAGACGCAGGAAGAAAAGATGGATTTTACCAGGCGTGGGGATGAGCGATATAACGAAATCATCTGAAGAACCGGAATTTGTAAAAGAGATAAGAACGGAAAAACAGTGAACGTCCGTGTCCACTTAATACGGACAATACAGAAGAGGAACAAATAGAAAAATAGGAGAGAAGTGAGGATGACGAGTCGCGAAATGGAAATCATGAGAAATCAGGCATTTGAGAAGGCAATATTGTGTGCTTAATCAAGCTGGTCTGCGTAAAAATGTAGAAACTCTGATCCGTAGAGGAAATTGCAAATGATCTTCTCAGGCAGGACGTGCTTCTGATCCAAATAATCATGGATGCAACCCCTGACATTACTCCGAATTACAACATTGATGCTATTTCTAAAGCATTCAATAAGTACAGAGGAGATGTGTAAGAAAATTTCTTACGGATTATTTTTGCATACGATGAGCAGATGTTTTTTATTGCCTTTCGAGTATAGATACGTTAAAATATACTTATTAAGCATGATGAATTTGGGAGGTATTTTTCGTGGAAATTAGAGTTCTTCGATATTTTCTGACTGTAGTAAGGGAAGAAAGTATCACAAAAGCCTCAGAAGTTTTACATATCACGCAGCCGACACTTTCACGTCAGCTTGCACAGATGGAGGAAGATATTGGTGTAAAGCTGTTTGATAGAGGGACACGGAAAATCAAATTGACAAATGAAGGAATACTTCTTCGCCGTCGTGCGGAAGAAATTTTGCAGCTTGTAGATAAGACAGAAAAAGAATTAGTGGAGCAAGAGGAACAGGTGGAAGGTAAAATTTCCATTGGGTGTGGAGAAATTGCTGCTGTACAACTTCTTCCTAAAATAATTGAGTCCTTTCGTCGGAAATATCCCCGTGTTACTTTTGACATTTTTACAGCCACAGCAGATTTGGTAAAGGAACAAATGGAGAAGGGACTACTGGATATTGGTTTGCTTCTTGAGCCGGTTGATATGGAAAAATATGAATTTATTCGCTTGAATATAAGGGAAAAATGGGTGGTTCTGATGAAATCGGATGATCCACTCTCCAAGAAAGAAACGGTAAGCGCAAAAGATTTGTCTGTACTGCCTTTGATTCTTCCTAGGCGTATGAATGTGCAGAGTGAGTTGGCAAGTTGGTTTGGCAACTACTATGAGAAACTGGATATTGTTTTTACCAGCAATTTAAGTACAAACAGCGCAATTATGGTGAATGGAGGCTTGGCATATTCATTGGTGATTGAAGGGGCTGTACCGTTCTGGAATCAATCAAAGGTTACATTCAGACCGCTTGATCCGCCACTTACAGCAACAAGTGTATTAGCATGGAAACGTGGTCAGCCGTTTAGCTTAGCAACCATAAAATTCATCAAACATATTCAATGCTTTTTAGGCATGGACAAACCATAAAAACTAAGTATTTGATATAATTCAATTAGAAAATTATAATATAGGTGTAGAGATAAAGCAAACAGCTTTAATTTCTGCACCTATATTTTTTATTGAGGAGGGAGTGCCATTTCATGAAACCGGATTATGATTCCCGTATAAACGCCGGATTAAGCAAAGAAGAAATCGCAAAAATTTCAGGATGCGAAGATCAAGAAATGCAGATAAGGATGTTGCGAAAATATCGGTACAAATTGCTTGATGAGGTACATGAAAAGCAGCAGTCACTTGATGCAATCGATTATATGATCTGTAAAACAAAAAAATAACAATAAGAGGAAGTGAAAAATTAAATGGGAGTAATAATGAAAACTTTATTATCGCATCGGTCTATCCGCAAGTATCAGAACAGACCAATAGAGAAGGAAATACTGGATGAAATCTTAAAGGCAGTGCAGGCAGCCCCGAACTGGGTAAATCTCCAACACATATCCGTTATTGTCGTGCAGGAGCAGCAACGACGGGAAAAAATTTGCGGAGTTGTGCGGCGGTCAGAAACATATTGCGCAGGCTCCTATTTTTCGGGTGTTCTGCGCAGACTTTTACCGCACTTGGCTGGCTTGTAAGGAAAACGGTCAGGAGTTTGATTCCGTTGTAAGCCAGATCGACAACCTGATTGTTGGGGCAAACGAGGTAGGAATCGCTCTGGGAACTGCGGTGGTTGCCGCCGAATCCTTTGGTCTGGGCACCGTACCGATTGGGGACATCCGGCTTCATGCTTTCGAGGCGATACGGGAACTGAATCTGCCCAAATATGTTGTGCCTATGCTTGGCTTATGTGTGGGATATCCAGCGGAAGAACCTGGGCAGAAGCCCCGTCTGCCGAAGGAAGCGGTCTGCTTTGAGGAAAAATATAATTCCGACCTAATTGGACTGCTGAAGCAGTATGACGAGCAGTACGCCGTATATCTGCGGGAACGCCCCTGGAATAGCAGGGTTGGAGACTGGACGGGAATGGCTGCCGATTTTTACCGACCTCCTTATTGTCATTACCCGGAGGTACCGGAAATGCTGGTACAGCAAGGATTTTTGTCACAAAGATAAAAAGGCTGCGATTTAATGAGGAGGTTAAGTTTGAAAAAAATTTTATCTATTCCGTTTGTTTTTTCTCTGCTTTTTATGCTGACTGCTTGCAGCAGTAGCGCAGATCCATCGCAGGAGAGCAGCGGACAAACCACAAGTCCATCTTCCCAGCAAGATAGCGTTTCAGTGTCTAATGCAGTTTTAGAGTCTGAAAGCACAGAAAGCGAACAATCGGCCAATAACACTTTAATCGTCTATTTTTCACGCTGGGGTAATACAGAATATCTCTCTGATGTGGATGCCACAACTTCGGCAAGTATTGTAGTGGATAATAATTTCCGTTATGGTACAACAGAGTATGTCGCTAATATGATAGCGGAGAATGTGGGCGGAGATCTGCACCGGATTGAAACGGTTACTCCTTATACGGCAGATTTTGATGAATTGCGGGATGTAAACCATGATGAAATGAGTAGTAATTATTTGCCGGAGCTTAAAGAAAGCAATCTGGATATTTCCGCTTACGATACGGTATTTATTGGCTATCCCGTATGGGCAACAGATGTTCCGCAGGCAGTGCTATCTTTTTTGAAGGAGTATGATTTAAGTGGGAAAACAGTTATCCCATTTTGTACCCATGATGGCTATGGTGCAGGTAACAGTTATCAGACTATTGCAGAAGCAAGCCATGCAGCAGTTTCGTTAGAGGGTATTGCGATTGAAGCAAAAGATGTTCCAAACGCACAGGATACCGTCTCATCATGGCTTGCAGATATAGGAATATCTAAATCTGAAGTACAAACAGGGACTCCTATCAAGATTACGGTTGGTGAAGTTAGCTTAGATGGAATTCTATACGATACAGAACTGGCAGAAGAAATCAAAACATATTTTCCGTTGACAATTTCCATGGTGGGTTACGGTGGCAGAGAATACTATGGAGGGGTTGAGTTCTATCCAGAACATTTGGAAGGCGGTCAGAAGAATTTTGAGAATGGTGATATTACCTATTGCGAGGCACACCATAACATGGCTATCTTCTATGCACAGACAGACGACCCGATTCTTTCGGTAGATGTTATCCCTATTGGCAGAGTCACTTCTGATCTTTCGGTATTTAACAATCTTGACAATGAGGAAGAAATTATCTTTTCTCTGGCAGAATAAAAAAATGATGGAGGTATTTATAATGAAAAAATCAATCGCTATCTTACTTTCTTTGACTATGATTTTGGGACTTGCAGCTTGCGGAAATTCTGCAAGCCAGACAGAGCAACCATCTACAGAAGATACTTCCGTGGAAAGTAAAGCTGATACCAATTCTGCGGAAGACAGTACAGATATGGAGAATACGGACAATCAAGATGTACAGGATCATAAGGTTTTGGTTGCCTACTTCTCTGCGACAGGTACCACAAAGGGTGTGGCAGAGCATATCGCAAATGGTCTGAACGCAGACATTTACGAAATCGTTCCTGAAGATCCTTATACAGATGCAGACCTTAACTACAATGACAACAACAGCCGTACTACGATTGAAATGAACGATCCCAATGCCCGTCCCGCAATTTCCGGTTCTGTTGAGAACATGGAGCAGTATGACATCATATTCGTTGGCTATACCATCTGGTGGGGAGAGGCACCGAGAATCGTCAGCACTTTCATGGAAAGCTATGACTTTTCCGGCAAGACCATTGTTCCTTTCTGCACTTCCGGTGGCAGCGGCATTGGTTCCAGTGCGTCCAATCTGGAGCGTCTCACCAGCGGAGCTACTTGGCTTGATGGACGGCGGCTAAATGGCAGCGATTCTCAGGATACCGTTATGGAATGGGTAAACAGCATTGATCTGAACCTGGCAGAATAACCCGATAAAGAAGATTTCAAGGAGATGATTACATGAAAAAAATAACCGCACTTATACTTTCTGTTGTACTGGTGTTTTCTCTGGCAGCCTGCTCTAATACACAGCAGAACGATGCTTCTGATCCTGTGTCCAGCGAAGCGCCCTCTCAGGTGGCAGAATCCACTCCCGAAGAAGTCACAGGAACGGAGCCTCCAAAGACAGAGGACGATACGGAACCTGCTTCTTCGGAGCCGGAAGAAACGGAAGGTAGCAATATTCTGATTGCTTATTTTACCTACGGCGAAAATGCGGAGCTTCCCGATGACGTGGACGCTTCTTCATCAGCCAGTATTCAAATCTTTAACGGTGAAGTCACAGGCAATACAGGTGTGATGGCCCGTATGATTGCAGAAGCTTCCGGCGGAGAGTTGTTTTCTATCCGAACAGTAGAACCTTATCCCAATAACTACAATGATACCGTTGATGCTGGACAGACTGAAAAGAACAATGGCATTCATCCGGAATTGGCTACGCATATTGAAAATCTGGATCAGTACGATACGATTTTTGTTGGCTTCCCCAACTGGTGGTATGGTATGCCTATGGTAATGTACAGCTTTTTTGACGAGTATGACTTCAGTGGGAAAACAGTGATCCCCTTCTGCACTTCCGGCGGCAGTGCATTCTCGGATGCGATTGATGAAATTAAAAATATGGAGCCGGATGCAACCATTCTTGACGGACTTCATATTGGCAGTTCCAGTGTAACCGATGCGGAAAGCAGAGTGAGCGAATGGGTGCAGGGACTCGGTTTATCTAAATGATGCGAAAGGACAAATGACTCATGAAACTAAAAATAAAGATGGGAATTGATTTACTGATGACAGCGCTGTTACTTTGTCTGATGGCTTATCAAGTCACCGGACAGAAGCTTCATGAGTGGTTTGGAACAGGGATGCTTGTACTGTTTTTGCTACATAACATTCTGAACATCCGGTGGTATGGTAGCCTGTTCAAAGGGAAATATACCCTGCTGCGGACAATGCAGACGCTCATCAATATCAGCGTTCTTATCTCCATGCTATGTTTGGGGTTTAGTGGAGTTGTGTTGTCCCGTCATGTTTTTGCGGGATTACCCATTCAAGGACCGATGGCAACAGCGAGAACCATGCACCTGGCGGCATCTTATTGGGGATTTGTGCTGATGAGTATTCATTTAGGATTTCATTGGAGCATGGTTCTTGGACGGTTCCGCAGACTTTGGAGCAGAAAGAAAACCCCTGCTGCATTTGTATGGCTGATGCGTTTTATAGCAATTTTTATTGCAGGGTATGGAGCGTACTGTTTCCATAAGCAAAATATTGTCTCCTATATGTTCCTTAAACAGGAGTTTGTGTTTTTTGATTTTGAACAGAGTGCAGTTTCTGTATTTGCAGAGTATATCACCATGATGGGACTATGGGTCTTTATCAGCTTTTACACAGTGAAAGGACTCAGGAAAATAACTTCGCAGAGCAGAAGACAGGAATAAATTGCAAAATCTTAGTGGAGGAAAAGGCATGAATCAGCAAACAACTCTGTTTTCAAACGAAAAGTTGATGGCTATGATTATTCCCCTGTTTTTAGAGCAGCTGCTGATAATGCTTGTAGGGATGGCGGACACACTGGTGGTCAGCTACGCAGGAGAAGCGGCAGTATCCGGTGTTTCACTGGTAAATCAGTTCAATACTATTTTTATTTATCTGTTTACAGCATTGGCATCTGGAGGGGCGGTTGTGATCAGCCAGTATATTGGTAGAAAGAAAAATGATGACGCTGGAGAATCCGCCAGTCAGCTTCTTTCATTTTCTGCGATTTTTTCCATACTGATCGCAGTGATGGTTCTAATTGGAAATGAAGGGATGCTTCGTCTGATGTTCGGTAAAGTGGAAGATTCTGTGATGCACTCTTGTATTACATACCTTAGGATTTCTGCATATTCCTATCCGGCATTGGCGGTTTACAATGCTGGCGCTGCCCTTTTTCGCAGTATTGGAAAAACCAGTTTGACCATGTATTTGTCGGTAATTTCCAATATCATCAATGTTGTTGGAAATCTCATTGGTGTATTTGTTTTGCGTGCAGGTGTTGCGGGTGTTGCATACCCTTCACTGATCGCTCGGACATTTTCAGCCGTGATGATTACAGTACTTTGTTTTCAGAGAAAAAATGAAGTGTTCTATCGCTGCAAGTGGATTTTCCGGTGGAATGTGGATTTCATGAAACAAATTCTAAAAATCGCTATTCCAAATGGGATGGAAAACGGTATATTCCAGTTAGTCAAAGTAGCATTAAGCGGTATCGTTGCACTTTTTGGAACATATCAGATTGCTGCAAATGGTGTTGCACAAAGTATCTGGTCATTGGCTGCGCTGGCGGGAGTCGCTATGGGTCCCGTATTTATAACGGTCATTGGACAGTGTATGGGAAATGGGGATGCAGATGCTGCGGAGCATTATTTTAAGAGATTGACAAGAATCACATTGCTGATTTCATCGGCATGGAATCTTTTGATTTTTCTTCTGACTCCATTCTTTATGAAATTTTATGCTTTGCAGCCGGAGACCAAACGGCTTGTAATCTGGCTGGTTTTAATCCATAACGTGTTTAATGCAGCAGCATATCCCTTTTCCGGTGCGCTTAGTAATGGGCTGCGGGCAGCGGGTGATGTGAAATTTACCATGTATGTTTCGGTTATCTCCACGATAGCGGTGCGTCTGCTTTTATCATGGCTCTTGGGAATTGTTTTGAAAATGGGCGTGATCGGGATTGCTATTGCAATGGTTTGTGACTGGAGCATTCGGGCGGTCATTTTCTTCTGGAGGCAGAAGTCCGGAAAATGGAAAACATTTCAGGTGATATAGATTCATTTATAATAAGTTCAATAACATAATTTACGGAGGAAATTACTATGAGCAAGAAAATTTTGGTAGCCTATTTTTCAGCAAGCGGCGTGACTGCAAAGGCAGCGTGGAAACTTTCGGAAGCTGCAGGCGCAGACCTGTATGAGATTAAGCCAAAGGTACCGTACAGCAGTGCCGATCTGGACTGGACAAATAAAAAAAGTCGCAGCAGCGTGGAGATGAACGATCCGATATTCCGCCCTGAAATTGCCGGGAAACTGGAAGGTATGGATCAGTATGATCTGGTGTTTGTCGGATTTCCTATCTGGTGGTATGTTGCACCGACGATTATTAACACTTTTTTGGAGAGTTATGATTTCTCAGGCAAAACCATCGTTCCTTTTGCTACTTCTGGCGGCAGCGGCATGGGAAACACAAATGAAAAACTTGCACCGAGCTGTCCTGGCGCTATCCTGATGAAAGGAAAAATGCTGAATGGCTCGTTGTCTCAGAAAGAATTGAAAGCATGGGTAACAAGTCTGTGAGAAGGTGGAATGTCGGAAACAAACTCTACAGAAAATGCGACAGAATCAAAATCTGATGGCAGCGAAGATGGGCAGCAGATTTCGGAAGAAAACAGAATACTGATTGCTTATTTTACATGGTCAGAAAATGTTGCAGACACTTCAGGAGTTGATGCCACTGCATCAGCCAGTGTACAGCCGCCGGGAAATGTTGCGCAGATGGCAGCATGGATTCAGCAGGAAGTTGGAGGAGAACTGTTTTCAATCAAGGTGGAAGAACCATATCCGGCAGATTATGATGCTTGTCTTGAACGGGCGGCGGATGAAAAAGCGGAAAATGCAAGACCAAAGCTGACGGAAAAGGTTTCTGATATTTCAGAGTATGATACGGTGTTTTTAGGCTACCCAAACTGGTGGTACAGCGCACCGATGGCTGTTTTTTCTTTTCTGGAAGAAAATGATCTTAGCGGAAAGAAGGTTGTGCTGTTCTGCTCCCATGGAACGGGAGGACTTGCGTCAAGCGTGAAAGATATTTCTGATGTGCTTTCAAATAGTCAGATCGAAAGTAATGTGCTGGGTGTGTACCGTGATGACATATCACAGTCGCAGAAAACAATACAAAATTGGTTGGATGAAATCGGCTATTAAAAGGGGGAATGATTTATGCAATACCGAAAACTGCCGAGGGGAACGGAACAGATCAGCGTTCTTGGAATCGGTACCAGTTCTATTCAGGCATCAAGTGAAAAAGAAATCGAAAAAATAATAACTGCCGCTATGGAAAATGGAATTAACTATTTTGATATGGCTTCGTCGGAAGCAAAACCCTTTGCCGCCTATGGGCGGGCTATAAAAGGGATGCGGGATAAGGCATATTTCCAGATTCATTTTGGAGCAAATTATGAAACAGGAGTTTACGGATGGACAACAGACCTGGATACCATGAAACGCTCCGTTGACTGGCAGCTGAAGGCGCTGCAAACAGATTATATTGATTTTGGATTTCTTCATTGTATTGATGAATCAGCGGATCTGCATGAAGTAGAAAAAGCCGGAGTCATTCGCTATATGGAAGAACTAAAAGAGGATGGCGTGGTCAGGCATATCGGAATATCTTCCCATACTCCCCTTCTGGTGAACGAGGTGCTTGATATGGGGATTTTGGATATGTTGATGTTCAGTATTAATCCTGCTTATGACTATGCGGGCAGCACCGAACCCAATTATGCGAAAGATAGTTATGCAGTTGGCAGTGTGGCAGAAAGAATGAATCTGTATCGCCGCTGCGAAGCAGAGGGGGTAGGGATTTCCGTGATGAAAGCATTTAGCGGAGGGCAGCTGTTAAAAGCGGAAACCTCGCCGTTTGGGAAAGCGCTGACGGAGTATCAGTGTATTCAGTATGCTTTGGATAAACCGGGTGTTCTGACTATGCTTCCTGGTGTTCGTAATATGGATGATCTTAAGAGGATTCTTGGATTCTTAGATGCCACAACGGAAGAAAGAGATTATTCAGTCATTGGCTCTTTTGTACCACAGGATGCATCTGGGAAATGTGTCTATTGCAATCATTGTCAGCCTTGTCCTATGGGGCTGGATGTGGGGCTGATCAACAAATACTATGATCTTTCCAGAACTGGCGATGTATTGGCAAAAAGTCATTATGAAAATCTTACAGTCAAGGCTGATGCCTGTGTTGGATGCAGGCATTGTAACAAACGCTGCCCGTTCCATGTGGATCAGGTTGCAAGGATGCAAGAGATTTTAGACTATTTTAATTCTTGAAGGGAGAATCAATCATGACAGAAAAAGATTTTAAACAGATCTTCCCATTGGGTGAGAAAAATGATGCGTATGCACAATATTTTGTTGGACAGAGTTACCTGTCCATGCTGACAACGGAAAGAGTTGGAATTGCAAATGTAACCTTTGAGCCAGGATGCCGGAATAACTGGCATATTCATCACAAAGGCGGACAGATTTTGCTCTGCACTGCCGGACGGGGATATTATCAGGAGTGGGGAAAAACGGCGCAGGAGATGAAACCCGGTGATGTCATCAATATTGCACCAGAAGTGAAGCATTGGCATGGCGCTGCTCCTGATAGCTGGTTTTCTCATTTGGCGGTAGAGGTTCCGGCAGAAGGAAGTTCCAATGAATGGATGGAGCCGGTGAAGGAAGAAGAATACAGTAAGCTAAAATAAGGAGACAGATCATGAAAAAGATAACAGCGGGCAGAGATGCCCTGGGTGATTTTGCACCCAAATTTGCGGAACTGAATGATGATGTTCTGTTTGGAGAAGTGTGGTCACGAGAAGATAAGCTGCCTGCCAGAGACAGAAGCATTGTCACAGTAACAGCACTTATGGCAAGCGGTGTTCTGGACAGCTCTCTTGCCTTTCATATAGGAGAAGCAAAAAAGAACGGTGTTACAAAAGAAGAAATGGCAGAAATTTTGACACACGCTGCCTTTTATGTTGGCTGGCCGAAAGCATGGGCAGCATTCCGCATGGCGAAAGAAATCTATCAGGACTAAGGAGGAAAACATTATGTTAGGAAATTTTTCGTATTCAAATCCGACAAAACTTTACTTTGGAGAGGAGTCTCTTTGTTCTTTGAACGAGGAGCTTCCCAAATATGGAAAAACCGTTCAGTTGATTTATGGCGGTGGTTCTATCAAGAAAAATGGTATTTACAATCAGGTTATGAGATTACTGAAAGATAACGGAAAAGTAGTCGTTGAGGATGGAGGAGTGATGCCAAATCCTACCGTGGAGAAACTGCGGGAGGGTGTTCAGATTGCCAGAGAGAATCATGTGGACTTTCTGCTGGCTGTGGGCGGCGGCTCTTGCTGCGACTATGCAAAAGCGGTTTCCGTGTCTGTTCACTGTGACGAAGATCCATGGGAGAAATATTATATCCGCTTTGAGGAGCCGGATTGTGAGATTGTCCCTGTTGGCTGTGTATTGACTATGGTGGGAACCGGAAGCGAAATGAATGGAGGTGCGGTCATCACCAATCACGATCAAAAGCTGAAAATCGGTCATGTGTTTGGAGATGCTGTGATGCCGAAGTTTGCAATCCTGAATCCGAAATTCACTTTCACATTGCCGAAAGAGCAGATGGTGGCCGGCATTTATGATATTTTCAATCATATCTGTGAGCAGTATTTCTCTGGGGAGGACGACAATACCAGCGATTATATCAGCGAGGCACTGATGAAATCGGTAATTCACAGTTCGAGAATTGCCATTCAGAATCCAGAGGACTATGAGGCAAGGTCGAATATCATGTGGGCTGCAACCTGGGCGCTGAATACGCTTGTTTCCAGAGGAAAAAGTACCGACTGGATGGTTCATATGCTTGGTCAGGCGGTAGGAGCATATACGGATGCAACTCACGGAATGACGCTTTCTGCGGTATCACTTCCTTACTATCAGTATATTATGCCTTATGGTCTTAGCAAGTTTTGCCGTTTTGCTGTGAATGTGTGGGAGGTCAATCCTGCTGGAAAAGCTGATGAACAGGTTGCCAGAGAAGGGCTTTCCTGTATGGAAGTTTGGATGAAAGAACTGGGACTTACAATGAATCTCCATGAGTTGGGAGCAACAGAAGAAATGTTGCAGGGTATCGCAAACGGAACACTTATCATGGAGGGTGGATATAAGGTGCTGAATCATGATGAGGTATTGGAGATTTTGAAGAACAGTTTGTAAGTATTCAAGTAGGAACTTTTATAACGATAATATAATAGAGAAAGACAAGTACTGTGAAAAAAATTTTTCTTTGATGGTACTTGTCTTTTTTTAATTCATCACTTGACATTGTGGCAAAGAACGGATTACCCCGGAAAATATCACAGATCCATCCATTCGTCATCATGGATTGGGATATCATGCCACAGATATCACTGAGCCATTTACTGCTTATGTTTTAACCAAGCTCAGCGGACAGAAGGATAATTTCCGCAATCTCAGCTGGTATTCTGCAGATGAAATTGACGAATACAATGCAGTTGTGGATTTGCTTCGCAACTGGTTAAATAGCTTTGATTTTGAGCACATGTCAGAAACCCAGCGGTTGGAAGAAATTCGAAAACTTCTTCGTGAAAGCAGTTATGATCAAGCCGCAAAAGAGGCACGCAATACCGGTGATAAATCAAATTATTATCGCGTGTTAGTTGAAAAAAAGGCATTTGTATAGAATTTGCACGGACTGTTAAACTCCTCTCTTTGCTTCTTGGATTAAAATGCAGTATTATCGGCGATAGCGAACATGCAATTTATGCAATTCAGGCCGATGGTATTCCATATGCTGGCGAAAATGGTGTCATTGACTACGAAGACCATCGTGTAAAATCCAAGCTTGGCACCAGACAGAGTTATAATTATTATTATGGCGAAACAATTATATATTAAATTTCAACCCAAGACTGCGGCAGATTTTCATTCTCTGCTGCAGTTTTTTTGCCGGAACAAATGTAATCGCTCATTTGGTATTTTACGTTGGTTTTCATGGGTTTGTGCCGTATAATATAAGTATAAGATAAGCGAGAAAAAGGATTTGAATGTGAGGAGAATTTTTATGAAAAGAAGAACGGTTAAAATGACCGCCGTCATGATGGTCTCTGCAATTTTAACCATCGCGGCAACTTCCGCCGCTTTTGCGGGTACATGGAAGCAGGACGCAAAAGGCTGGTGGTGGCAGGAAGATAACGGAAGCTATCCGATATCCCAGTGGAAATGGCTTGACGGCAATCAGGACGGCATTGCGGAATGTTATTATTTTGACAGCACCGGATATATGATGGCGAATACCACTACCCCAGACGGCTACATCGTGAACGGAGATGGACAGTGGATGGAGAATGGAGTCGCTAAAACTCAGGGTACGCAAGCTTCCAAACCGAGCCTTACCTCCGATGATGTGAAAGGCACTACCTCGGAAGGTTCTTGGGAGCAGGTTGGAAACCGCTGGAAATTCAAGAAACCGAATGGCAGTTATGTAATTGACCAGTTATGGCTGATTGACAGCGACGGAGACGGAATTTACAATATGTATTCCTTCGATGAAGATGGGATTTTATATGACGGAAGCTCCGACAGATTTGATCACGGTCAGTTTGGTGGTTATGGCGGAAACAAATTTGGAACTTTTTACAGTGATGGACGTATGATAGCAAACAATTATCATGGCGACAGGCAGAAGGAGGGGCCTTACGAAGTTATTAAAAAGAATGGACTTTGGACGGATGGTAGTGGTATGATTAGCGCCTATTAGGAAAACACACTGTCAAAGGGGGTTGTAGCGGGGGTTAGCCCGCTACTGCGGTATCTTCCGTAGTGTTGATTTCAATG